>CEUN01434652.1_pt1 | contig 14043 bp, 12 predicted proteins | sample 361501 | NCBI WGS metagenome assembly CEUN01 (sample SAMEA2622801, study PRJEB7988) | marine metagenome | biome: marine biome (ENVO:00000447); feature: marine epipelagic mixed layer (ENVO:xxxxxxxxx); material: "saline water (ENVO:00002010), including plankton (ENVO:xxxxxxxx)" | depth 120 m | reverse complement strand
TTCGAAGTTTCCTCGCTACAGCGGCCGAAACTCGACGAATAGCGTTGGTGTCAAACGAGTCGTTGGATCCCAGACCTACGACCAGGACACGCGCAGGCGTGAAACCTTCGTATGCAGGGTTTAGTGTGTGGATTAGAGTGGTTTCATTTAGAGATCCCGTGATTTCACCGTCAGAGATCAGTTCCGAAATCAATCCTCCGAGGGCTGTATCAACCGCTCCCGTTGCACCTCCGGGCGAAGTGACGCCTTCGAAAAGGTTCACAACCAGCACGTCGGCCTGGATTTTGGTGACATCGGTTTGAACGACTGCGATTTCCAACAGTTTTTTCTCCTAATGAACTCTGGTGCAACGAATCGAGCGTGACATTTTATGGTTTTAAAGACATGTTCTGGTGATCCGGCGATGGTCAGGAATTGTATTTTACGGTTGTCCGTAGCGGTAAACGTGCAACGAATGCGCGCGTATTTCCGCGTAAGTGCTCACACTCATTTGAACTCAGGATATGTACACAGTTTTGAACTTGTTCGAAACAATAAATATGTAATCAACAAGAAATGAGTACGGGCGTACCTTGTATGAATACTCAAATAACTAATACGGTTTCGTGTGTCGAACAGCTCGACGAGCTTCACCGCTCTCTCAGCTGCAGGGATTTCAACAGTCCCAATTACATAGCCGTGGCTCGGGAAACCGGGTCGACGGCGCCAAAAAGCATCGAGTGTCCGCTCGTGCACAGATATTAAAAGAGATCGCAACCGATCTCGGAGGCGTCAGAATGACTACAGAAGCAAGCAACGTTGCCGTAAGGCTCGTCAGTGACGGAACATTTCTTCTCGATGGTGGCCCAATGTTTGGTCCGGTTCCCAAGATTCTCTGGGAGCAGTCCGCAAAGCCTGACCGCAAGAACCGGGTTCGACTCGGTCTCAACTCTCTGTTGATCAAGACTCCAGACGCAAACATCCTTGTTGACGCTGGTATTGGTAACAAAGAGCCTGAAATCACACGCGAAGTATACGGACATTCTTCATCGAAGCTTCTTAGAAACCTACGTCACCAGGGCGTGAGTGCGCGTGAGATCGACTACGTGATACTCACTCACCTAGCATTCTCCCACAGCGGTGGCGCGACACGACTCGATCGTGAAGGAAAGATTATTCCTACGTTCCCGAAGGCGAAGTACCTCGTGCAGCGTGCAGCCTGGGATGAAGCATTTTCTCCGAACGAACGATCAGTTCCTGTTTACGGTCCTGGTGTGGCGCACCTTCAGACCTTGAACGACAAGGGAATGGTCGAACTTCTCGATGGAGACACCGAAGTAGTTCCGGGAGTACACACTCTCGTTACCGACGGATACTCGGAAGGTCACCAAGTTGTACTGGTAAATACAGGTAGCGAGCGAATTATTTACCTCGCCAACCTGATTCCTACTCCTAATCACCTTCCTCTTCCTTACATCACCGCATTCGACCGATACCCAGATCAGACGCTTGCTATGAAAAAGGAACTTCTGGACCGTTGTGAAAAAGAAGGATGGCTGATGATCTTCGCTCACGGCTACCACCAGAGCGCTGGTTACCTCGAGCGCCGACATGGCAACATCGAGCTACGAGCAGTCGACTTCTAATTTTATGCCCGCCACCTAGATAGTGTCTCCCTAAAGAGTCGTCCCATCGCCCGGGGACGGCTCTTTTCTTTAAGTCCTTTTAGACTTCGGCGGGTGACCCGATTAACTGGAGACCTTCGAGACGATTGAGCTTGATTTCCTCTATAAGACCGTCGCCATAGCCCTTACCTACTGCGACCCTGGTGATCTCTACGGGCTCCAATCGAACCCGCAGGTAGTTGTCGGTTAGACCACTCGTGCCACGTGCGCCTTCCCAGAGAACGGGGCGAACTGAACCTATAAACGATGCACGGTGTTCGTGTGCCATTTGATCAGCAATTACGCGAAGTTGTTCAGCACGACGAGTTCTAGTGTTGACCTCCACCTGTTCTTCGTAATTTGCAGCACTAGTTCCGGGTCGTAATGAATACGGGAAAATGTGAGCGTCGGCGAGTTGCGCCGACGTGAGAATATCGAGAGTCCGCTTGTGATCGTCTTCGGATTCCCCGGGGAATCCCACAATAACGTCTGTTGTGATTGAGCATCCAGCAACCGCTTGTTTTGCCGCATCGACCGCTTCGAGATAACTATGGCCGGTGTAGCGACGTCTCATCCGCTCAAGGATGCGATCACTCCCACTTTGAAGAGGAATGTGGAAGTGCGGGCACAGTCGATCTTTCCCGACACCATTCCATAGTTCCAGCAACTCGTCTGAGAACTCCGCTGGTTGTAGCGAGGAGACGCGGAGTCGTTTGATATCGGTTTCGCGTAGTACTGAAGCGATCATATCGACGAGATCCGTGTCTTGGAAATCAAACCCGTACGATCCAAGTTGTGTGCCAGTCAGGACTACTTCCGGACAACCGGCAGACGATAGCGCTTGTACTTGCGCAATGATGTCTGATTTCGGGATGCTGCGCTCTCGACCGCGCACTTTAGGAACAATGCAGTAAGCGCAAACTTGGTCGCAGCCTTCCTGGATCTTTACCGCCCCTCTTGTGCGACCAAGAAGTTGACCGACTTCAGGTTCAGCGTCCGTGTACTCCTCCCACTCCATACCTGACCTTGAACAAACTAACGAAACGAGCTCGGATTTCCGTGTGTTAGGAACCACCAGATCTGTGGCCGCAAGTTCTTCGAGTTCATCGGTACCGCTTTCGGCGTAGCAGCCGGCTGCAACAACAATAGCGTTTGGAAAGCTTCGGCGTGCCTTGCTCAGAGCCTGCCGCGCCTTTTTGTCAGCAACGTGAGTGACAGTGCACGAATTTAGGACAAACACATCCGGGGTGTCGTTCGATTCTGCGATCGAGAATCCGTTGCGAGCGAAATCGTTTGCGAGTCGTTGACTGTCTGCGGTATTTAACTTGCAGCCATGCGTTTCAATTCGAACTTTCATTCGGTAATGAGCGTCTTTCGATCAGAAGTTTGTGTTCCGTGGTGGAGTAAAACTCTATGTGATGAGGTAAATCCAATCTTAAATCGAGTTCATCTTGGGAACATCGAAGATCGATTTCCCAGCGCGCCTATTTAAATACATTGTCGTCGGATCGCGTTGATATACTTGAGTAGTCGTATTTTATGAAGTCAACACCCGCTTCGATATGGTGTCGAACCGGTGGGCTGCCCGGAACTCCTTCGCGTAGCCATGTTAAGAGGTCAACTACATGACAGAGCGCGTCGTTGTAACGGGAATCGGACTCGTAACTCCAGTTGGAGAAGACAAGAAATCTACTTGGGATAGCCTGCTCAAAGGTAAATCCGGGATCGACTATATCTCCTTGTTCGACGCTGAAGGCTTTGAAAGTCGAATTGCAGCAGAGGTTGATGGCTTTGATGGAGCAGCTTTGCTGGGACGGAAAGAAGCTCGTCGACTAGATCGGTTCTCACAGTTTGCCTGTGTCGCGGCGCTGGAAGCGCTCGAAGACGCCGGAATAGACATGGCAAACGAGGATGCCGACAAAGTCGGTGTCCTCATCGGCAGCGGCGTTGGTGGAATCATGACGATTACCGACCAACACAAAGTGCTTTTGAACCGGGGTCCGAAGCGTGTTAGCCCGTTCCTAGTTCCGATGATGCTTGGTGACCTAGCCTCTGGACAGGTTTCAATGCTGATTGGTGCCAAAGGTCCGAATTTCTCAACGGTTTCGGCTTGCGCAACCGGTACGGATTCGATAGGCGAAGCCCTGGAAATGATACGACGTGGACGGGCTGACGTCGTTATAGCTGGCGGCACGGAAGCCGCTGTTTGCGAAATTGGGGTTGCTGGTTTCAACGCCTGTATGGCGCTCTCGACTCGAAACGACGCCCCGCAAGCAGCTTCTCGTCCGTTCGACTCTGGACGAGATGGGTTCGTATTGGGTGAAGGTTGTGGTGTAGTTGTTCTTGAATCTGTCAAACACGCGGAAGCTCGTGGAGCAGAGGTTCTGGCAGAACTGGCAGGATACGGTGCATCTAGTGATGCTCACCACGTAACTCAGCCACACCCCGACGGTGAAGGTGCAGCTCGAGCAATGAAGTGGGCGATCGACGACGCTGGTTTGAAGCCAGAAGATGTCGACTATGTTAACGCTCACGGTACTTCAACACCATTGAACGACAAGTTTGAAACTATATCTTTGAAACGAACCTACGGTGATCACGCTTACAACCTGAAGATCAGCTCAACAAAGTCAATGACGGGGCACCTTCTTGGTGCTGCAGGTGGAATTGAAGCTGCCTTCTCGGTTTTGACAGTGAATGAAGGTGTAATTCCTCCAACAATCAACATTGATGATCCTGACCCCGAGTGCGATCTCGACTACGTTCCGAACAAGGCTGAGAAGCAAGAGGTCAACGTCGCAATGTCGAACTCGCTGGGCTTCGGTGGTCACAACTCAAGCATCATCTTCAAGAGCTTCAAGTAGCCATCATTCAACCAACTTTCTTCTGCAATCTGCGAGCATAGGTCGAGGTAGGCACAATGACTCTCGACCGCAAATGGCAAATTGCAGAACCTCCACCTCCCGGCTTCAGACTCGATTTAGGCTTTTTGGGATCCGGAGTGCGTGGTCCACTGCCCGCCCTCCTGCTCTGGAATCGCGGTGTGCGTACAGATGCTGACGTCGAGCGTTACTTCTCAACCGGGCTGAACGATTTTCTCGATCCGTTTCAACTACCAGATATGGAAATCGCGGCCGATCGAATAGTTAGCGCCGTCGAGAATGGTGAGACAGTCGGAGTGTTCGGTGATTTCGACGTTGACGGTCTTACTGGCACAGCGATTATGCTTCGGATTATCCGCACACTGGGCGGCAAGGCGGTTCCATACATTCCCAATAGGGAAAACGACGGTCACGGCCTGTCGAACCAGGCGGTAGATTCGTTCTCTGATGCTGGAGTTAGCCTGATCACGACCGTTGATACTGGCTCGACCGCGGTCGAGGAGATATCGTACGCCAAATCTAAGGGCATCGATACGGTAGTTACTGATCATCATTTGATCGAGACAGAACGACCTGATGCGGTAGCGATTGTGAATCCTCACGTCGAATCTTCGGGTGAAACCGATGACTCCGATCAGTCAGTCGATTACTCGGGTGCCGGCGTAGCATTCAAGCTTGCTCAAGCGTTGTGTGCAGCCACGGGACGCGATTTCCCTGAAGAACTTCTCCCTTTGGCGGCTCTGGGAACTATCGCCGATATCGTTCCTCTAGTTTCCGAGAATCGATCATTGGTTCGGGAAGGTTTACGTGTCCTCGGTCAAACTGATCTTCCCGGGCTGCGTTCGCTACTCGACATTTCACGGGCCCCTGGAGCTTCCGGGCGCCCAACTGCTGAACTTATTTCGTTCTATATGGCACCACGTCTAAACGCTCCGGGTCGGATGGGTGACGCGGAACCGAGTCTCCAAATTCTCTCGACAGATGACGTAATGGAGGCTCGTGCCCTTGCCGAGAGGTTAGATTCCGAAAACAACAAACGTCGTTTGCTTAGTGAAAAAGCATGGGAGCATGCTTCTAGCCAGTTTGATGTGAATTCGGATGATCCAATAGTGGTCGTGAACTGCGATGGGTTCCCTATGGGAATACTCGGTCCGCTAGCAGGTCGATTGAACGAACTGACAGGTAAGCCTTCGGTCGCTTACCAGCTGGTCGACGGTTTTGCCCGTGCGTCATGTCGCTCAAACATTGTTCTAGATCTCCACGCAGCGCTGTCGAACCACGCAGATAAATTCGAACGATTCGGTGGTCATGCTCGCGCCGCAGGATTCTCGATCAAGCACGATTTGCTCGACAATTTGCTAGAAGATCTCCGCAGGCATGCGGCATGGGGCGTTCTCGGAGCGTCGCCCCTCCCAACTATGCACGCCGACGCTGAGGTTAGACTTACAGATCTCACCGTTTCGACTTGGAATTTCGTAGCGGCAATGGAGCCCTTTGGAGAAGCAAATGGAAAACCCGTGTTAGTGACCTACGGCGCAACACCCATTGACGTGCGAACGGTGGGGGCAGGTGGCAAGCACTTGCGAATCAGCTTTGAGGCTGACGGACGTCGCATTGATTCAATCGGATTTAGCTTGGGCGACAAACCGCTCGGTTCTGGAAAGGTAGACATCATCTACGAGCTAAGGTCAGAAATATGGCGTGGAAAAACGCGCCACCAATTGGGGTTGCGGGATATTCGACCCTCAAAGAGCTAACTTGCTCGATTCGAAATTGACACCCAGGGTTAGCCTTTCGCCTGCTGGCGTTGCCTGTCACGCTTCCTGCGGCCCACACTTCGGTTGTCACCATCACCAGAACCCACGTTAATATCGCTATTTGCCCAGCGAACTTTCATGATCATGTAAGGGATTGTGAATGCGAGAACACCGATTGCGATCAAGTGTGCTTCCTGCAGTCCCCAGAATTTGACGTCGTCCAGACGCAGATACTGAATCGAGAATCGACCTACCGAATACCAGGTTATGTAGACCATCCAAATTGCCCCGGCGGGCTGTAGTTTCCCCTTTAGGCGGGTTATCAGGTAAAGACCGAGCATATTCCAGATGATCTCGTATACGACTGTGGGGTGAACCGCACGTTCTGGGTCGCCGAAGAAGCGTTCTGCGCCAATACGAGCCGGACTGTCGGGGTGCGTGAAGTACCAACCCCAGCCCGCATCAAGAGCTCGCGACCAATGTTCGCCGTTGATGATGTCTCCGATTCGACCAATTGTTTGACCCACGAACATTGCCGGAGCTGCGATGTCCATCAGACGACCTATCGGTGCTTTCGCGAACCAGGCGTAGGTTGCACCACCAATCCAACCACCGAGGATTCCTCCCCAGAGCCCGATTCCACCTGACCAAATCGCCAGTATCCGCCCAGGATCATCGCCGTAAATACCCCAGTTGTCGGCGACATGAACTAACCGAGCCCCGATTATTCCACCGACTATCCCGAATATTGCCGTGTTGTAGACCATTTCTTGGTCGAGGTTTTCACGAACAGCTGCACGGCCGACCATCCAAACTGCAACTGCAACACCCACAAAGCTCAAAAAGCCGTGCCAGGACAGGGAAAAATTGCCTCCAGCGGCGACTATGTTCGGGTTGAAGGGGATTTCAATTGCTGCAATAGGCATTTAGAAATATTTGCTCCTTGGATATGACGGAGAGTCGTGCGAACGCGGATTATTACTAGAGATCGGTCGCCCGGGTAGTTATTTGTACCTGATCGACAGTCGAATAAGTTTACGTACCTAGACGATTCTAGGTTTCTCGTCGTACCTAAGCAATCGATTCAAACGGGCATCAACAACGCATTCCCGGTTCGATTAGACTCGAATGATGACAAATCTGTTGTTCATCAGGGACCTTTCACCAGATGGGGGACCAGATCTACCTCCTTCGCAGTAGGTTGTCACTGAATGCGGACGGGACAGAGCAAAATCGCTCGGCAATTATCTGGCAGCTCGAACTGTTTTTCATATGATCAATAACGATGAGCGCAAAACTATCGACACTGCGGAAACAGCGGCGAAAGTAGCTGGAATACCGAGTCCGGTAGTTGACGCGGGTTTCCGTGAACATGACCAAGATAACTCCCATCGGCTCGCTGGTATCGGCCGAGATGAGTTAGTGGTTGAATGGATACGTAACGCCGAAAGTCTTAATTAGGACAACGAAACGGTCGCCACTGATCGCCAAGGGTACGACTTAGCGGTTGGACGGCTGATTCCTGAAAAATCGGAGGAAACATACGCCGTTGTTTCCCATGGGACAGTGATCGCGACGTTTGTTGCTAAACTGCTGGAGATTGCACACATCCCATTATGGCGATCGAAGGGTATCCCATGGCTCATCGAGATCGATTGGTCTACTCCAAACCAGGTCATCCGACAGATCAGCTTCGAACAAAGCCGCTGAGAGACAATAGGGTTCAACGAAATGTATTTCGACCCGATCCGGTGGTCATCGCTTGACGCAGTTAGCAATCCCCTTCGAATAAACTCGACGGAGTTGGGACGGTCGAGACCCAGACACATAACAATCGCCAGACATTGGAGATGCGTCTTGCTTACCGAACTTGAAACGTTCGTGAATTACCTGACTGCGGAACGAGGGATGTCGGGTCATACGTTGTCCGCTTACCGAAACGACCTGAACGCGCTTGTCGATTTCTTGGTTTCAGGCAAAAAGAAGATTTCAAACTGGAACAACGTCACCGAGCAAAACGTGCGCGACTACATTTCCGATCTCGACAATCGCGGATACGCAGCTTCGAGCCGATCACGAAAAATTGCCTCCGCGAAATCGTTCTTCAAGTTCTTAAAAGAAGAACAAATCATCGACGATAATCCATTGACCGCTGTTCGACAGCCGCGTTCAGGTCAGCCAATCCCAAAGGCAATGAGCGTCGAGGAAGTGGACAGGCTGCTAGAAGCTAGCAGCAAAGCAGACTCTTCAGAGGAAGCACGTGACCATGCTATGGTCGAGCTAATGTATGCCGCCGGTTTGCGAGTGTCCGAATTGGTTGGACTGAATTTGAGAGACGTTGATCTGGATGCTGGCACTGTTCGAACGTTCGGTAAGGGCGCAAAGGAACGAGTAATCCCGATTTACGATTCGGCCGGGGATTCAATTGCCGAATACGTCACTTACACCCGCCCTGCCCTTGCTAGCGATGATGTTGATAGCGAAGAGGCGCTATTTCTAAACCGTAGAGGTAGCCGACTGACCCGCCAGGCGTTCTGGCTACGACTCAACAAACTTGCCACTAAGGCTGGAATTTCGTCTAAGATCACACCTCACATGCTGAGACATAGTTTTGCGACCCACCTGCTACACGGTGGGGCAAGTTTGAGGCATTTGCAGGAATTGCTCGGCCATTCTAGTATCGCGACAACCCAGATATATACTCACCTCACTAACGAGCATGTTCGGAGCGAGTACGCAAGAGCTCACCCCCGAGCATAATTTGACCATCGGAGATCATATTGACAGTCATAACCATCGAAGGGCGACTAGGTGCCGGTGGGCCAGATCTCGGGCGTATGATCGCCAGGGATATGGGACTAGATTTCATCGATCGCCTGATGCTCGCCGACATTGCAAAGCGTGTCGGCGCTACGGTGACGGCTCTTGCAGAGCAGGAAACACGGGTGCCTTCTCTCGCAAACCGGTTGGCACAGGCTATTCAACGAATGCTTCACCGATCAGTAATAGCTGGAATGGGTGGCGATCCATACTTCGGTCCTGGCATCGATCAGCTTCTCGCCCGCCCTTACTCCGAGATGGAAGAGCCTCCGCATACGAGTGCTGAAGAGATAGATGAGCAGCACTTCATCGATACCGCTGCTGAAGTAATCCGGGATCTCGCGGAGATTGGTAATGTAGTGCTTCTCGGACGCGGTGGAGCGGCAATCCTGCACGACACACCTGCTGTGCTTCGGGTAGGCGTCGTTGCGAAGATGGAAGACCGTATTACGCGAGTGCAGGAACAAATGCGGATTGAGAACGCTGACGAAGCCGAGTCTTTGATCAAACACACGGATATGGCGCAACATCGCTATTTTGAGCGTGCCTTTGAGTCGAGCCCTATCGATCCGTTCTTGTATCATTTCATGTGGAATACCTCCGACGTTTCGCTCGAGTACGCCACGCAAGTGACGATTGATGCAGCACAGGTGATGTCGGAGAAAGGTTTGAAATGGGCGGAATCGACTTTCGCACAGACCGAACCGACATCTGAATAATCGAAATTTAGTCAACACCGGAACGAAATGCCAAAGAACACTCGCAAGAGGCGACGCGCTAGTAAACCAAACGTGTTTGTACAGTCCGATGTCCCATCTGGGGATGGCGGAAACGTACGAGCGACAACTAGCGCTAGCAGCAGCACAGATTCTATTCCTCAGCAGAGAGCGCGTGTACAACGAACGACTCAGCGAGCAACTGCTAGGTCAGAGATCTACACCCGTTCCCTTTCAGCAGAGCTGAGGAAACTGGGGGCGCTATCGGGCATCATCGTTGTTGTTCTCTCAGTTCTGACGTTCACTATCTAGATTCAGATTTCTGGTCTCTCGATGTGAGTTGCCATCAGGTTTATCTGCCCGAGACCAACTTAGTAAGATGACCGTTCGGGTTTAGTTAACTCGGACGGTCTTTTTTTCAATTGCCAGCTGCATCACGAACATTCTCCACACGGTTAGCTGCGGTACCCCTGAAACCAGGGGTGTACATCCATCGCGACTCTTCAGGGAACGTGCTCTATGTTGGGAAGTCATCTGTGCTCAGAAATCGGCTTCGCTCGTACTTCGGATCGAAAAAAGGACTTGATGCCAAGACAGCCGAGCTTGTCAGCAGGATTGACGATTTCGAGTACATCGTCACCGAGTCTGAACAAGAGGCGTTACTGCTTGAAAACTCGCTCATCAAGAAGCATCGCCCAAAGTACAACGTCCGACTCAAGGACGATAAGACTTATCCGTACATCAAGGTCGATCTGAGTGAAGAATTCCCTCGGGTTTACGTCACTCGTCGTACTGCGAACGACGGCGCACGCTATTTCGGTCCTTTCGCTTCTGCAGGGAGCGTCCGTAAAACGCTGGACTTGCTGAAACGACTATTCCCATATCGTTCGTGTACGAAGACTATAACGGGTATAGACGACCGGCCTTGTCTCGAATACCACATCAAACGCTGCGTAGCTCCGTGCACGGGTTATGCGTCGAAGATCGACTACTCGAAGGTGATCGATCAGGTGTTGATGTTCCTCGAAGGGAACACCAAAGATGTTGTTCGCGAGCTCGAAGTAGCAATGCGCGAGGCTTCGGAGCAACTCGAATTTGAGCGTGCTGGCGCGCTTCGAGACCGTCTTAAAGCGATTGAACGCGTTTACGAAGGTCAAAAGGTTGTTGGACTCGGACGTGAGAACCTCGATGTGATCGGTGTTGCGTACGGTGGAGAAGAAGCTTGGGTTGAAATCTTCTTTGTACGCCAGGGGAATCTCACTGGACGAGACCATTTCACGATGAGCGGTACTCGTGACGAAACAGGCGAAGAAATTCTCGCCCGGTTTATCGAACAGTTTTACTCATCGGCATCTCATGTACCTCGCAGAATTTTGATCCCAGAGAAGACCGGTCGAATACAGGTGCTTGTTGAGTGGCTTGAGACTGTACGCGATGGTCCCGTTGACATCACGATTCCGCAGCGAGGTGCAAAACGACGCCTTGTTGAAATGGTGAGTGGTAATGCCAAACAGGGACTCGAACAGCTCAAACTGAAATGGATTTCCGATTCGACTCGAATGGAAACAGCAATGTCTGAGTTGCAGGAAGAACTCAATCTGCCTGCGCTACCCCGCCGCATCGAGTGCTACGACATTTCACATATTCAGGGAACCAACACAGTAGCCAGTATGTCTGTGTTCCAGGACGGACAACCGTTGTCATCGGATTATCGACGTTTCAAGATCAAAACGCACGATGGCAACGACGATTTCGCTTCGATGCGCGAAGTACTCAATCGTCGGTTTCGGAGGTTGAAAAACGCACGAGAAGGGAATGAAGAAAACGCGAGCTTTACTGCTTCTCCCGATCTCGTGTTGATCGACGGTGGCAAAGGCCAACTTTCTTCAGCAGTCGAATCGATGCTTCATCTCGGGTTGCAGGATATTCAACTGGCGTCAATCGCTAAACGAGAAGAGGAGGTATTCCTACCTGATGCAGCCGAACCGGTGATTATGCCGCGTAATTCACAAGGATTATTCCTTCTACAACGGGCAAGAGATGAAGCTCACAGATTTGCAATTACGTTCCATCGAAACTTGCGTGGCAAATCTTCGGTCAAATCGGCACTTGATAATGTCCCTGGCATAGGCCCAAAAAGGCGTAAGATGCTGATTCGTACTTTCGGATCTGTAAAAGGCATTCGAGAAGCTACTGAAGAACAAATCGCTGCAGCCCCAAGCATGACTGCCAAGATAGCCCGACAGATCAAAGATCATCTCTAGCCTCTAATGCAAGCCGTTTCGTTTCCTGGTCCGGGATGCGTCGAAATAGTTGATATTCCAAGACCTTCACTCATCGAGCCGTCCGATGCGATCGTGCTTGTGACTACTGCTGCAATCGGTCCCTGGGATATCGAAAGATTCGAGAGTATCGGTAGCGAACAGGTCGTACCAGGTGGAGAGTTCGCCGGGATAATTGTTGAAATTGGCAGTGAAGTTCGAACGGTTGAACTGGACGACCTCGTCTGCAACACCGCTCACCTGGTGAACAGAAAGGGTCATAGCAGGGTATTTGGTACGACGTCTGTCGCCGGAGGACACGCTGAGTACGTGCGAGTCCCGAATGCCGATGCTGCGCTCGTGAAGATTTCAGATTCGGTGGAAGAGCGAGTTGTACTTGCCGGGGGTACCATCGGACTGGGTATCAACGCTGCAGCTGTAGCTCTTCAGGAGGATTCCGGAGCAAGCTACGCAGTTGTGGGTTGCGATCCGATAGGCGTCAGTGCGCTAATCGGAATAAAAAATTCCGGGCACAATGACAATCTGATCGCAGTGGACGACCACGCGGCTCGAAGAACGCTAGCTGGTAAATATGCTGAAGAAGCGTACTCAGGATCAGATGATTTGGCGAATGCGACCTCCGACATTGTGATGGTCGGGGCAATGTGTGATTTCAACCGACCCGATTTGATCGCCCAACTTGTAAAACCAGATGGGACCATTGTTTTCGCTGAACCGTATGGTCCCTCACGAATTGTGACTGCCGGGACGAACCTTCCCGAAGGTGTCAAGATCATGGCCGCTAGTTGGCCAAATAAAGACGATGTCCGCAAAATCGTCAGCGCGATCCAGATCCGACAACTCGATCTGACGCCGATAGTTTCCCACGTAATTCCGCTGGATGAAGCGCTCGATGCCTACAAAGCAGCTTCAGGTCCAGAGGCAGGCGTCCAGAAGGTCTTGCTTAAGCCGTAACGGCACGCACATGCTTTGTGGCGGTATTTGGTTAGGAACCCGGTTTGAAATCTCTTGGCGGAGCAGGCGTTGCTCTTCCCTCAGCGGCTTCCGATGCCGCTACCAGCTGTCGCCGCGCCCACAGCACGGTCAAAGCAGCATCCAGGTTTGCGAGATTTTCCGGCAACGACAATTTGCCGTCGGGCAATCCCAACTCAATGCGATCCGTTGGCGACTCATCAGCAACGGACAGGGGAGACGATGTGGTGGAAGGAGTTGCACTTGTATACCGTGCGCGCGGCTCCTTTCTGAGGCTCTCACGGCTTCCGATACTGACCTGCTGATCGGACTCGCCAACTGTATCCACGGTTGATTGACCAGGAGAGTCCGCTTCGACGGTCGCACCTTGATTCTTTGGCAAATACGGTCGTGCTTCACTAAACACGCGATCTAGTAACGCCAATCGACGGGCTACCTCAGTTCGATCAGCGCCAGTTAGCTCTTCTAGAAGAACGGCAAATCGTTCAGGAGCATACGGATCATCGCCGAGTCGTGTAGAGAGGTCGGTAAATAGAGCGACGTTCTTAGCCAGTGCGGCCCGAGCGTCTTCGCTCTCTTTGGCAGAAAGCGGTGTTACCGCGCGCAATCCGTCTCGGGTAACCCTTACCCGGCTTCGACCACCCGCAACACCCCACATTCGCAGAGCGCCTAGCCGAGCAGAGAACGCTCCACCGCGCTCAGACATGCTGAGTGATCGTGCGAGACCTTGCCGAGAGACCTCGCCTGCGAATTCGCGTGCGATTTTCTTACCAAGATCAATGCTTTCGACCAGACCGATTTCTGGGTATTCGTAATTTCCAATTTTTGCCATATTACTGTCACCAATACTGCGCCAATTCAATCTCTACGATCGACGGAGAACCCTCGGACGCTGTTTTCAGGCTCCAAGGCTCATTACACAGGTCCACAAGGCGACATTGCGAACTACTCACCACAGCCACACCAGCGTA
>CEUN01053089.1_pt1 | contig 14084 bp, 8 predicted proteins | sample 361501 | NCBI WGS metagenome assembly CEUN01 (sample SAMEA2622801, study PRJEB7988) | marine metagenome | biome: marine biome (ENVO:00000447); feature: marine epipelagic mixed layer (ENVO:xxxxxxxxx); material: "saline water (ENVO:00002010), including plankton (ENVO:xxxxxxxx)" | depth 120 m | reverse complement strand
AGCTGTAACACTGGCGGGTGCCATGGCGCGGCGAGCGGCAAGGACGGTTTCATGCTGTCACTTTTTGGATACGATCCGGATGGTGACTATCATCGCGTCACCCGCGAACAGGTTGGTCGTCGGATCAATCTTGCGCTTCCGGACGACAGTCTGATCCTTGAAAAAGGCGCCGGGCGTGTGACCCACACTGGCGGCAAGCTCTTCGACCAGGACAGCAAGCTTTACCAGACCGTTCGCGCTTGGATCGCTGATGGCGCAAAGAAGGATCCTTCCACGGTCGCCAAGGTGATTGGCGTGGAGATCTATCCGGTCCAAGCCGTGCTGAAGGGCAAAGGCTCGACTCAAAAGCTCACCATCCGCGCCAAATACTCCGACGGCACAGATCGCGACATCAGCGACATGGCCGCCTACATCACCAACAATGATCTGGCAGCAGACGTGAAACAGGACGGCACATTGGTCGCGGGTGAACCGGGTGAGGCATTTGTGATGGCCCGTTACGACGCGTTTACGGTTGGTGCCCAGGTTCTCGTGATTCCTGATACCGAAAACTTCCAGTGGCCGAACACCCCCGAAAACAACTTTGTGGATACCCTGGTTCACAACAAGTTGAAAAAGATTCGTGTGACACCCTCCGGTCTTTGCGATGACAAGACCTTCGTCCGCCGTGCATACATCGACATCGTCGGGCAGCTTCCGAAGCCGGACGTGGTCAAGGCCTTCGTCGAGAACAAGGACGCCAAGAAACGCGACAAGCTGGTGGATGAACTGATCGAGCGCCCTGAGTTCAATGACATTTGGGTAATGAAGTTCGCTGAACTCCTTCAGATCCGTACGGACAACAACCGCTTCCTCTATAAGTCTGCCTACCAATACTTCGAATGGCTGAAAGAACGGTTCCAGGAGAACATGCCGCTCGACGACATCGTCAAGAAACTTATCACTGCGAACGGGGATACTTTCGTCAATCCTGCGGCGAATTTCTACAAGGTCGAGCAGACCCCGCTGAAGCTCAGCGAAAACACCGCACAGATCTTCATGGGCATGCGCATTCAGTGTGCCCAGTGTCATAACCACCCCTTCGATCGCTGGACAATGGATGACTACTACGCGTTTCAGGCCTTCTTTGCCCAGATTGGCCGTAAGCGTGGTGTCGATACCAGGTCCTCCGTTGTTTACAACCGTCGTTCCGGTGGCGTTCGACACCCCGTTGGCAACAAGGATATGAAGCCGAAGTTTCTTGGAGCTGAAGTACCCGAGATCAAATCTGGAGAAGATCGGCGCGCCATTCTGGCCGAGTGGCTTGCTTCGCCTCGCAATCCCTGGTTCGCGAAGAATATGGCGAATGTTGTTTGGGCTCACTTCTTCGGCAAAGGAATTGTCGAGCCGGTTGATGATGTTCGAATCAGCAATCCGCCTTCAAATCCTGAGTTATTGGCGGAGCTCGGAAAGCGTTTCTCAGATTCAAAATACAACTTTCGCGAACTGGTCGCGAATATCTGCAAATCGCGTACGTATCAACTTGCCGCGGTTTCGAATGAATCCAACCAATTGGATACACGAAACTTCTCCAAAGGTTACATCCGCCGTATTCGAGCGGAAGTCCTGCTCGACGTGATCAATCAGGTAACCGACGCGCCGGACAAATTCTCTGGAATCCCACTTGGGTCACGATCTGTTGAAATTGTTGATGGTCGGACCTCAAACTACTTCCTCACCACATTCGGACGTTCCACTCGTGGTTCTGTTTGTTCGTGTGAAGTTTCAATCGATCCAAACCTTTCCCAGGCACTCCACCTCCTGAACGGGTCAACAGTGAACGGTAAGCTATCGCGTGCCCCCTGGCTTCAAGACCTCATTAAGAAGAAGGCCCAGCCGGAAGACGTTGTGAATGAAATATACTGGCGTTGTCTCAGTCGCTCGGCAACCGACAGGGAAATGGCAAAGCTCAAAGAGTTCTTCACAGATCCGAAGGAATACACCAATTCCTACTATGACATCTTCTGGGCGGTTCTGAACTCGAAGGAGTTCTTCTTCAACCACTAAGAATTCAGTTATGAAAACAACCATTGCTGCGACTCTTCTCGCTGCCGTTGCGTGTTCCGCGTCGGCTGCCGAAAAGATCACCTATGACGATCACGTTCTCCCGATCCTCAAGAACGCCTGTCTGCGTTGCCACAATCCGGACAAGGCACGGGGCGATCTTGATCTGGCCACCTTCGGGAACCTTCTGAACGGTGGCGGTTCTGGTCTCATCGTCGAGAGCGGGGATGCTGGAGCGAGTAAGCTTTACAAGGTGATCACCCACGAGGAAGAGCCCGAAATGCCACCGAACGGCAAGCTCGACCCGAAGGAGATCGATATCATCAAGCGATGGATTGCCGGCGGACTCCTCGAACGTTCCAGCAGCTCCGCGATCAAGTCGAACAAGCCAAAGATGGATCTCAGCCTCGCCGGCGCAGCGACCGGCAAGCCGGAAGGTCCTCCCCCAATGCCTGGTGATCTCCTTCTCGACCCTCCCAACATCTCGGAGCGTGGAACCGCTTCAACGGCATTGGTCGCCAGCCCCTGGTCTCCTTTGGTTGCCGTTGGCAGTCAGCGACAAATCCTCCTTTACAACACGGACACTTACGAACTCCTCGGCGTGTTGCCCTTTCCTGAAGGATACCCCTCCGACGCGAAGTTCAGTCGAAACGGCAAGCTGCTCATAGTTGGTGGCGGTCGCGGAAGTCATTCCGGTATGGCGGCAGTTTGGGATATCACTACGGGCGAACGCATCCTTACGGTTGGTGAAGATCTCGACTCCGTGCTCGCCGCTGACATCTCCTCCGACCAGAGATGGATCGCCATCGCCGGTCCGGACAAGTTGGTAAAACTTTACTCAACTTCAACCGGCGAACAGGTGGCTAAGATGAAGAAGCACACTGGCTGGGTAACTGCCCTTCAGTTCAGTCCTGACAGCAAGTACCTCGCTTCCGGTGACCGCGCGGGCGGCATCGTGGTCTGGGAAGGCGACACCGGTCAGGAGGTCAACGTGATCGGTAGCCACAAGAAGCAGGTGACTGCTATCGCCTGGCGAAACAACAAGCTCATCATGGCAGCGAGTGAAGACGGTTACGTTAAGACCTTCGATGCTATCGAAGGCGACGAAATCAAGAGCACTCGAACGCACTCCAGCGGCAACCTCCACGCCGCAATCCACCACAACGGATACGTGGTTACCGCCGGACGAGACAGCCGCATCTACACTTGGGATTCCAACATGAGCCGTAAAGCCAGCATCAGCGGTCTGCCGGATCTGCCGATCCGTGTGACCTTTACCCACGACTTCAAGAAAGTCATTGGCAACGATTGGACCGGCGGGGTCTCGGTCTGGGACGCTGCAAGCGGTAAAAAGCTTGGCAGTCTGACGCCTAATCCTCCGAAGCTGAGCGTTCAGATGGCCGCGGCAAAGAAACGCCTCGCGGACTTGCAGGCGGTCGTTCCCGCGCAGGAAAAGAAGGTGAAAGATACTTCGGCAGCCGTCGCCAAGGCCCGCGCGGACATTGCCAACACAAAGAAGTCAAAGGAAGAGGCGATCAAAAAGCTCGAAGCATCCTTGGTTGCTGTGAAGAAAGCCGAAGCCGATGCGAAGGCCGCAGTTAAGTCCTGGGAAGGCAAGGTTGCAGCCGCCTCGACCGCGCAAAAGACCTACAATGCGAAAAAGAAGGATCGTGACGCGAAGGCCGCAAGCTTGAAGAAGTTTGAAGCGTCACTTGCCACAAATCAGAAGACATCGAGCGAGAAATCTGCCGCATTGAAGAAAGCCAAGACTGATCTTGCAGCCGCTGAAAAAGCTCTCACGGCCGTGAAGACCGCTCGCGATTCTTCGGCCGCCGTGTTGGCGAAGGACGATGAAATCCTGAAGAATCTCAATGCGGCATTGGCCAAGGCCACTGAAAGAAAGACCAAGGCGTCCACCAGCGCACAGGGTTTGGAGAAGAGCATTGCAGCTGCAAACGCTGTAGTGAAATCCGCTCAAGCTGAACTCGGCAAGTTGCGCCCGACAATTGACGCAGTGAACACCGATTTGAAGAAACTGCAAAGCGCTGCTTCCGCCAAGGTTTATGCCGATGCGCAAGCCGCACTGAAGTCCGCGAAGGACAGTGCGACCAAGCAGGCTGCCGTAGCTGCCGCAGCGAACAAGAAAGTTCCCACTGAAATCGCCAAGCTGAAGAAGTCACTGACCGATCAGGTTGCCGCCCTTGAGAAAAGTATGGCCAGTTACGCGAAACAGGAAACTGACGCCAAGGCCGCGCTCGCCAATACGCGTGCCCAACTCGGCAAGGCGACCACCGCCATTGCCCGCCTGGATGCAGGCGAAGCCTTTGCCAAGTTCTACCATGCCAGGCAGGACTTTGAGTCCCGCAAGATCGATCACCTCAAGGCCGAAGCCCGTTTGAAAGACGCCCAATCTGCCTTTCAACGCGTTGACTCCGGACTCTCCGGCGTTGCCAAGGCCCTGGCCAAGAAGGAAGAAGAGAAGAAGGCCCTTGAAGCTCAGCTCAAGAAACTTCAGTCCCAGATCGACTCCGTCAAAGCCGAGGCCGAAGCCGCCACCAAGGCTGCATCGGAGATCGGCAAGGCGCTGAAGGACAAGGAGAATGAAATGTCCACCTTCGAAAAAGAGTTCAAGAAACGCAAAGCGACCATCGGTAAAAAAGTCGCTGCGAAGTAATCATTCGAACAAAACGATTCACGAACGCGCGGTTTGACACCGCGCGTTTTTGGTTATGCGGGATAGTTGATCGGCGGCATGACCTACGCTTGAAGCGTGCCATGCCATCGTTCACAGCAGTGATTCCATCGGCGGGCCTGACATCAGCCATTGAAAACGGGAGATTGGACGCACTGTGCGTTCAGCTGCGCGCGGGGGGCGATCCGAATGCGCGAACTTCACGTGGCTGGACGTGCATGACACTCGCCGTGTCCCGACAGAACGCGTGGATTGCCGAGACGTTGCTTGAGCATGGCGCGGACGTGAACGCAGGATGTGTTTAGCCGGAGAACGGGGCCTTTAAGTTAATGCTGCCTTCCGACAGGCATCTCAGATCTCAACCAGGGGAGAATCCGATTCGCAGGAACGGTTGGATTCCATTGATGGAGGCCGCGCGTGTCAGGTCGTACCACTTGATCGAATTGCTGCTCAGGTACGGCGCGGATTCGAATCACGGCACAGATCGCGGGCATCGCGCGTTGATGGAAGCAGGCGCACGGGGATACGAAACGATTGCCCAACGCTTGTTGGATCACGGGGCTTGCGTGGATGACAGCAACGCCGAGGGTGTGACGGCTTTGCATCTCGCGTGTGCCGGTGGTTTTACGGCGGTGTTCAATACGCTCATCAATGCCGGTGCCGATCCGAACCGAGCGGATCACCGCGGGATTACTTCGCTAATGCGTGCTGTAATGCACCGTGACATGGTTTCGAGACTCCTGTCGGTTGGCGCGGATCTTCGTGCCATCAGCAGGGACGGTGATTCGGCAATTCTTCGCGCGGCGCAGAATAGAGATCTTCACATGGTAGTGTATCTGCTTGAGGCGGGAGCTGACGAAATGATGAAAAGGACCCATGGCCGTCGTGTGGTGGAAGCCGCCAGGGCGGGTGGGTCCGCGGAAGTGATACGTCTCTTGGCTCCGTATCATTCGCAGGTCAGTTAACCTGCCGCTCTCTTCCCGGTTCAACCCAGATTTTGCCTTCCCATTTATTTGGGTGATCCGTATTTTCCCCGCCCTTAATTAAGAAAACGAAAGCAACGACTGACACGAAGAAAGAATCCTTATGGGAGCCGAAGTAACTGCAGATGCGGTGGAAGCACCACCATTGAAACCACTTGAATTGAAATCACACCTCGCTGGAAATCCGGCGTCCGGACCGAAATGGTCCGTGGATGTGAAGGCCGCGTCTGGTGCGGATGTGGCCTGTGCCGATCCGCGCGCAACCCGTGCTGCGGTCGCTTTGATGGATATTCACGCTGTAGTGGGAGGCGCTGCCTGTCACTGGGGCGGGCCAGCGGCGTTTGCAGAAGTGAATTCTGCGATTCACTCTCTCATGTTTGCCACGAATCCTTGGAACGAGTCCTACAACTTTGTCAACGACGCCGGTCATGCCGAGAATGGCATCTATGCCCTTCGGGCGAATTGGGGTTTCGACGGCCTCGGTCTCGACGATTTGAAGAAGTTTCGTTCCATCGAGAGCAAGCTTACCGGGCATGGCGAATCACATTTGAATCCCGAAGGTGTGCTTCTCAGCAACGGACCTCTCGGATCCAGTCTCCCTCAGGCACAGGGACTTGCGATTGCGGACAAGGTCGCCGGCAATGATCGGGTGACCATCTGTGTGGTTTCGGACGGCGCCTCGATGGAAGGGGAAGCCAAGGAAGCTTTTGCAGCCGTGCCCGGATTGGCCGCCAAGGGAATGGTAAATCCCTTCGTGATGGTCGTATCCGACAACGACACCAAGCTTTCTGGCCGGATCACCGCCGACTCTTTCTCGATGCAGCCAACTTTCGAGGCGATGGATGATCTGGGTTGGAACGTGATCAAGGTCGAGACCGGTCACGACTTGCAGGCTGTTTACAGCGCGGTCGAAAAGGCCGTAGCCGAAGCACGCGCCGATGCCAACAAGCCGGTCTGCATCTGGCTAAAGACGATCAAAGGTTATGGCATCAAGGCCACTGAGGATCACGCGGCTGGTGGTCATGGGTTCCCGTTGAAGAATGGTGAGAAGGCAGTTGACTGGATCAAGGAGATTTATGGCGGTGAAGCACCGGAAGAATTCAACACCTGGGCGAATCAACTTCGTTCTGATTGGGAAAAGGCGGAAGAAGCCAAGAAGGCCGCATCTGGCGGTTCCTCGGCTCCGGCGGTGAAGAAGGACAAGGTGCAATCCGGACTCGCAGCCGGTGCGGTGAAAGCCGCCCAGGAAGGTTATCCGGTCTTCTCGATTTCCAGCGACGTGCAAGGTTCGACCGGAATTGCCGCGTTTCAGAAAGCAATCGAAGGCCGTCATGTGGAAGTCGGTATCGCCGAGGCAAACATGGTCAGCACCGGTGCTGGGTTTGCGAAAGTCGGTTTCGTGCCGATCGTGGACACCTTTGGTCAGTTCGGTGTGACCAAGGGCAATCTCCCGCTCACGATGGCGGCTCTATCGCAGGCACCGGTCATTGCGATGTTCTCGCACGTGGGATTTCAAGATGCTGCCGACGGCGCTTCCCACCAGGCCACGACCTATTACGCAGCCGTCAGTGCGATTCCGCATACTGTCGTGATCACTCCTTCCTGCGCGGGTGAAGCTGAGGCGCTCATGTATGAGGCCATCAAGCGCTACGCCGAGGACCGCAAGGCGGGCAAGGACGGTGAGAGCTACATTTTCTTCGTCGGCCGTGAATCCTATCCGATCCACTGGCTCGAAAACCCTGATTACAAGTGGGGCAAGGCGCAGGTGATCAAGGAAGGCAGTGACGTTGTCATCGTTGGTTCCGGCGTTCTCTTCAGTCGCACACTCGAAGCCGCTGAGAAGCTGGCTGAGAAAGGCATCAGTGCCACCGTCATCAACAATCCTTTCACCAATCGCGTCGATGTTGAAACCATCGGTGGTGCGGTTGAGAAGTGCGGTGGGCGCCTGGTTACGATCGAGGATCACCAGACCATCTGCGGCATGGGCGCCCAAATCTCCCACGCGCTTTCCCAAGCTGGCATTGCGCACCGGGTAAAGTCGCTGGGCATCCCCGGTGAATTCGGCCAGTCCGCATACAAGGCCGCCCAGCTCTATGATCAGTACGGATTGAACGCGGAGAAGCTTGTCGAAGCTTCCGAAGAGCTGATGAAGTAATCAGGTCTTCGGGAATTGTGAAGAGGCGTCTCCGGGCGCCTCTTTTTTGGGCCGTGGAAATCCATCGATCGCTTCCTGGTCCGGCCTCTCCTGCTCGTCGTAAACGCCTTTCTGGCGCGCCCGATTCCGCACAAACCCTCCACACAGGTTGACGCCCAGGCAGTGCCGGTTTTCGCGCATCGCGTTCAGCAGGAAGTTGTACTTCTCCGGGTCGTGACGCGAACCCCCGGCCGGATCGCGTTTGTTGGTGCGCGTGGCGTCGGCCACGATGAACGGCAACCCGGTTCGCTCCGACCAGCGCGTCATCGTCGGACTGATGTCTTCCAACTTGCCCGCCAGCTGCACGGCGATTGCGTCGATGAACTCCGCGGCAGTGTCGATCACCGGTTCGGGCATCGGTGTGGCGAGGTTGTATCGGTCGCCAAAGATCAGGTGGTTTTTGTCGTAGCGCCGGATCGCGTCGCACGCCACTTGATAGTATTGACGCGTGTCTTTCGCAATCTTGGCGCGCCCGGCCGGCGTCTTCAGCAGTTCCGGATCGTGTATCGAGTCCTTCGCGGGGTAGCGCCTCGACTTGTTGACCAGCAGCGGCACATCGGTGAAGTAGTAACCGATGATGTTCGCATCGTCGGCCAGGGCCGCGCAATTCTCGCGCGCGACATAGTCGCACCACATCTCAAAGTCTCGCGAGTAGACGTCCGGCCATTTGCGCCCCAGCTTCCAGCGGTGCGCCTCCAGGAACGCCAGGTTGTGGAAGTAGGGCATCCCCGCCCAGTTGTAGTGGTCGCGTGTCCAGTTGGGCGAGTGCCAGTGGTAGTCGGGCTGGCGCAGCACGACCTCCTGGTTCCAGCCGATCGAGTTGAAGCCCCAGGCCTTCAGGTCCGGCGCTACGCGCTCCTTGATCCAACGCTCTTCGCTGGCGCCGTAGCGGTCCTTCCAAAGGTGAATATTTTCGGGGTACCGCATCGCCGACGAATCGATGTGGTTGAACGAGATGGCGAAGAACGGCTCGCCTCCGGGCGTCGCGAACAGGTGGCGTTCGTTAAATTCGTGCACCGTGAAATAGCTTGAGGCGGCGCCGAAAGCAGGGCGCCGGGCCACCCCGGCAACGCCGATCAATCCCGCGCTAACAAGCAGGCGGTTGAAGCCACGCCGTGAATATGATTGTTGGCCGATCATGAACGAGAACCTTTGTTTTGGATCTTCCGGGATCAGTCAACAATTCTCAGCGGTCCAAGCCTGGGGGTTGGGTGAAGCCAATTGCTCTGCCTAATTCCCGGATGCGAGTCCGCGTGTGATGACTGGATTGATCAATTTTCGGTCCGACCCTGAATACGACCCTGAGTATGCAGTTGGCCGGCGCATCGTCCGTGAAGAACTACACGCGGGTTCGGCGAGCGCTATTTCAGCGAATGAATCGTCAGGCCATCAAGGCTCTTTGAAGGGTGTGTCAGTGCGAGGCTCGCCAACCACCCAACGATCGAGCACGTCAGGATGCCGATGCCGCCGTAGAGGAAGAAGTGGACTGCGCCGGTAGCGCTTGCCCAGTATAGGATTGCGGCGCTGACGGCAAAACCGATCAAGACTCCCTTTTGATGGGCGCGTCGGGTAAAGATTCCAGCAACGAACATCCCCGCCAGGCCGCCGCCGAACAGGCCCATGATCTTCAGGAACTGATCCCAGATGGATTTTGTTCCCAACCATGCCAGCCATATCGCCGTGAGTGTGCCGACGATTCCAAAAACGACGGTGGCGATTCGCGCGATACGCAGGCGATCAGCGTCGCTGGAGTCTTTGCGCAAGCGGCCATAAAAGTCGGTTGTCAACGCAGTCGACATCGAGTTGATGCTGCTGTCCAGACTCGACATCGAAGCTGCGAATAAGGCCGCAACCAACAGGCCGGCGAGACCGTGTGGCAGTTCATTGACAATAAACCAGGCAAAGATTTGATCGGGATGCCCGGTCGCATTCAGTCTTTCGGGAAAGGCTTGGTAGAACGCCCAGAGGCAGGTGCCCAGGGCAAAAAACGCGGCCCAAACCGGCGCGGAAGCCAAGGCGTTGAGCCAGATGCCTCGCGCGGCATCCCGCTCATTGCTCGTCGTCAGGTAGCGTTGGATTACGGCCTGGTCGCTGCTATAGGGAATCAGGAACTTGAAGAAGTTTCCCAGGACAACGACCCACAGGCTGGCCGTTGCCACGTCCCATGTCAGGTTCATCGCGTGTAGTTTTCCAGCGGCAAGGCCGGTCGAATAAATCTCCGCCGCGCCGCCGGGCACTTTCATCAGGATGACAACAAAGCTGACCGCAACGCCGCCCAGCAGCACAACGACCTGCACGACGTCCGTCCAGATCACCGCCTCGATACCGCCAAGGGTCGTGTAAAAAGTTGCCAGCAGTCCGATGGCCACAATGCACGCATAGATGTTCCAGCCGCTCACGGCCGACAACGCCAGGGCAGGCAGGTAAACCACAATTCCCATCCGGCCGAGTTGAAACAGCAGAAACGTGGCGCTGCCAACCAATCGCGTGGCCAACCCAAACCGCAGTTCCAGATACTCGTACGCCGAAGTGACTTTGAGACGCCGATAAAACGGCAGGTAGCACCAGATCACCGCCGGCGCGACGGCAACGATCATGAGGTTGCCGAGCAGGTAAACCCAATCGGTTTGAAAAGCCTTGGCGGGAATCGCCATGAAGGTGATGGCGCTGAGCGAAGTGCCCAGCAGGCTGAGTCCAGCCGCCCACCACGGAATCTTTTGACCGGCCAGGAAGTAGTCGCCGCTGACGCGTCGGCGACGGGCAAAATAGACGCCCATACCCGCGATGAACGCCAGATAGACAATCAGTACGGCGATATCGAGAGCGCTCAATGCAATCGCGGCAATCACGCTGCCACCCAATGTCGGTAGAGCGGCTTGACGTTCTCCGGCAGTCCGTCGAACACCTCGCGTCGAATCGGAATGGCGTCGTAATTCTTGCCGCCCGTTTCCAACACCATGCGTTCATGGTCCGGTGTCCCGCGCATGGTTGGCGTCAGGTTCAACCACCAGGGAGCGTAACGCACGACCAGGGCGGCTCGCGCCGCGTTGCTTTGATTTGGAGCCACCGAGTGCCACAAGCGGCTGTCGTACAAAAGCACGCTGCCGGCCGAACCAAGGGCCTGCTTTTCATCGGCGTGCGGCGCGTCCTGATCGACGCCGTCCATCCCACCCGCCGCCGGATTGTTGGGTTGGAGGTGACTTCCAGGCAGAACAAACGTGCCGCCATTCTCTGGCGTGAAGTCCGTCAACATCCAGATCGAAGCAAGATGCATCATCACGTCCGGATAAGGAGCCTTTACATGGGTCGAGTTGGTCGCGTTGTAAGGCCAATCGGCGTGCCAATAGCCTCGCTCCGTGCCCGGATGATTGATCACGCAGTCCGTGCAGGAAATCCGCACGAAGTCTCCGAAAAACGATTCCGCAATTGCGAGAATCCGCTCATCGGCCAAATAGGGAGCGAAACATTGAGTTGCGTTGAGGACCTGTTTCAACAGACCCACGCCCGGCACGCCGATGCGATGTCCGCGAGCCCGCGTCTTCGCCAGTTCCGCCTCGGCCTCAGCATGATGAGCCTGTTGAGCGGCCACGACTTGCAGACGTACGTCATCCACCTCATTGGCTGGAATCACATCCTCGACGATGCAATACCCTTTGTGTTGAATGTTGGCGGCTAATTCAGATACGTCCATCGGGTCTTGTCCTTGGCTCAAAGCGGAAAACTCGGTAACAAAAGCGCTTGGTGCAATCTTCGCAGTCAAGATGTGCCGTGCATTGAAAACGAACGATGACCAGGCATGCAATACGTTAAACTCACTTTGTCAGTTTTTTTGATCGTCTCGACGGAAACTGCGCTGGCTCAGCCCGGCCAGTCATCCACCGCGAACTTCGTAACGGCGGGGCGAATCGAGTCGGCCCGTGTCGACGAAGGCAAGTGGAAACGTGGCGCCGGATACATCGTCTCGACGGGAAGGCATTACCTGTATGCGGGTCGCGGACTCGACGCAGGCGACTTCACCATCTCGGCTACAGTCAGTCTTGAAAAACTGGAAGGGACGGCGGCTGCTCTCGTGCTGGACGGGAACCAGTTTGGTTTCGAAGGTTCTCACGGGAAGATGTTCGTTCAAGGGCCTCAGTTTGGCGGGAGCCGTGCGATTGCCGATCCTCATGAGTTCATTACCGCGGGAAAACCTTTCAGGCTGGAAGTTGCGCGTCGCGGAAACGAACTGACTTTCAAGATCGACGGCAGGAAGGTCTGGATGACGAACTGTGGGCCAGAGCAGGTAAGAACGATCAGCCTGCGTCCCTGGCGAGCCACGCTGCGGATTTACGACTTCGCAGCCACCGGGAACCTGACCGAAGCCGCACAGCCGCCAAAGCGGACTGAGTTGACAAAGTTGTCGATACCGCTCATCGACATCTCAGGGGAAACGCAGCGCCAGGTGATCGTCGCCGCCGGCACAAAATCGGAATATCGCGGTCAAGTGACCACCGTGCTCATGGCGGATGGCAAGACCATGTTCGCGACTTGGTCGAAGGGTCACGGCGGTCGATGCGGGCCGCTGATGAAAAGCGTCGATGGGGGGCTCACCTGGAGCGACCTGCTGCCAACGCCGAAGAACTGGGGCGCCATTTCGAGTTGTCCGTGCATCTATCGTATGAGCGATTCGAAGGGCGTCGAACGTTTGTTTGTTTTTGCCGGACGCGGAAAACATCACAGCTCGGTGTCGGAAGACGGTGGAACCACCTGGACGCCGATGAAAGCGACCGGCCTCTTCAAACCCGGCGGCAACACCGCAATCATTCCCATCGACAACGGTCGCCGTCATCTGTTGCTGATGCAACGCGGTCCAACGGACGCGCCGCGTGATGAAATGCCCAATGCGGTCTGGCAGGCCGTTTCATCCGACGGCGGGCAAACGTGGAAGGACTACCGGAAAGCTTGCGAAGTCAACGGAGCCACTCCGTGTGAACCAGATCTGATCCGGTCACCCGATGGCAGGCAGATCGCCTGCCTGATGCGTGAGAATTCGCGGCGTTTTCAATCGCTTGTGATGTTCAGCGACAACGAAGGAACAACCTGGACGAAGGCTCGCGAACTGCCCGCCAGCTTGACCGGCGATCGTCACGTGTCGTGTTACACCGCCGATGGCCGGCTGGTCGTCGTGTTCCGCGATCGAGCGAAGGGCAGTCCCACCTACGGACACTATGTCGCGTGGATGGGAACCTACGAAGATATTCGCCACGGTCGATCCGGACAGTACCGCATCAAACTTCTGCACAGCCACGCCGGCCCGGATTGCGGCTACTCCGGCCTCGAGCGACTGCCGGATGGCACGATGGTCGCCACGACTTACATCAAGTATCGTCCCGGCCAAAAGAAACACTCGATCGTCAGTGTTCGATTCAAGCCAGCGGAAATCGACGCGGCGTTTGAGTTGGAGAAATCCAAATGACGGCGGTGTGAGCTGGAATCGAACAAGCCCATTGCTCTGCCTAATTCCCGGATGCGGATCCGCCTGTAATGACTGGATTCTATCCGTCCGACTCCGGTTTGACTGACGCGTCGTGCTGACCGGCACACGCAGTCCCACTGAAGAAATCCCCGGACCGTATTGACCTCCGATCGGAAGCCGACGAAGGCCCGAAAACGAATTTGCGGTCGCAGCGGAAACGCCGACGTTGAAGTGAGTCGCAGGGGCCTGTTGACTTACGCCCCAATGGGCGACGGGTCAGCACACTCGCACAAATTCAACCAGTTTTGCAGACTCTCACTGATGTGCTTCCGGAGATGCATGATCAAATAGAGCTTTCGGTCGAGGTTTCTGTTCGGGGCATGGAGTTTCACGAGGTCTCCTCGGGCAAATTCTTCCTTCAAAGACAATCTGGATAAACAGCCGACACCGATGTTTTGCCTGACCGCCTGTTTGATCGCTTCGGTTCCTCGCAGCTCCAGAGGGATCTTCATCTTCGGGAGAAGGCCAACCATGGCACGGTTGAAGGTTTGTCGAGTGCCGGATCCTTGTTCTCGCAAGATCCATTCTGCGTTCAGTAAATCCTCGTCGTTGATGGTGCGCTTCGAAGCGAGCGGGTGCCCGGGGCTGCAAAACAGATTCAATTCGTCATCCCGCCAGGGGATGATGTTGAGCTGCGGATGATGGGCCTCCCCTTCA
>CEUN01153079.1_pt1 | contig 14085 bp, 10 predicted proteins | sample 361501 | NCBI WGS metagenome assembly CEUN01 (sample SAMEA2622801, study PRJEB7988) | marine metagenome | biome: marine biome (ENVO:00000447); feature: marine epipelagic mixed layer (ENVO:xxxxxxxxx); material: "saline water (ENVO:00002010), including plankton (ENVO:xxxxxxxx)" | depth 120 m | reverse complement strand
CCAGTTGTTTTCCATCAACTCGACTGCCAGCCAATCGAGTAATTCAGGATGAGACGGCTTGGTTCCCTGTTTTCCGAAATCCCCGGTTGTTTCAACCAGCCCTCGGCCGAAGTGCCATTGCCAGATGCGATTCACCCAGACACGGGCGGTCAGGGGATTCTCCCGGCTGGTGAGCCAGTCTGCCAAGTTGAGCCGCGAGGTGGAGGAGGCGTTCCATTTGAAGACGGAGGGAATACCCGGTTTGACTTCAGGGCCGCGACTCTTCACGTCGCCACGAACCAATAGATGTGTCTTTTGCCGCGCGAGTGACACGGCATGTCGAGCCAAGGGCCAGCGCATGACATGCGGGGCAACATTGTGTTGCGACCGGGCGTTGGTGGCCGAATAGAAGGACCAGCTCTGCGGCAGTTTTGCAATTGACGCTTCCATTGCCTGAAACTGTTTGCGTCGCGCGCCGTTCAACCCGTTTATCACGGTCTTCGGCTGGACGAGAATCGGTTCCGGATAGCCGCGTTTGCGACGCAGTTTGACCAGTCTTGTGTGTTCGTTGTCGAAGATGGCCCATCGACGACTGATCAGGTTGCGGATTCCCGGCGTGTCTGATTCGAGGATGACATTGCCCGGCTGTCCATTGCGGAAGAATGACTGCAGGCGGTAGTAGTCGCGGATGGTGATCGGATCGAATTTGTGCGTGTGACATTGGGCGCATTCCATAGTCAGGCCGAGAAATGCACTGGATGTCGTGTTGACCTGATCCACCAGGATGTCGTTGCGCTGAATATCCTTGTCGAGTTCATTCCCGCTGTAGCGCGCGGCAGCAAGGAAGCCCGTCGCCACGATAGCCTCGGTGTTGAATGGCAATTCATCGCCGGCGATCTGTTCGCGGAGGAACACGTCGAAGGGTTTGTTTTTCGCCAAGCTCTGAATCACATAGTCGCGATAGCGCCACGCATGAGGCCGGTCGCGATTGTGTTGATGCCCGTTGCTTTCCGCCCATCGTGCCACGTCCAGCCAATGCCGGCCCCAGCGTTCGCCGTGCAGTTTGGACTGCATGAGGCGCTCGGCGTAGTCCGCAATCGAATCTTCAGCTGCGGGCGGAAGCGTGGCCGCCGGAAGGCCAATCAGATCGAAAGCAATACGACGAACGAGGGTGTTTCGATCGGCTGGTTCTGCGGGCTGCAAGCCTTTGCTCTCCAGGCCGCGGGCGATAAAGGAGTCCACCGGTGTGGCAACCCAAGACTTGTTTCCAACCTTGGGAACTTTGGGGCGCTCGATGTGCTGAAAGGACCAGTGATCCGTCTTGGGCGCCGGTGTCGGAAGCAGTTCCTCGTCCCAATCAAATCCTTCATCAATCCACGCACGCAACTTCCCGATCTCAGCTTCGGACAACGCGTCACGTTTTTTTGGCGGCATGCGCTCGTCCAGATTTGTGGATTCGACCAAATAAACCAGGCGGCTTGCCGAGGCATCGCGGGGAGCTGTCTGGTTCAGCGCCTCGTCCAATACATCCAATCGCACCTCACCCTTGGGATCACCCCCGGCATGGCATTCGAAACAGTGCTCCTTCAAGATCGGATGAATGTCCTTCCGAAAATCGACGGTTCGCACCACCACCGGTTCCGGATCGGGTTCATATGGTGCCACTGGCACTTCCTCCTCCAGTCCAAGGATCGACGTCCATGAATCCGCGAGCGCAATGTCACTCACCGTCACCTTGTCTTCAGATTCAGTCTTCCGCCCGGTTGAGATTCCGATCCAACGCACAACCTTGATTGAGCGCGGATGCGTGCGGCTGGCCTGTGGTTTGAATTCGTCCGTCGTAGCCGGGTCCACCCACAGATCGAGCGCATCAAACGGCGACTCAGCTCCGGGTTTGGTTTTCCACAAGCGGCAGACGATGAGATATTCGTGACCTCCTTCGAACTTCTTATTCGAAAAACTCTCCGATCCGGACTGGTAGCGGACCATGAACGCGTTCGTGCCCTTGTTGACGTGGATCCCAACATTTGGAATTCCACCACTGTGTGTGGACTCGTCTGCACCTTCCACAGTATCCAGCCAGAGTACGAAAAACTCCCCGTTGTCCTCGGGTTGCGAATCAATCGAAGCCGCATCGTAATTGATGCGAAAGCGCATGAAGAGCTGCGCGCTGTCGAAGGGCTTTGCCAGCGGCAGCCTAAGCGGATTGTTCCGATCGCCCGTGCCGGTGATCTTGTAGGAGGCGATCGCTGGGGAGAGGAAAGAGGTTCTAAAAAGGCCGGAAAGTTCAATCGTGGCGGAGCGTGCAATTGGCGTGATCAGCATCACGCCGACGACCACCCAGAGGAAGAGCGGGCACAGTGTGCGTCTCATGCAAGCCGGACTGCATTCGGCATGGAGCAGCTGAAGCCGCTCATCAGAAAACCGTCGGGAGTCGACAAGGTCTGGTTGTCGACGAAGACGCATGTAGGGCTGAATGATAGTGCGAGGCATCCGAAAGAAAATCCTGAATTTGGAAGGCGAGCGCACAATTGCCGGAGACGTCGGAGAAAGTCACTCACGCATGGAGAGGATGGTGTTGGCGAAAGCTTCTCCCATGAGGGCGAAGGTCTTGGCGCATCCGAGGTAGTGATAACCGGCATTGGAGGCTCCTCGTTTCCAGATGGCGGCTTCTTTTTCGGAGATAATCTCCTTTTCGTAGTCGGCCATGAATTTGCGTTTCTCTGCCTGGGTCATCTTGCCGTCAACATTGGGGCCATTCTTGTGCTGTTTGCGTATGTAGTAGGACATCTGGCGGATCTGGTTGCGTTTGGCGTCAATGGCGCCGAGTTCGTCCGACCAGAATTCCGAGGTCTGAACGGCGGCCACGTTGCCTTTGAACTCCTTCAGTTTCGTCGGAGAGGCCATGGCATCTCGGAAGTCGGATTGTCTCTCATTGTTCTTTCCGCCGACGCCCATGACTCCGATGACGAAGGGCATGTTCGGCGCTTTCAAGTCGTTGCGGACATCCCGGATGAAGTTGGCCATCCACTTGCCATAGTTTGAGTAACGGTTGGCTTTGCTGTCTCTTGACGGAACGGGGTATACGTTGCGATTGACCATGTCGTTCCAGCCTTGGAACCAGACGAAGCCGGCGAGTTCATAGCCGGAGCCGTCGTAGCCGGGCACAACCCGGATCGGGTTGGAGAGCACTTTGCGGACGTGGCCGATCATCAGGCGGTAGTAGTGTCCGCTGCGTTCCTCGGTAAAGCGCTTCTTCTCGATGTCCTGTTCGGTGCGTTGGTAAACACCGGAACTCGGTGAACGAAAATCGTGGTAAAGCGATTTGCCTCCCCAGGCGGTCTTGATGATGAGCACAGGTTCTTCGAAGGCCTTGTCCATGGTGATGCCGAAGGTGAATTCGGGGCCGATCTTTCCGCCGCTTTCCACGGGGTTGGGCCGCGACCCGTAGCCGGCGGTGAGCTTGCCAATGCCTTCGCCGTTCTCATCGCGCCGGCCGGTGAAGTAGGAAATCCAGGTGTTGTCGCAGATGCGCGGTTCGCCGTTCTTGCCGCGCATTTGTTTGAGCAGGTGGGCGGACTTGGGATCGTCGCCGACGTAATCGAAGGTGTCGATCTTGGCATGGCCTTCCATGTTGGATTGGCCGGCGAGAATGAAGACCTTGAGCTTGCCAGCGGCTTGGGATTGGAGGGCGGTCAGGAGGCAGATGAGGGGGAGATAGCTGCGAGGGATGATTTGCATGGTTCTGTGTTACCAGAATTTTGGAGTCCACTAAACACGCGAAATACACGAATGTGGGGGAGTGGAGATCGAAGATTTGGTAAGGGTATTTTTCCTCGCGCGACCGGCGGGAATTCGCTTAACTGCCTGCAACTCACGAAGTTGAAGGACCGACATGGCCGATTTCACATTTAACTGCCCTTTCTGTAATCTGGAACTCAGCGTGGATGAATCCAACGCCGGCCATGAGGTCGAATGCCCGGGTTGCAACGAAGTCCTGATCATCCCCACGCCCGACCAGGCCGCTGAAGCCAATGCACTTCCGCCGGAAGCTCTTGCCAATGCCGAGATCATCAAGCCGAAGAATCGTCCGCTGGCGATTGCCGCAAAGGTCTCCAAATCGCTCAAAATCAAGTCCTTCCGACATCATGAATTCGTGGATGGGGACAAGGATAACTTTGACGAGGAAGTCTCCAAGTTTCTCGGAAGCGTGATCGAGGACGACATCGTGAGCATTCGTCCGATCCAGTATTCGCACGTGGAGAAAGTGAAAGTGGACGACAAGGAAGAGGAGCGCGTGGTCAACCAATACGGCATCGTCGTCGTTTACAAGGCGGTCTGAGTTCATGGCGCAGCCCCAGCCCAAGCCGGTTGACCCGAGCGAGTTGGCCGAGCTCGCACAGGCTGTCATTCGATCCGAGAAATTCCCGATGCTTGCGTCGATCGACGGGGATCAGCCGCGCCTCCGTCCAGTCTCACCGGTTCGCACGGACGGTTTCACGATCTTCATCGCCAACCTGGCGCGTTACCACAAGACGGTCGAGATCGACGCAAATCCCAAGGTGGAACTTTGCTACATGGATTCGAATCACGACCAGGTGCGGATAACGGGATTGGCGGAAGTCCTTTCGGACCGCAAATTGCTCGAGGAGATCTGGGCGTCGAATGCGCTGCTTCGCCAATACCTGCGTTCACCTGACAACCCCGAACTGATCATATATCGCGTCGTTCCCTCGGCCGTGCGTTTCATGCGCGAATGGGCCTTGGAATACTACGACGTGCCGTTGGAGGACTAGTGGAAAAGCCCAAGCCCAAACAACCGGTGCCGGACAAGGATGGCGCCAATCAGGTGACTCCGGTGGAGGTGCAACCACTGGTGCCGCATCGCAAGCCGGGTTGCATTGGAATGTTGTTCGGGCTGGCATGCTGGGTGGTGGCGTTGGTCGGGTGGGCGTTCGCGCTAGTGGCGATCCTGCATTTTCCGGACTTCGCCGAGTTCCAGAAGATCATTCTGGGTTCGGCCTTCGGCTTGGCGACCTTTGCGGCTTTCCTTGCGGGGCGGGGCAAACCGATTCTGTTGATGATCATCGTCGCGGCCGTAGCCGCGGCCTTTTACACCTCACCCGCATCTCCGAGTCGAACTTGGGCCGGCGAGCACGAGTATCAGGGTGCGCTCGTCACAACCAACGATACGGTGGTGATCGAGGGCTTCCGAAACTTCAAACACGATCCGGACGATCAGAAGGAAGGTTGGACGGAAAGGACGATCGATCCCGCAGAGATCACGGGTGTCGATTTCTTCGTGCAGCCGTTCATGCAGTGGAATGCCAGGCCGGAGATTCTAATCTCGTTCACGCTGAGCAATGGACCGCCAGTTAGTGTTTCCATCGAGGCGCGACGCGAAGAAGGCGAAGAATTCAATCCGTTGAATGCGGTCTTTCGTCAGTTGGAGTTGATCTATGTGATCGGGCATGAGAAGGATTTTCTGGGTGCGCTTTCGTATCAACTGGAGACGCCGGTCTATCTGCTAAGGTCGAAACTTACCGCCGAACAGGCGCGGGCTTTGTTCGATGCACTGACCGCGGAAGCCAAGGGCTTGATCGAATCGGCCAAATACTTCAATCCGATCTGGCGAAACAGTACGGCGATACTGGCCCGTCATTTGCACGAACTGGGGCTGGCTGAATTGAAACCGGACTGGCGGATGGGCATCCCCGGTCATGCGGACGAATGGTTGCTTTCACTGGGCCTTATTGATTTCGAAGGCGACATTGCGGCTGCCCGGGAGAAGTTGAAGATTCAGGAGGTCGGGATTTGGGAGCTGGATCACGGGGCTTGGTCGGAGATGATTCGGGGTCAGGTGGAGTAGCCGAAAGCTCCAAGGTTCAAACTTCAAGTGCCAGTCTACGGGTTGACCGGTTGCTGTTTTCAATTCTTCTCCCACCACCTAGACTCCCTGCATGGAATCGCAGTCGCATCCGAGGTTGATGAGTTCGGTGAATGAGGCCATCCGGGAGTTGATTGAGGCTTCCGATGGGAGTCACAACGCGGATCTGGTCCACGACATCGTCAGACAGGGGTTGAAGCTGCTGAACGATGTGGAGCATCGGGGAGACGTGCGGGTGATTCAGACCGCGATCCGGGAATTGCGTTATGCGTTCAAGCTCTTTGCGCCTTACGGAGACAATCGCAAGGTGACGATCTTTGGTTCGGCGCGGACAAAGCCGGAGAAGAAGGAATATCAGCAGTGCGTTGAATTCGCACGTAAGATCGCCGATGCGGGATTCATGGTCATCACGGGAGCCGGGCCAGGCATCATGCAGGCGGGACACGAGGGGGCGGGAGTTGAGAACAGTTTTGGCGCGAACATCCGCCTGCCCTGGGAACAGGGCGCAAATCCGGTGATTGCGGAAGACAAGAAGCTGGTGACCTTCAAGTATTTCTTCACGCGCAAGCTGACGTTCATCCGGCATTCAGACGCGGTGGTCCTGTTCCCCGGCGGTTTTGGGACGATGGACGAGGCTTACGAGACCTTGACGCTCATCCAGACGGGCAAGAGCCAGATGATGCCCCTAGTGCTGGTGGACAAACCCGGTGGCACGTATTGGAAGAACTGGAACAATCACGTGAAGGATCATCTGCTGCGAGACAAGTTGATTTCACCAGAGGATCTCAACCTCTTCCACGTCACGGACGACGTCGATGAAGCGGTGAAGATTGTGGCTCGCTTCTATCGGAATTATCATTCAAGCCGCTTCGTGGGCGACAACCTGGTGATCCGGGTCAAGAACGCGCCGAGTGACACCGCGGTTGAAGCGTTGAACGAGGATTTTGCGGACATCATCGAAGGCGATGAATTTCACGTGCGCGATGCTTACAAGGAAGAGCAGGACGACAATGATGCGCCCGGGCGCGCGCGGCTGGTCTTCGGATTCGACCGTCGGGGATACGGACGTTTGCGAACCTTGATCGATGTATTGAACTCGTTCTGAACGAGGTGGCCTACAGACCGATGGCCCGGATGCCTTCGGGTCGGCTGGAGACCATGATGATACTGAAAGAGGGAATCGCGGAGGCCTGTTGGGGGGCGCTCTTGGCGCGGAGGAGCCGTACCAATTTCCGGATGCGAAAGCGTGACCAGAAGAGCTGGATCGCGCGGTCTTCCCAGATGGCATGAAGCCGGGCGGCCTCGAAGCGGAGCAGGTCGAAAGCCCAGTTTGAGGTGACGGAATGTTTCTTGAGATACGTGGGAAAGAAATCCACGAAACGGAGAGCGTCTTTCCAGGGAAGCTGGTCCGTTGGGGGAGGTGATTTCAACAGGTATTCCCGAAAGGCATCACCGAATTCCCGGCCCATCAACTGGTGGGATAATGGCAGCTCGTGGGTGACTTTCTGCAGTCTGTCCCGGCGCAGTTCCTTGGTGAAATTGCGAACGTATTCCTGGGGAAGGTTTGCCAGTTCCTTGGAGTCGGGTTCGCTCAACCCGAAGCCTGCGCCGACGGTGACGGGATCTGCATAGAAGCGCCTCTGAAGTACGGAGTCCGTGTAGAGTCGTGCGAGAAGTTTCTGGCTGGAGGCTAGTTCCATCGTCCGTGCTGCTGACCAATTTCGCGCGCCCGTGCGACTTGGTCCAGTAGGTTTTCGAACGCGGAAAACTCTTCTTGTTGTTCGATGACGATTCCCCGGACCGGTGCGGATTTGACGACTTCATCCAGCAGTTTCCAGACGTCTCCGGTCGATGATTCAAGCTGTTCGCCGACGTTGATCTGGACGATGCGATCCAGCGGCAGTCTTCTCGCCATTCGAAACGGATCCGCACCCCGCTTGACCTCGTGACGAAAGAATCTGGACACATCGAGAAGCATCCCGCATCCCCCCCATCCCAGCACTTCGTTGACCCATTCGCCTTCCTGCATTTCAGCACCGGGAAGTTCCAGGTCGAACTCGGGATTCTCCAGAATTAAAGGCGCGGCAATGCGTCGTCGAACGGTGATCATGTTCTTGGCAACCACGTCGATCGCTTCGCGCGTAAAAGGAAGCGGCGCGGGCCGCCCCAGCTGGACCCCGCCGGCATGGGTGTAACCGATTTGTTCGCTCCACCACGGCGGGCGGAGTTCCTTGATCAATTCGGACACACGGATGAGATGTTCGTCGCTCAAGCCCTCGGCGCTGCCGAGTGAAAGTCCGAGTGATTGTGGGATCAGTGTGAAGTGCTCGGTGAGCCGCTCCAGTTCGTCCAGCTTCTCCGGTGCGGCGAGGAGATAGTCGTCAGCCACCACCTCCAGAAAATCGAGGTTGGGCTGGGACTTGAGGACCTTCTGGTAATGCTGGCTTTGATAGGCGAGACCGACTCCCAATCTCGGGAGGTTTGCAAGCAGATTGCTGATTTCGGTCTTTCGGTCCACAACTAGACTTTTACGTGAATTTGATTCCAGTCCGGCGAAACCACGATGGTACAGGATTTCAATTGAAGTTCCTTCGCTGGACGCGCGGAGCCTCCGTCAAACCACGTTTATTGGCTAGAGAAACTTTCTCCCAAATCCCTACAAGTGTGATGGGTCGATCACTTAACCGCCAGTGGCAAGGCACGGGAATGTTCCAAAAACTGAACGGATTTCTATATCGCAGGGGTCCCGTCAAGCTTTCGGAGGCCAGTCGGATTCGCGCTGGTTGACGAACTACATCACGCCTAGCAGACGGATCGCGACCGCAACGAAATACATCGTGATGAGCGCAACCAATACTTCTGGCACGTATGGAATTGCGATCGAAACGGCGATGGTGTTGCTGAGGATGACTTGGGCGACGACCATGAGGCAGAACAGCACGGTCGCAAACATGTATGGGATGCCCAGCTTCACCATACCGCCAAACACGGTGAAAGGTTCAACGGCCAGGAAATCGTCCTCGATCCCCAGCGCCAGGAGCGCCAAGGGCAGATAGATTGGGCCCCATGCGGCCAGCGGAAGCGCCGTGGCCATGGTGAGCGCGGTTTCGCGCGGAAATCTTGATGGGGACGTAGACTATCAGGGGCAGGGCACGCCGTAAACGATCGGTTCCAATCCGTCGGCGATCTCCAAGTGCCCCGCATGGCGCTTTCCTGAGGAGAGCTTAAATGTGTATTTCGGACCGCACTCAGTGCAGGCCGGATAGGCCGTTTCAGCCTTCGGACCACCATTTCGCCGCAGAGCGCCGTTCAAGAGCAGCGCCAACAGGCGCGCCTCCAATTCAAGAACTGGATTGGCTGATTCGGCCGATCCAGACCAACAAAGTCCGCATGAGTGACCCGACCGGCCTCGACGCTCAGAATGGGCTCATTACTGACAGTCTGAGAATGCGCCTTGAGCCCGATCGCCACAACTGCACAGCTGAGAACTGAGATCACCAGACTCAAACCAATGTGTGTCGGTCGATCGTATACCTGAATGAATCTGACCGCGGGCAGCGAGGTCCGTTCGTTTTCGCCAAACTTCAGTGCTTGCGAGCCCGGTGTCGCGCGACTTGAATTCAAGAAACCCACTGATCATGAATCCGAATTCCTTGAACCGCCGGGACTTTGCCAAGCTGAGCACACTCGGTGCGACCGTTCCCTTGATCGGCCAGACCGCCGAAGCAGCATCCACCAGCCAGCCCAACCTCATTCGCGATGAAAACCGAAACGGTGGCGCGATTGACTGGCAATTGACGCGCATTCGCCCGGACTCCCGGGGCGGATTTCGCGCATCTGACATCGAAGGCTATTGCTCGCGCCAATCTGTCAAGGCCGGCGAACAAATCGACCTATTCGTCAGCACTCGGCGGGAAACGGACTTCTTCATCGAAGTCTTTCGCACCGGTTGGTACGGAGGCCGAGGCGCACGCCTGATGACCAAGCTGGGTCCGTTCAAAGGAGAACCGCAACTGACACCCAATCCCAAGCGTGGCGATCGGCGGTTGATCGAATGCCAATGGGAACCTTCCGTCACGCTGTCCATACCTGAGGATTGGCCCAGCGGGGTTTACCTGGGACGTCTGACCGCGACCAAGGACAAGACCGGATTCGGCTACTGGCAGAACTACGTCGTCTTCATCGTGACCGACGACCGCAAGGCGGACATCTGTTTCCAATGCTCGGACAATACCTGGCAGGCCTACAACAAATGGCCCAGCACCTACTCCGTCTACACCCATCCCAAAGGCAACCAAGGACCTTGGGCGGATGTGAGTTTCGACCGGCCTTATGCCAAGTACGCCCAGATCTACGAGAATCCGCTCTCGTTTGGTTCCGGCGAATGGCTCTGCTTCGAATTCCCCTTTGCTCACTGGCTCGAACAACATGGCTACGATGTCACCTATTGTTCGAACTCAGACATGGTCGATCCCGATTACGCGCGCCCGGGCCGCTTCAAGACCTTCCTCAGCGTGGGACACGATGAGTATTGGGACATGCGGCAGTATCACAACGTCGAGAGGCTGCGCGACACCGGCACGAACGTGATGTTCTTCTCGGGCAATTCCGTCTGCTGGGTCTCGCCCTTCTCGCCCTCATCGAACGGTCTTCCCAACCGCATCATCTTTCGAGGCGGTCCCTACGGTGGCGATTACACCTACGCGACGAGCCGTGAGGAAAAGCACGGGCCCTTCCCGCATCGCGGTCCCGACGAGGGTTATCTCATGGGCGGCCGAAACGTCAGTCCCGTCAACGGAGGAGGCGATTGGACCTGCACCAACCCCGACCACTGGGTCTTCAACGGCACTGGAATGAAACACGGCGAAAGCGTGGCCGGCATGATCGGCTGGGAATATCACGGCGATCCGCCGAAGGACCTGAAAGGCCTGGAAGTCGTTGCCAACGGAACGGCACTTCAAGGAGGCGTGAATCCACAACAATGGGCCGCGACCATCTATCCCGGCCCGAAGAAGAACTTCGTGTTCAACGCCTCAACCATCTGGTGGGCTCAGGGACTATCATCGCCCCCGGGCCACATGATCCCTTGGTCGCATTACAGCCGTCCGCACGGTCCTGACGAGCGTATCCAGAAGATCACGGAGAACCTGTTGAAGAAAGCGATTGGCTAGTACTCCGTCAGCAATGAAATGACAGTTTGCCTGGTTCTTGATCTTTGTCGTCATCCTTGTCTCGGATTCGTGCGTTGAGACAAGGATGACGACAAAGATTGGGAGCAACCCGTCAATTCAAGAATGACGCAATACCAGGGCATGCAGCCGCACGCGGAAGCGTTGGTCCGTCGGGTTGCTCGCAGCAAATACAGGGAACTCGATCAACCATTTCGACCCACACCTTGGGCGGGTTTCGGTGCCGAGCGACCACCTACGCAGATTTGCGTATATCCCACTGAATTATCCGACCGCTTAATAGTCGCGTCACATGTCCGTCAACGGACAGGAACCAGAGAAACAAATAAGGGGAAAAATGAAAAACAGTATCACCATATCGGTGCAATCAATCGCGCGCGCCGCGCTCATCTCCACCACCTCTCGGGAGACCTGCGGTCAATCGGGTGAACGGGTCAGGAGACCCGTCCACAGCCGGGATCAACGGACCAGACGGCTCAGCGGAAGCGTCGCCCCACCAATCTCCCAAACTGCGGCAGTTCACTCCTTCTTCATCCTGCGCAGCGTGATTCCGAAATTGCCTCGCTCCCGCCAACCGAAATACATCTGCGTCCGTCCGCGCCGATAAGACACGTAAGGCATCGGAAACAGCTTCGCATGGCTGATTGCCCAGTTCCAGCCACCGTCTGGATTGAACACCTCGCCGGGGTGATTGCCGATGCGCTTAAACTTCAGGTCGGCGATTCCCATTACGTAGAAGGTGAAATTGTGCAGCGGGTTGCGCACATACCACTTGCGCGTGCGGTTCGGATCGTCCGGCCGATACCAATCGGGTGGCTCGGGGTCGTCATTGTTTCCCCACCAGAACCAGGGGTTGATCTTTTCGCAGGTCTTGAACGGGCCGTATTGGTTCGGAATGGGCAGGGGATCGGCCTTGTGCTTGGAAGCCTCCAGCCAGAGCGGTTCTCGCTCAATTGTCTTCACCGAACCACAGCCACTCAATCCGAGCATGGTGAGGACAGGCAACGTCGCACAAAGAACCCTGAATCCACCGCTTGGCATCAATGACGGAAGATGAACTCCTTCGCGTTCAGCAGACTCCACAAGATATCCTCGTATCCCCGCCGACTGAAATCACACTTCTTCATATGCGCCATGAGTCCATCGATCTCCCGCTGCGATGGTGCGCGGCTCAGGCTGGTCCAGAACAGTTCATCAATGATCACCTCAGGCTTCATCTTCTGGTCCAGCAGGCGTGAGAGGATGTTCTTTGAGGAGGTGATCAGTCCGTTGACCCGTTTCCCGGAGATCATTGCCAGGGCCTGGCTCATCGTCGTTTCCTGCGAACGTTCGTACTCGCAAACCAGTGCGCGCTTGGGTTTGCCGAAAAGCTCCAACATCTTCTCCGCATCCGTCTGGCTGCGATCTCGATAGCGCTGACGGATCGCAAGGGGCAGTTGGGCAAAGCGCAGACCTTCGGGGTAGCCGGGGATCTGTAATGGTAAGCCAGCTACGCGATGCTGCGAATCCAGGAGTTGCTCCGCCGTAACGCGACGAACGACGGTATGTGAGTAGTTCAGCGAGTCGTCTGCATTCTTGACCGTTCGTGTGCTGCTCAGTTGATAGGCACGCGAGGCCATGATCGTGGCGATCAGATGACGCAGGTCGAAGCCACTGTGCGAAAGCTCATCGGACAGCGCGCGCAACAGCCGCGGATGCGACGCGGGATTGGTGTCGCGGAAATCATCGAGCGGTTCCACCAGGCCGCGGCCCATCAGGTGATACCAGATGCGATTGGCCTGTGCGCGGGCGAAGAAAAGATTCCCGGCGCTTGCGAGCCAGTCGCCCAAAGCAGTCAGTTCGTTCTCGGCTTTGAGTGATTTTTCTTCGCCGAGTAATCGAGGGCGCGCCGGTTCATCCGTTCGCGGATTCGTGACTTTCCTGCCCTCCTTCAGGTAAACGACCTGTTCGCCCTTGAACTCGCTTTTGTCGCTGCGATCCGTCCGCCGGTTCTTCAGGATCTTATAGTCAATGCGCCCAAACACACCCGCCCAGTCGTAGTAGTCATCCTGGGTCCAGCGATCGAAGGGATGATTGTGGCATTGCGCGCACTGAAGGCGCGTGCCGAGAAAAACCTGCGCCGTATCGCGCGCACGCAAATCCGATGTTCGGTTTGCGCGATAGAAGTTTGCGGGCGGGGTTTCATATGTGCTGCCGGAAGCCGACACGATCTCACGCGCAAACTGATCCAGTGGTTTGTTGCTGCGAATGCTCTCGAGAATCCAGTTGTGAAATGCCCGCATACCCTTTGGGTCCAATCGCCGGTCTTCCACCTTCAACAAGTCGGCCCATTTCAAGGTCCAGTAATCCGCGAACTCCGGGCTGGCGAGCAACAGCTCGACGAGATTGTTCCGCTTGTTCCTGTCCTTTGATTCTGCGAAGGCGCGTGCTGCTTCCGCCGTCGGAAGCACGCCGCACAAGTCCAGATGCACCCGGCGCAGAAAGACATGATCCGAACAAAGCTCCGAGGGATTGATGCGCAGCCGCTTGAGTTTATCGAAGACAAAGTGATCGACGAAATTTGCCTCGCCGGGCTTGCTCCAGGCAAAATCTTCGCGCCGGGGTACAAACACGATCCGCACTGGTAACTGCTGTTTCTGATAGCGCACCAGGACGGTCACTTCCCCGAACTGCTTTCGCGTCACAAGGCCATTTGGCGAAATCTCGACCACTCCCAATTGAGCGGGCTCATAGACTGCAACGCGCGAGACGTCCCGCTTAGATCCATCGGAGAAGGTCGCCTCAGCCTTGATCTGCAATGCACTCGCGGGCTCCCGCAAATAAACTTCCCGAGGAGATACATCCAATCGTGTCAGCCTGGCATCGTTCTTTGGGGAACGCTTGGCGCCTTCGACGATCCATTGGCGAACGATCTTGTGCTGCCAGGAGTCTTTTTCGAAACGACGCCCACCTTCATGCGCCAATTGCTGGGTGGGCTTGCGGAGGATCAGACTTCGTTCCGGATGGATGGTGTCGATGCGTCTGCCAAAC
>CEUN01013958.1_pt1 | contig 14085 bp, 13 predicted proteins | sample 361501 | NCBI WGS metagenome assembly CEUN01 (sample SAMEA2622801, study PRJEB7988) | marine metagenome | biome: marine biome (ENVO:00000447); feature: marine epipelagic mixed layer (ENVO:xxxxxxxxx); material: "saline water (ENVO:00002010), including plankton (ENVO:xxxxxxxx)" | depth 120 m | reverse complement strand
GAAAAAATGTTATATGACAATGCTTTAATATCTTCAGTATATATAGATGCCTATAAAATCACAAAGAATACACAATATCTAAGAATTGTGAAAGAAACCCTGGATTATATAATATTGGAGATGACAGGTAATTCATATGAATTTTATTCTAGCCAAGATGCGGATTCTGAAGGTATCGAAGGCAAATATTTTACTTGGGAATTAGATGAAATAGAAAAGATATTAGGGAAAGACAATAGTAAAATATTTTGCGAATATTATGGAGTACAAAAGAATGGAAACTTCGAAGGTACTAATATTTTACATATACGACATGATCATTCTTTATTATCAGCTAAACTTAACATCCAGCCAGAAAGCCTTTCAAAAATTATAGAAGAATGTAGACGTCTTCTATTCAATAAAAGAAATAATCGAGTAAAGCCATCTACAGATACTAAAATCATAACTTCTTGGAATGCTATGATGGCAAAAAGTTTTGCAAAAGCATCAATTTTTCTTGGTACGCGATATCTGGATATTGCTATTAAAAATACAGAATATATTTTAACCAATCTAATAAAAGATAATCATTTAATTCATACAAACAATTATTCAAACTCATATGGATATTTAGAAGATTATGTCTATTTATTAGACACTCTAATCACACTTCATTCGATAACTCTTGAATATATATGGATTGAAAAAGCAGAAAATCTTTCAGCACTGATGATAGAATTATTCTGGGATAACGAATCTAGTCGCTTTTATGATACTTCAAATATTCAAAAAGATTTAATCTTCAGACCAAGAGATTCGCATGATGGAGTCATTCCATCTGCTCACTCTATGTCTTCAGTCGTATTAAACAAGTTGTCCTTATTGTTAAATAATGCATATTATAAAACTATATCAGAATTAAATATTACATCTGTTATTGATTTAATCGATAAGGCTTCATTATCTTTCACCAATTGGCTTTCTTATATTAATGCAACACAACAAAAACCTAATGAATTAATTATTTCTTATCCAAAACTTTCGAAGCGTTCAACACAAATTTTAAGTTTGGCGTCAGATATAAATCAATTTTTTAATCCTTACCTTTTAATTTCTGGTGTAAATCAATTTGAATTACCTAATTTACAAGAAAACCCTTTATATAAAGGGAAAACTATAGTCGATCATAGCATTACAGGATATTATTGTAGCAATTTTATTTGCGATGAACCTTTAACTGAATTAGGAAAGCTTATAGATAAAATATCAAAACCATATGATAAAATCTCTAATGAATGGATTTATATTAAGGAGAGTTTTAATGAGTAGAGTGGAACATATTAAATGGAGTCTTGCATTTGTTCATAGAGCACTACGAGATGCCTGTAATGGTACAAAAGAACAAATACACTTTGTGCCTGATTTTGGCAGTCATTCGATAGCATGGTGTTTATGGCATACAACACGAGTTGAAGACATGATTGTTAATGTGAGAATTAAAGAAACCGATCCTATTTGGAGTGAAGAATGGGCCAAGAAAACTGGTTTGCCATTTGATGGTAATGGTAACGGTCAATCTGATGATGATGCACAGAAAGTCACTATCACTAGTATGGATAACTTTATCCAATATCAAGAACTTGTTTGGCAGTCAACAGCCGATTTGTTAGAAAGCCTTACTGATACTGATTTATCTAAAGAAGTAAAAGCTAGGTCTGGTACTGAACAAATTGATGAATCTATTTCACTACATATGTTAGGTCACTTTAATGGACATAGAGGTGAAATGAACTTTTTGAGAGGAATGCAAGGAATGGACCCTTTATTAGTAAGAGAAGGTACACATTAAATAGAAGAGGGGGATAATATGCAGGAACGATTAAAATTATCAAAACAAGTAGATAGGATTAATTCCTTAGTAATCAGTTTGGATCCACAAGAAGAAGAACGATACATTGAAATTATGAATAAAGTTATAATGATCGATCTACATGAACATCCTTTGGTTATGACTGAGGATATGACTAGATTGCAAGAATATCTTAGTGTTGGAGAATATACTTGGGGTTATGAAGCAGCAAAAACTGGTGGTTGGTCGACTGTATGTACAGCCAATGGGTTTAGGGGGAATATTACAAAACGTCATCCATCTGCTGGCGATTTTCAATTGATGTTAGAAGAAATTGGAATCATGTTTACTGACATAAATAATAATCATGATGAAGTAGTTGTTGTTCAAAACCCCGATGAAATTAGGGAAGCAAATTCTCTAAACAAACTAGGTTTTTTCCCCACAGTTGAACATTTAGCAATAGGAAATCAGCTATACCTAATTGATGTTCTTTATAGTATGGGAATAAGAATGGCTGGCTTAACATATTCTTTTAGAACTTATATAGGAGATGGATGCTATGAACGAACTGACACAGGTTTAAGTGAGTTTGGTATAGATGTTGTTGAAAGAATGAATAAATTAGGTATGATTATAGATTTAGCTCATGCAAGCCATCAAACCAAATTGGATACAATCGAATATTCAAATAAACCTGTAATTTTTAGCCATAATTTTGCACACACTTTGACTCCTGTTTCTAGGAGTACAAAAGACGATGCATTGGTAGCATGTGCTGATAATGGAGGACTAATTTGCATAACTGCAGTACCAAATCAAATATGTGACGGACCTGAACAAACCATAGAATGTGTTTTAGATCACTATGATTATATGGTGAATTTAGTTGGTATCGATCATGTTGGTATTGGAACAGACACTTTAATAGGTGATCATGTAGCTTTTGCTTCATTAAATATGACTGGACCTGCTACACCCGATGCACCATACATGGATGGGCTAGAATCTCCTGCTGATGGCAAAAACATTATTCGTGGGTTAATTAAGCGTGGCTATAGTGATGAAGAAATATATAAAATTGCTGGAAATAATGCCTTATCATTTATGAAAGATATACTCTAATCTATATAAGGAGTTTAGTATGATTCGTTTTATTACATTATTTATCGGAGCCTTTTTAGCAGTAATGATAGCTATTCAAGAAATAGGCCCCTATTTCATTACTGACATAGAATTTCCTCAAAATGAATTAATCATAACTTTGGGTGTAGGTATTGGATCTTTATTAGTAGTTGTTTTACCAAGAGTTGCTATGGTTGTTTTTGTTGCAGTCGCAGCATATTCAGCTCTTCAAGTGCAACTAGGTGCAGATGACAATCTCTATATATATGCTACTGCTGCAGCAATACTTACAATAATGAGTTATATGAGTTTCTTAAGTTTGAGAAAGGATAAAAAAAGACTGAAAGAAGAAATTAATACCATTGACCCATACGACCTTTAAGTATAAAGCCTTATTCTTGCAAGTAGTATTAATACTAATGTTGATATTAGAATAAGGATGGCTGATAACGTTATCCCTAATTCAAAATCTGATTCCATAGTAGAAATAATAGCCAAAGGCATAGTTTGGGTTTCTCCTGATAAATTTCCAGCAAATACTAAAGTTGCACCGAATTCTGAGATGGCTCTGGCCCAACCTAATGCAGCTCCATTGATTATCGATTTCCAAGCAAGCGGTAAATTAATATAAAAAAAACGTCTTATTGGATTAAGCCCTAAACTACTTCCAATATCTTCATAGTCACTATTTATATTATTTAAACCTAATCGAACAGATCGTAGGAAAAATGGAAATGCTACAAAAATCTGAGCTAATATAACTGCGATAGTAGTAAAAGGAATTGATACTCCAAATTCTATAAGATATCTCCCTACTGGCCCATTTTTACCAAATGTCATTAACATTGCAAAACCTACAACAACAGGCGGAAGTATTATAGGTAATTCTATAGTGTAATCAACATACTTCATGAATTTTGAGTTACTTTTAGTAATAATATGTGCTACTGGTATACCAATTAATATTACTATTATTATGGCAATGAAACTTGTTGTTAGCGATAAAAATAATGCTGATGTAACAACAGGATTAGAAATAGCATTTATTACATTATTTTTATTAAAAGCATTAAATAACAAAACTATTATAGGAAGTAATATAAATCCAATATATATAACTAATGGAACATATTTAATGTTGGTAATGTATGTAGGGCTATTTTTACTCATTAGCAATCACAATCCTGGATAATAAAACCGTATTGCAACCATATATGTTTTAATTCATCACTGGATATATAGTTTAAAAAATCTTTACCTAAAGAATCCTTTAACGATTGATTAAGTATACCTGCATATATTGAAGTTTTTATATTAACATTTTCGGGTATATGTATTTTATAGATTTCATTATTGTCTATTGATGTATAGTCGGTTTCATAAACTACAGCAACATCTATTTCCTTTAACACTACTTTTGACATTACCATTTTAACATTACGTTCTTTGGATACAATATTTGTATTGAATAAATCAGAATAATCGCCATGGTATATACCTTCATCATTTATATTATCAAGGAGTTGATTTGTGTAACTTCCTATTGGAACCTCATTCATACCTACTACGATTGATATATCATCTTTGATAACGTCCTCAAGAGTTTTTATATTAGGATTATTTGTAATCATTGCCAATTTATTTTCTGCAAGTTTATAGGGCGATTTACTTAACATATCTGATTCTTGTATTTTTTTGAATTGTATTTCATCTGCAGAGATGAATATATCTGGTGTGGCGCCAAACTCAATTTGTTTTCTCAAAGTAGAAGATCCCGCATAAGAAATTGTAACAGCTGACTGAGAAACATTATTATATTCTTCAATTAATTGATTTAATACATCAGTTAAAGAAGATGCTGCATAGATTTGCATACTATTATTATCTGGTTTATTACATGCAGTCGTTAGCGTCAGATAAATTAATAATAAACTTATATATATATATTTCATTTCATGAGTTTATCAGAGAAAAAGTTGAAATTCATCTTAACTTAAAAGATGATGGATTTGGTTCCAGTGATGCAGCGTTGGTCGACTATCATTATTAGTTATTGAGGATTCAATAATGGAAATCCCTGTGTTGTTAGTGGACATAGAGATCGGTTGTTCAATTGATAAACCTAATAGCATTTTAGCTAATATTCTTATAGTACCACCATGGGAAACTACAACTATATTTTTATCGTCTGTATGTCTTAATTTAACATCAGCTATAAATTGTGTAAGCCTTGTTGTGACATTATTTAATGTTTCGGCACCCTGTATTTTTTCTAAGATTAATCCATTACGTATCCATTGATAGAACTCATGAGGATATTTATCTTGCACTTCATTCCTTTTTAAGCCTTCCCATTGACCAAATCCAATTTCACGAATATTTTCAGTCATTTCGATAGGTAGATTTAGTTTAGAATTTAAAATCTGAGCTGTATTTTTTGCTCTTTCTAAATCGCTTGAGTAAATGTAATCGACTCGGATTCCTTTTAATGCGAGATGTATTTTTGATGCTTGTATTAGACCATTTGAACTTAATTTAGGGTTTTTTTGACCTTGAAAAATACCCTTCTTATTCCAGTTGCTTTCTGCATGTCTTACAATGATCCAATTCATAATTACCTATTTTTAGTTAATTTTAGTTATTAATACCTTTTCGTAGTTTAACTTACCTGGCTTTAGCATAGGGTTAAAAGTTTTGTCTTCTTCTAAGACTGTCATATATTCAGCAAATAAGTATGTACAGGAAACAAAACCATTGTACCAATTAGAATCAATTTTTACCTCTGCAGTTGTTGAAATAGAATTAGTTTCAATATTAACTTTATCACCATCTTTTAGTGAAAGATTCGTTGCGTCGTCACGTGAAATGGTTATTATTTTTTCATAAATAACCTTATTTTTGTTATTTAAAGGATTTTTATCAATTTCAGTGCCTTCAATGGATAAAACCCTACCTGGTACCAATTGTAATTGATCCTGCTCAATTACTTTATCATCATAGTTGGCACTAGAAGTTATTTTTAAGTCATTGTTAGTAATTTGGTTTGGCCAACATATACCGATCAAAATACGATCAGAATGTAATAATTGTGTTGGTAATGGATTATCTTCTTCTGGTTTTAATATTACTTTTGCGTTTGAATTTAATTTTGCATGAGAAATTTCATTGTATTGATTAATTTCTGCGGATATTTCATTCATAACATCAGATGCATTATTGTAATTAAATATTGTAGAACCTACTTTTGAACCGATTTGTGAAATAACATGCCATATTGGAGTAATATTACCTGAAGTAGGTATTATAGCATCAGTTATCTGAATTCTTCTTTCTATGTTTGTAAAAGTTCCTATTTCTTCGGTATGTAGCGTTGTAGGTATAATATAATCACTCATCTCATGCAGTAATACAGATGGTGATGGGCTTATAGTTATTAGATAATCGATATTACTTCTAAATCGATCATCTAATAATATGTGATTTTCTGAAAACGATTCAATATCACCTACTACAAATATATTTTTTAAATTGCCATTTCTATGTAAATTTGCAAATTCATTATAATCAAATGAATTACTATTAAATTTATCATCTCCCTGTTTATCTATTAAATTATATGCAAAATCTTGTTTTGTTAGTAATTTATGGCCTGGCAATAAATCTGATCTACACCCCATATCTATGATCCCTTGTTGATTGCTGCCTTGGGATAATGGATAAAATCCACCATTTTCAATAAATATATTTTGAGATATTATTGTCAAATCAATTATGCTATTAACATAATTGTTAATATGTGTTTTAGAAATATTATCAGATGCATAAATCAAAGAAACTGATTGTGCATTAAACAATTCACAAGTAATAGTATCGATATCGTTAGCACTTATACCTGTATATTCATATACAGTTTCATCTGAAAGTTCTGATAAATTGTTTAAATATTCTGTAGGTGAAATTCCTTCAAATATATTATCTAACTCTCCCTTTTTAAGTGTGATCATTTTTTTGATAATTGCCTGAATAAGTAAAGTTTCTGAACCTGGTTTAGGTCTAATCCATTTATCTGCAAATGATGCTGTTTCTGTTTCTCTAGTGTCTATTGTAATTACTTTGCTCCCATTACGTTGTGCACTTTTGATTGGCAATCCTAATAAGTTGTATTCTTCAGTAATATTTGCATTTATAACGAGAACACAATCGGAATTTTCAATACTCCAAATTGTATTTGTTGATGCTGCAAATCCTAGTCTATTTATTAATGGTTCTATATACTGAGTAGATATATCTGTATCTGTCAGAATATTATTAGTTTTTAATACAGTTCTTGCGAATTTTTGAGTAACATATGCGGATTCATTGGAAATATTTGGAGCTACTAATATGGCAGTTTCTTTTGGATCCATCTCTTGAATTTTATCTGAAATATCTTCAATAATATTTCTCATGTCGATTTCGGTAAATGTAGCATTATCTTTGATTATTGCAGTAGTAGATCTTTTTTTATTAACATAATCTGAACCAAATTTACCTCTAAAGCATCCTTGGCCTTTATTAACAGGTGAATTTAATTCAGGTATAACACGAATCATTTTGTTTCGTTGGTTAAATTCATAATTAATTTGACAACCAGCTGGGCATAGATTACAAATAGTTTTTTCTACATTTGTTGCTTTTTCCCATTTATTATCTCTCTCTACTAAAGCTCCTACTGGACATACATCTATACAAGCTCCGCAGAATTCACATCCTGACTGCATAAGACTTGTCCCATTACTAGTTCCAACAAGTGATTGACCTGCTCTTTCAAGAAAAGTGATCGCATTATCTCCCCTTACCTCTTCACAAACACGAACACACCTTGCACAAACAATGCATAAATTATAATCTCTATCATAAAATGGATCCCCGTTTTCAACTGGAAGATTTCTAGTTTGGTAATTTAAAGGTGAATTGATATCCATACCAAGAAATCTCACCGTATCTTTTAATTCACATCTTTCATTTTTTGGACATGTAACACATCTATCATTAACAGATACATGGCGTAAACAGATATCGCCAGGTCCACATAAATCTATTCTATGGCACGTTAGACATCCATGAGGATGTTCAGCAATAACCATTTCCATAATGTCTGTTTGAAGTTCTCTAATTTCATCAGTGTTAGATTTGATTACCATTCCATCGCGTACTGGTAAGGCACAAGAAGCAGTAGCAGGTCTTAAAACTTTTTGTTTTACTTTCTGACCGTCTTGGTCTACTTCCATTTCTACTTCTTCTCTTACCATACACATTCGACAAGCTGCAAAAGGTTTCATACCTGGGTGATAACATAAGTATGGTATATATATCTGCGAATCTAAGGCTGCTTCGAGTACAGTTTTACCCGGGGAAGTGGTTATTTTTTTTCCGTCTACCGTTATATTTATTTCTTGCCCATTTGCTACCATATTATTCTCCGTTTAATAACGATTAGCCCGTGTAGGTATATTAATAGTTACATTAGGTACATTTAGTGATGTATCTAATGCTAAATCAAAATCTTCTTTAAAATATTCTAATGCTGATTTAATGGGATTAAAACCTAATTGACCATGCCCACAAAGTGATCCTTGTTGCATATTAGTTCCAACTTTTCTCATTAATTCTATATCTGATTCTGTAGATGTTTTACCACATATACGATTAAGTATTTCCAATAAATGCGAATTACCTAGTCGACATGGAAAGCATTTTCCGCACGATTCAAATTGACAAAATGCTATTAACATACGTGTTAAATCTAATACATCGACATCTTGATCAGCAACAATAATGCCTCCTGAACCTAGTATGGCGCCAGCCTTAGCCATTGAGTCAAAATCTATAGATGTATCTAGCTTAGTTGAATTAAGAACACCACCCAAAGGGCCACCAGTTTGGAGTAATTTTAATTCTTTATTATTAGGAATTCCATCACAAATATCTTCTATTACAGATCTAATCGTTGTTCCCATTTCAATTTCATATAGTCCAGGTTTATTTATATTGCCAGAAAGACACAAAATAGCTGTTCCTGTACTTGTTTCTGTTCCTATTGAAGTAAACCAAGCGCTCCCTTTAGAAATTATAGAAGGTAAATTAGCGATGGTTTTAATATTATTAATGTTGCTTGGATGGCCCCAAACTCCAAAAGCAGCCGGAAAAGGAGGTTTGTATCTTGGCATAGCTCGCTTTCCTTCAATAGCTTCCATTAGGGCCGTTTCTTCACCAGCTACATAAGATTCACCTACAAGAACAACTTCAGCATTAAACGTAAAACCTGATCCCAATATATCTTCACCAAGGAGTCCATGTTTATAGGCTGATTTTATAGCATCTTTTGTTCTATCAATAGGAATATCATTTCCATGTCTAATAAAAATTATTCCATTAGACGCATTTGTTGCTATAGCAGCTAATATTAATCCTTCAACTAAACGGTGAGGGTCACTTTCAAGGATAGCTTTATCATTCCATGCTCCAGGGTCACCTTCTTCACAATTACATAAAATGTATTTTTCCCTAGCGTCAGAACCTTTTAAAAAACCCAATTTCACACCTGTTGGAAATGCCGCTCCTCCTCGACCGCGTAGTTTGGAGTCTAGTATTTCTTTGTGAACATTATCGGCTTCCATTTCAAATAATGCTTTTGCAAGTGCTGAATAGCCGTCATTGGCAATGTATTCATATATATCTGTTGGATCAATTTCTCCAAAATTTTCTGTGAGAACTTTCTTTTGTAGTTTGTTTACTGCTAATTGATAAAATTCTGGAGTGTTATTTGTATTTGTTAAGTTTCCGGAATATGCAAAAGCTAAATCATAAACTGGATTTCCATTTATTATATGGTTTTGTACAATTTTACCTACATTATCAACTGTTAGGTTTGAATAAAAAACACGAGAACCATCCGGCATTTGAATATCAATCAACGGCTCAGCAAAAGATAGACCAAATCCTCCAACATGTGATATTGTAACATCAAGGTTACCTTCAGAAATGTGCTTTGCGAATTCATTGCTTATTTCAATAGAACCTGCAGCAACTCCTGAAATATCTGTCCCAATTCGAATTCGTGGTTTGGTTAGCAAAATATTGTATTCGCGTTCTGCTTTCGTTTTTAAATCAATAAATTTCTGCATAGTTTATTTCTTTTGAGTTTTAAGGTCGTTTATTAAATCAATGATCTTCTTTTTATTTAAACGTCCAATTATTTTGTGATCAACACTACCTACTGGACTTTGGGCACATGCGGCTAAACAAGTATTAAATTTAAAGTTAATAAAACCATCATTAGTATCGCCTTCTGTTTCAAGGTTAAGTTCTGTTAGGCAAGTTTTAATTATATCTTGTGCACCTGTTATATGGCATGAAGGTCCCCAACAAATTTCTATTGTATGATCTGTTGGAGGGTCAAATCGAAAATTAGGGTAAAAGGATGCAACACCCCACACATCATTTACAGTAGTAGTATTTAATTCAGAAACTATTTCTAATGCTTTTTGAGGTATATATCCAATATCATCCTGAACAGCAAGTAGTGCTGCTAAAATAGTCATTCTGCCAGATAAATTATTTTCAATTGCATTGTTTATCTGTGTTTCTAAATCTGAATTATTTGTTATAGATTCCAAACAATTCCCCGTTCTATCAATTCTTTGTGAATTACATTATGAGAATTTTATCACAATCTAAATAGGATATACAACAAAAGTAATAATAAATATATATCTAATTTTACTTTAACAATAAATCTGGGTGAACTGTATCCGGTTGTATAATCAAAGGTCGGAACATACCTCTTTCATCATGATTGGTTATGGCGCAGGTTAACATGAATTTACCTGTCGACATATTTAATTCAAATTCTGTTGATTCTCCAGGGAGTAAAAAGTCATTTACTGAGGGAACAGACATATCAAAAGTACTTGGTTCCATTGGGTCTTCTTTATAATTTTGAATACGCAAATTATGAGAAATAGTACCTGTATTTTTAATAACAAATCTAACCCTACCTGTTTTTAAATTTAATGGTTCATCAACGTTGTCGTCACTTACGTTATTAAATTCAACATCAAAACCATTAATTGAACGAGGTATAAGGTCAAATTCATATCTATTTTCTAAATCTAGTACAACAACTGTATCAGGTGCGGGTCTATTCCCTACAGGTTTATGTAAAGGATTTATTGTTTGGGAAAACGGCCTATCATCTTCAAACAATGTACAAGAAATTAGAATTAACGGAAATAATAAAAGAAATTTGTTCAATGATATTGTTTATTCAACAACAGTTATAGTAAATTGCCATTCTGGTTTTGATCCACGAGATTGCTCTCGTCCTTGTTCCACATAACCAACTTCTTGATCTGAAAATGGTGCGGTTGTTATTGTTTCTCCAGGAGGAACAACTTGATTAATACCGTGTCGATAAGCAATGATAAAGCGTGGTCTAGTGGTATTATTAGTAACTTTAAGTACATACCCTTGTCCGACTTTAATATCAAAATTTCGTGGAGACAAACCTTCACTTGACATAGTTAATTCTAATACTTCAGATGTCTCTACTGTAAGGGATGTGTCTTTTCCAAATTGTCCTAATGCAACAGCTGATGAACCTGTTGCTTGTGTTGCGTCGTCACTACCTCCACAGGCAATAACAAACACTGAAAGAATTATTGTAGATAAAAGAAGTTTCATTTGTTTCATGAGTTCACTTCCTCCCTTATATATTTAAAAAGTAGCGTCAGTATAAATAATTTAGTATGGTAATGCAACAATGTTTTACCTTTTTGGAGAATAATCAATGAAAATAATAGTAAATAATAAAAAAGGAATAATTTTTTTACTATTGATTTCTCTTTCATTAATATTCAGTAGTTACTTAATAATTAGAGGAATTAATCACCAGATTTATCTTTCTAATATGAAATATGAAGAAAAGGTACTTTCAAATTATTACAATAGTCCCTGGGGAGGATTAACTATTCCTCATAGATTTGGACCGGGTAAAAGTACTAAAAATCCACCAGATATTTTAGAAGCTGGCGGTTATATCCGTAAATTGAAATATAATAATGATGGGACAATAGCATCATTTACATTACACACATTGCAAAACAAGAAATTCGATTTTTTTATCCGGCCTGAAATTGTTCCCCTTTATGAAGACGGGGTGGATAGTGTTGATGAATTCGAAGCTTACAGTAAGTGTGATTGTTTAATTGCTTTGCATTTTACTAAGTTGTTTGAGTCAGATTATGGATTTATACCTATAGTTATGTTTCCTGTAGTGAATGCTGAATTAGAATAATATGATAAAAACACAATTAAATGGTTGCAAAATTTATAAATATATATAAAATGCCTTTAGTATTAAAAATTTATATTGCAAGATTAAAGACTTTCCAATACAATCTAGCAAGTTAAGTTCTAGTAACTGAGTTCAAATAAAAAGATAAGTATATTTATTGAGGTAAATTATGCAGACTTTTATCATTAGAAGATTATTATTTATGATACCTACACTTTTAGGGGCAACACTTTTCGTTTTTCTCCTAATGCGAGTAGTCCCTGGTGATATCGCCTATGCATTACTAGCAGGTGAAGAAGGCGCTGCTGCAGTAGATCCCGCCTCACTCGAAAAACTCCGCGAGGAGTTAGGAACTAACGATCCACTCCCATTACAGTATTGGAATTGGATAAAAGGTATACCCATGGGTGATTTGGGAAATTCTATGTGGAACAGATTACCTGTTGCGGACGAGATAATGATTAGAATGCCAGTAACTGGTCAATTAGCATTGATGTCAGTAATTATTGGTTGTTTAGTAGGAATACCACTAGGAATTATATCAGCATTAAAACAAGACACTTGGATAGATGCAATTGCTCGATTCTTTAGTATCTTTTTTCTTGCGCTTCCGGCATTCTGGGAAGGTTTAATGATACTAATGTTAACGGTAAGAGTCTGGCGGTGGATGCCCCCACTTGGACGAAATTATCTATGGGAAGATCCTGGTGCTAATATGGCCCAATTAATATTTCCCGCATTAATTATTGGATTTAACTTAATGGCCATTGTCACACGAATGACTCGTTCGACAATGTTAGAAGTTTTAAGAGAAGATTATATTAGAACAGCCCGTGCAAAAGGTTTAGCAAATACTGTTGTTATATGGAGACATGTTTTAAAGAATTCAATGATTCCTGTCGTAACCGTTGTTAGTATGTCGGTTGGAGGACTACTTGGAGGTACCGTTGTTAGCGAAACAGTATTTTCCATTCCTGGTATTGGTGTTCATTTAATCGAGGCAATAAGAAATAGAGATTACACTACTGTTCAAGCTCTAATTCTTGTTTTTGCATTTATATTTGTCTTTATCAATCTACTGGTTGATATAATATATGGGTGGCTTGATCCACGTATCAGTAACAATTAACGAGGTTTAAATATGGCTACAGATGTTAATGAAATAGAATTTACGCCAAAAGAAAATCGCATTTTACACCTTCTAAAGATATTTGGATCTTGGTGTAGAAAGCGAACTATAGGTGCTGTTGGTTTATTTATGGTTTTAGTAGTTTTAACTGCTGCTATACTTAATCCTGTGATTAAACGTTATGATCCTAATGAAACCAATGTTCCTGATAGATTACAATCACCAAACGCCACGCACTTTTTTGGCACTGATGACTTTGGTCGTGATTTATGGGCACGAATTATCGGTGGTGCAGTTATCTCTGCTCAAGTAGGATTTATTTCCGTTGCTATTGGTAGTGTTATTGGACTTATATTTGGAGTAATGAGTGGCTTTTTCGGAGGAGGAATAGATAACTTAATTCAGAGAATTACCGAAATCATGTTGTCTATCCCGGGTATACTTCTGGCTTTAGCATTAATGGCTACAGATGTTGGTTCCGGAGGTATAGATACGGTTGTTATAGCATTATCCATTATCTTCATACCGAGAACTATTCGTGTTATGAGAGGATCTACACTATCGTGTAAAGAAAATGTATATATCGATGCTGCTCGAGCGATTGGATGTAAACCAGCTAGAATAATGTGGAGACATATTACTCCAAATGTAATGGCACCATAT
>CEUN01169373.1_pt1 | contig 14109 bp, 15 predicted proteins | sample 361501 | NCBI WGS metagenome assembly CEUN01 (sample SAMEA2622801, study PRJEB7988) | marine metagenome | biome: marine biome (ENVO:00000447); feature: marine epipelagic mixed layer (ENVO:xxxxxxxxx); material: "saline water (ENVO:00002010), including plankton (ENVO:xxxxxxxx)" | depth 120 m | reverse complement strand
ATTTTTTGTTATTTCACTTGCAACAAAACCAATTCTTTGGACATTTAGCGATCTATGTTCTTTTGAAAATCCTAATTCACTTGATAGGTGAGTTCTTACTATATCACCATCAAGGAGTGTTACAGGCCTACTTCCTTCTTCAAGTAATTTTATTAATAGTCCATTTGCAATTGTAGACTTTCCTGAGCCTGAAAGGCCAGTAAAAAATACAGTAAATCCCCTTTTTGTTAAAGGGGGTCTAGATTTTTTCAATTCTAATGCAACTTCTGGATATGAGAACCATTCTGGTATATTCTCTCCTCTATCTAACATGGTACGTAATTCAGTTCCAGATAGTGTTTTATAATTGGTGTTTTCATCAATCTCATTTATAGTTTTATAATTTTTACTATCTGGAACATAGACCATAAACTCGAATGGAATCATCTTTATTTCTATTTCATCTTTATATTTTCTGATTAAATCTTGTGCTTCGTAGGGACCATAAAATGGTTTATCATTACTATCATTACCGGGGCCTGCATGATCTCGACCAATGATTATGTGTGTACAACCATAGTTCTTTCTTATTAATGCGTGCAATAATGCTTCCCTTGGACCACCCATTCTCATAGCAAGAGGTAATAATGCTAAAATAGCGGTATCCTTTGGATATTTACCAATAACATGTTTGTAGCATCTAAGCCTTGTGTAGTGGTCCACATCACCTGGTTTTGTCATACCCACGACGGGATGCAATAAAAGGTTAGCATCTAATTCACTCATTGATCTAAGTGTCATTTCAACATGGGCGCGATGCAATGGATTTCTTGTTTGAAATGCAATGATTTTATCCCATCCTCTATTTATAAACTCATTTTTCACTTTGTTTGGAGAAATCCTATATTTTCTATAATCATAGTGGTTTGGCATAGAGATCTTCTCAACTTTTCCACCAATGTATACTTTGTTGCCTATGTTAAACATATAGTTCAATGCTGGATGAGTTAAATCATTTGTCATATAAACCAATTCTGCTTCACGATTTAAATCTGGCGCCCAAATACTATTAATAGTCATATGAGCAATTTTAAATCCTTCTTTATCTCGAAGAAGAATCTTTTCACCTAAGCTTAGAGAATCTGAAAATTCTTTGTCTACATCAAGTACAATTGGGATAGGAAATAAATGACCATTTGATAATCTCATTTGAGTTAATACTGATTCATAATCACTTTTTTCCATAAATTGATCTAGCGGCTTAAAGCTACCATCCAATATCATTTCACAATCACAGAGTTGCCTATCCGACATAATCCAAGATTTTTCTAGTTTCATTTTATAGTTTCCATCTTAATGTATTAATCTCATCAAAAAAACTGTATCTATAAACAAGGAATTACTATTAATTATACACATTTATCATGTTGACAAGTTTTCCATATAATCAAAAATCTCATTTATGCCAAAATCAATTCCCTTAGTTTTTTTAAATCCAATATCATTTAGTCTTTTTATTGATAAAGTATACTTTTCTTTATTTTTTAATCTTGGTCTATTTACCCGATCTGGTAAAAAGATATTTATTTGTTTACCATATCTTTTATGATAAACATCTTTAACTATACTTGCCAATTCTAGTATAGATACTGTCTCACCTGAAGCTAAATGATAAATATTATGTTTGCTATTTTTTATTATTAATTCTAACGCATTTACCATATCATGCCAATGAATAAAATCACGCAATGGTGTACCGTCAGATTTAATGATAATTTTTCCTTTTTGATATGCTGTTTTACAAAAGTCATTAAGCACAAGCCACCAACAATCTGTATCTCTAAAAACAGGGCTCCCATAACTATTTGACAGCCTAATATTTATGCAATCTGTTTTTGTTGTTTCATTAAAATAATTACAAATATTCTCTGATAAAAGATGTGTTAATCCATATGCATTTTGAGGAGCGGTTACAAAATCCTCATTAATTATAGTATTTGGAAGACTCCCATAAACATGAATAGTAGAAAAATATATGAATTTTTTTAGTCCTTTTTTAGTGAGCAATTTCAAAATCTTCCATGTTGGCATTACATTCACAGACGAAACATAATCAGGGTCTCCCTCAGAATTTTGATTATTTAATGAAACTAGATGAATCGCAATATCAAATTCTTTATCTATTAATTTATCTAAAACTTCATTTTTTGTTATGTCCCCGATGATAAATCCGCTAATAAATGATTCCCAAGAAGTTGTTTTTGGAATTGACCTGCATAGAATAAATACTTTAAAACCATTTTCTGATAAATGTTTACTTATTCTTAATCCTATATAACCAGAGCCGCCAATTAATAAAATTTTTTTCATAATGAATTCCAATCAAATTGAATTTTATTTAAATCTATTCTCTCAATCTCTCGAGTATCATGCTCTTCACTGGCAATATTTAAAATAATATTTTTCTGCTTTCCAATTCCATGGAAAGCAACCCAAAGATGGGGCGGAATAGTTAATCTATTATAATTATTAACGGAAATTATAGTTTTAAAAAAAGAGTTTTTTGTTTGGCTATTAGCCCTATCATCAAATACTACAAAAACCACTTCTCCATAGGGAACAATGAGGTTCATAGTTTGGCTTTTATGTTTATTCCACCCCTTTGTTTGTCCATGCTTTATTGTAGAAAAATATGCTTCACCAAACTCCATGAATCCGGGGTCACTCTTTTTCATGCCACAGAGTATATCACCTTTTGGATTATTAACTATGTCTAATGGCATCAGAATGACACCATCAATGTTCACTTTATCCATTTAATTGATCGATCAATGGCTTTTAGTTCATATTGCTTTATTTGATGTAATGTATAATCATACATATTTGATTTATTATTGTGATAATTAAAATACCAAGAACCAGTAAATTGAATTAATTGTTCATAATTTAAAGTGGGTTTCCACCCAAGCTGAGATAATGCTTTATAACAATTTAATTTGAGAAGTTTGGCCTCGTAAAAATCTGATATATCAACTATTCTATACGCTTCTGCAGTATCCTTGAAACCCCATTCCTTACTTAAATCAATAATTATTTTCTGAACACTCAAATCATAATCTGTATCAGGACCTAAATTAAAACTTTGCCCATTCAAAGAACTATCTTCAAATAGAGCTTGGCCTAACATCAAATATCCACTAAGAGGTTCTAAAACATGCTGCCAAGGTCTAGTCGCATTTGGATTTCTGATTGACACAGATTCATTTTTACTCCATGCGCGCATGCAATCAGGTACTATCCGGTCTTTAGCCCAATCACCACCACCTATTACATTCCCAGCCCTTGCTGATACGCATTTTACTTTTGAAATATCAGTTGAAAAAAATGAATGATAATAGGATTTGAATACTAATTCAGCAGCACCCTTAGATCCACTATAGATATCTTTTCCACCTAATATATCTGTCTCTTTATATCCTCTACTCAATTCCAAATTATCATAGCATTTATCGCTAGTTATTATAATTATTATACAATTATGATTTGAGGCTCTCAATGCTTCTAAAATATTTGAAGTACCAATTATATTTGTAGATATAGTTTCAGTTGGATTCTTATATGATACAGAGACTAATGGTTGCGCTGCAAGATGGAATACAAAATCAGGTTTAATTTCTTTTATTATAGATATTAAGCTATCTAAATCTCTTACATCTTTATCAAAATGATTCAATTTACTTTTTAACCCAAGATCTTCGTACATTGAAGGATTAGTAGGAACATCTTTTGATAAACCAAATACTGAAGCACCTAACTTGAGTAACCAGACAGATAACCAACTACCCTTAAATCCTGTATGCCCTGTTATTAAAGTTTTTTTATTACTAAAAATATTATTAAAAGGAACCTTCATAATTACCAAATTATCCAAGGTGCTAAGTTTTGTTTTATAAGTTCATTTAGGTAATCACGCTCTCTTACATTATCCATGCACTGCCAGAAACCTGAATGCTGAAAAGCTTTCAATTGGCCATCTTTTGTGATTTTTTGTAAGGGGCCAAACTCAAAATCGCATGAAATAGAATCATTGAAGTAAGAAAATAATTTCTTATCAAAAACAAAAAACCCTCCATTTATCAAACCATGACCCATTTGCGGTTTTTCATTCAGTTCTATAACATTATTTTCATTATCAATACTTAATTCTCCAAATCTTGAGGGAGGTCTTACGGCTGTTACTGTTCCTAAAGAATTATGTGATTTGTGAAAATCCATAAGTTCATCAATATTTATATCTGAAATTCCATCTCCATATGTTAAATGAAAAGTGCTATCCTGTACATATTCTTCAACTCTTTTAATTCTACCACCTTTTAAAGTCTCTAATCCTGTATTCACAAAAACAATTTCCCAACCTTGATTAATATGATTATAGGAATAGACTTTATCATCTTCTTTGAATTCTAATTCAATATCAGGATAAAAGTACTCCTTAATCTTTCCTCCTTTATAACCAAGAGCTAGGATAAATCTCTTTACACCATAGGAACTATACAATTTCATAATGTGCCAAAGAATTGGTTTCTCTCCAATTTCTACTAATGGTTTTGGCTTCTTTTTTGTTTCTTCGCCTAAGCGAGTACCCTTACCACCGCAAAGTATTACTAATTCCTTAGCTTTAGACAAATTTCAAAATATCCTTTTGCATTACTGAGATAATCTTTCTTCAAAATATTCAATTGTATTCCTTAAACCATCATTGAGTTTAATTTTTGGTTCCCAATTTAATTTTTCTTTTGCTAGTGTAATATCTGGTTGGCGTTGTTTTGGGTCATCCTGAGGAAGTGATTTGTGTACTAGTTTTGATTTTGACCTTGTTAGTTCAATAATATTTTCAGCCAGTTCTAAAATAGAGAACTCGGTAGGATTCCCTAAATTAATAGGCCCTTTAAAATCAGTATCAGAGTGCATAAATAATTGAAAGCTTTTAATTAAATCATCTATATAACAAAAACTTCTTGTCTGGGTTCCATCTCCATATATAGTGATGTTTTTTCCAAGCAACGCTTGAACAATGAAATTACTCACAACACGACCATCATCTGGATGCATCCTTGGCCCATAAGTATTGAAGATTCTGGCAACTTTGATAGTTAAATTATGCTGACGATGATAATCAAAAAATAGAGTTTCAGCACATCTTTTTCCCTCATCATAGCAAGACCTAGGTCCTATGGGATTGACCTTGCCCCAATATAACTCATGCTGTGGATGGATTTCAGGATCTCCATATACCTCTGAAGTGGAAGCCTGAAATATTTTAGCTCCAATACGTTTTGCTAGTCCAAGCATATTTATTGCTCCATGTACAGAAGTTTTAATTGTCTGTACAGGATCATGCTGATAATGTATTGGTGAAGCAGGACAAGCTAAATTATATATCTCATCAACTTCAAGATAGAGAGGAAATGTTATATCATGACGAATCAACTCAAATTTTGAATAATCTAATAGATTTTTCACATTACTTTTTGAACCTGTAAAATAATTATCAACACAAATAACTTCGTGCCCTTCTGATAATAGTTTTTCACATAAATGCGAGCCAATAAACCCAGCTCCGCCAGTAACAAGAATCTTTTTGTGAGTATATTTATTCATTTTTTTGTTTTTGCCTTTTTTCTACGTGTGTATTTACGTTTTGGTTTTTCTGTACTGAAACCCATAAATTGTTATTCAGGTTGTTTTTCTACACCATCCCCCGTCAAACTTCTGCAGATTGGAAATAGTTCTTTTACTAATCTATACATACAAATACTCGTTTATTAATATCAATCAATATTTTCCTTTTAAAAAATTAGTTTAAAGCATCATAAATTAAATACAATAGAATTTTTTCACTTAATCAGTCTAGCTATTCTTACTATATCGCGAATACTAACATCTTCAGGGGTACGCCAACTCTGGGCTTCATTTAACAATTTATTTAAATATAAAAGGTCTTCTTTTGTATCTACATCTAAACTCAAATTTGGGAAAGCAAGTTCAATAGGGGCTTTTATTGTTTGAATATTAAAATTATTTTTATTATCCCAAAGATACTTGGTAACATGCTCTAAATGGATGGCGCTAACTGCTTTTTTAGCAATAATACTTAAAGCTTCTAACGATATAATCTCTATACCGATACCATCTACATAATCATTCCCCATACTTGGAATGTGATTGAATGCATAATCTGGTTTTTCCCTTAAAAACATATCTATAATACGATCTATTTCACTGCCAGAGATAAATGGATTATCCGCGCAAATTCTGGCAATGACATTTGCATTTTCTTTTCTTGCAACATCAATAAATCTTGATAGAACATTATTTTCACTTCCTCTGTATGAGCTGATAGAATTATGTTTAGCCCTATCTATTAAATAATCATTCTCAGGCAATGTTGATGTAGCCAATATAATTTTTTCTAATAATTGGCTTTGCTTACTCCTAGTCATTACCCAATCTATAACTGGATATCCAGCAAGATCAGCTGCCATTTTCCCAGGAAATCTGCTAGACCCCATTCTAGCCTGTATAACTCCTATAATTCTATTTTTCAGTCTTTATTTTTATTTATTTCAGACCATTTTAAGACATGATCTTCTTCAAGGTTGCAATTCACTTTTAAACCAATTACTTCGTCCCATTGTAAAGGACTTATTCCGGTACCAGGTCTTTTACAAGTTAATACTTCTTCAGTCAATTTTTGACCGATAGAGACTGGCTTTTTTAATACAATGCTTCTGCGTGCATTTAATCGAGATATATCCTCTGTCTCAATTGGCTCTTTTTGATTTTTTTTACCCAAAGAGATATGTATTTGATCAATCAATTCCACAAAACGTTTTAAATCATTTTTATCCATGGCATGATAATGATCATTACTAGACAAATTTTTATCATGAGTAAAATGTTTCTCAATTATAACAGCACCCAAAAGATGAGCTGTAACTAAAGATGTCATCGCTTCACTTGGTAAAGTATGGTCAGAATATCCAATAATATGATTCTTGTATGAACTTTTTAAGCTTTTAATCATACTAAGGTTCGCGTTTTCCTTTATAGTAGGATAATTTAAAATACAATGAAGCAATGCAATATTATTACATCCAGCAATGCTCAATGTTTCTATTGCAATATCTATTTCCTCTAGCGTGGAGGCACCAGTTGAGAGAACAACCGGTTTATTTTTTGATGCAACTTTACGAAGAAATGGAATATTAGTAATATCAGCAGAAGCAATTTTGAAAAAAGGCATTAAAGGGTTTAAAAATTCAATAGCATTATCATCAAAAGGAGTGGAAAGAAAATCAATACCTACTTTTTTACAATATTCCGATAGCAGACTGTAGTCTTTTGATTCAAAAGAGTCATACTTTTTAAATAGTTCACGCTGACTTTTTGTAGGCTCTTTCATGGTATCCCAATAAGCAGGTGATACTTTTGATGCGAGCGTTTCTGCTTTATAACTTTGAAATTTAGCAGCATCAGCACCGCCTTCTTTAGCAAGATTAATCAAACTCTTAGCTTGGTCTATGGAACCTTCATGATTTACACCGATTTCAGCAATAATATAAGGCTTCGAATCTGAAAACAATAATCTATCGCCAAGTTTAATATTCTTAGTATTTACATTCATTTAATTCCATGCTTTAATTTCAATTTTTGTTTATGTAACTCAGATATATCTCGATTATTTGTAATGTTTTTTTCATGACGACGGTACCTATAAAGGGGTAGCTCTAATCGATGAATTTTATATTTCTTTTCAAAACGATATCGTAAATCTCGTTCTTCCCACATTTTAAATTCTTCATCATAAAACCCTAGTTCAAACAAGTGAACCGACTTAAACATAATGCCACAACCGATAGGATTTTCAATACAGTTTTCACGACTGATAACATTTTCATCATCATCTACTAATAAGTAGTCACACGCTATAGCATCCATATATTTATTCTGTTCAAGAAATTCATGTAATAAAAATAAAAAATCTTTATTCACATAGTCATCGCCATCTAATCTAACGATATGGTTTCCCTTAGACGCTTTTATACCTTTATTTAATGCTGCAGGTAAACCAGAATTTTTTTCATTTTTTAAAAGAACAATTTCATCCATAAAAAGCTCGAAAGCAAAACCTGATCGATCTTCACTACCATCATCTATTATAATTATTTCATAATTTGACCTATTCATAGTCTGGTCCAGCAAAGATCGTATACATCGCCCAATCCATTTCTCCTGATTAAAAACTGGTATTATTACAGAAACAGTAGGTGTTTTCATGATTTCAAAACAGATATGAGCGCATTTCTTATTTTCAAAGGAAAATCTTTCACCATATTGATGGCAATTGGTAATGAAACGGATCTATTTAACAGTTCGTGAGATTTAGGGAATGCATTAATCAATTCTTCATTATGATTAATTAATTCTGGCATATGACTCCATGTCCCAGCAAAATGCCAGGTAATCGCTTCTGGTAAAATTTTTGTTCCTAGGCCAGAGGCAATTAAAGAATCTCTACATTTTCGAGCAATTTGGTCATTCTCTACAAGAAAAACTAGTGCATCTGATGTTTCAAAAGAGCCTTCTGGAATAAATCGTAACTCAATCGGTAAATCTGATATTGATTCTTTAATCAGTTTAGCATTTTTTCTTTGTTCAGCAACTACATAATCTAGCTTTTTCAATTGCGCTATCCCAACAGCACCCTGCATTTCATTCATACGATAGTTAAAACCACTACCTGAACGACTATCTTCCCATCGAGGCAAATTGGGATTGTTTTCATGCCCGTGATCATGCCATGCAGCTGCCTTCTCATATAGTTGCTTATTTTTAAATGTCACCATTCCACCCTCTCCAGTGGTCATGGTTTTGGCAAAATCAAAACTATATGTACCGATGTCACCATATGAGCCTAAAGGTATATTCTCAAAATACCCACCACATCCCCATGCCGCATCTTCTATAAGTGGTATTTTATGTTTGTCAGCAATCCTTTTTATCTCTTTTAAGTTTGCAGGTACTCCTAGCATATGAACAACTATGATTCCTTTAGTTTTATCAGTAATCTTTTTTTCTAAATCTCTAGGATCCATGTTAAAAGTTTTATCAATTTCAGTAACAATAGGTATAGCTCTAGATTCAATTATTGCTTCTGCGGTAGCTACAAAAGTGAATGATTGAGTGATAACTTCATCACCTTCCTTTATATCTAATGACGCTAAGGCTACCCGTAGTGCAGCAGTGCCAGATGTCACGCCTAGGCCGTATGGCACTCTCATACGTTTTGCAAAAGCTTCTTCAAATTCGCGTACTTTATAAATATTATTTCTAAGGTGATCAAAGCTATGACGAAACAAAATTTTACTTTCATCAAAGAGATGCTTTATTTCCGCAAACTCTTCTTTACCAATTAATTCAAAACCAGGCATAATAGTTATCCTATTTTCAATTGTCTTAGAGTTGATACTAATTCATCTTCATAAAATGGTAATGGATTTTGATCAAGGGCTGCTTTTAAGTCCATAGTATCTGACACAAATAATTCTAAATCTTTACTTCCCATTCCAAAATCTGAAAGATTTTGTGGTACTTCTAATATTTGCCAAGTATCCCATATTCTTTTAATAAATAACTTAGCGCCACTTTCTTCAGATTTTATATCTTTAGTAGGATGAAGTAGTTGCGCATAATCATAAAATCCATTAGTAATATTATACTGTATCACGTGCGGGAGAAAAATGCCACCACCTATCCCATGGGGTACACCAAAATGGACCCCCAATGGATATGACATCGCAGCAGCTGGGCCAGTGCCAGAATTCATTAATGCAATTGCGGATAAAAATGCACCATACATTATCTTTTCACGAAGTTTTATATCAAATAAATCATCTACTAATAATGGTAAGTTTTTGAAAACACAATTAAATCCTTCAAAAGCAAATAGTCTTGCGATTGGATTAGATTTTTTAGCAACAAAAGCCTCTATTGCGTGCACCATACTATCAACACCAGCAGAAATAGTAGGCAACCTGGGACATGATATTGTCAATTCAGGGTCAAGTATTGCATAACTTGGTCTTATCATTTCACCATTGATACCCATTTTGCGTTTTTCATTTGTATCAATAAATGAAGCATTGGGTGTAATCTCACTACCTGTACCAGCTGTTGTGGGAATTGCAATAATTGGTAGTATCGGATTAGGAAATCTATCAAAACCTCTATAGGCTATTGCGGGCCCTTTATTACTATATAATACAGATAGGCCTTTTGCCATATCTAAAGCACTACCTCCACCTATGCCAATAAAACTATTTATTTCATGATTAATTAATAATTTTCTTTTCTCTTCAAGTTTTTCATAGGTCGGTTCGGATATATCACATTTAATTAATATTTTTTTACAATCGAGAGAACCAATGAATTCTTTAAATATTTGGATATCAGACAGTGCATGGTCAATAACAATACAAATTGATTTATAATTATTCTCAATCAATAATTCTTTTATATTATTTCTGGAGCCAACACCAAAAAAAATATTACCCTTAAATATAAAATTAAACTCTTTCATCTATTAAATTTCAGCAGTGATAATAATTGATTAAAGTCGGACATCTCTATATACTTTAATATTAGTCCTAGAAAAACAAAACTAAGTATAATGATTATTTTTAAAAAGATTTTTATAAAAAAATCCATATCATAAGCCATAATAGGATAGGCTAATATAGTGAAAGCAAAAACTATAAGGTAAAGAACCAAAAGTTTTATTTTTCCTAGTGGTAAGGGATAAAGTTTCATACCATAGTATAGATGAAAAATATTAATAATTAATGCTTATACAGCAGGGTGAAATACATCATTTATCCTATAAACTAATTTTGCCTCACGCTCAAAATTTAGCTCCCATATGCAATCTTAAATCCTTCTTTTCCCGAAGTATTATTTTCTCACCAATATCTAATTGATTTGAAAATTCTTTATTCACATCAAGCACAATTGGCAATGGAAATAAATCACCATTCGGCAATCTCATTTTATTTAATACTGATTCATATTCACTTTCTTTCATAAAATGGTCTAATGGACTAAAACTTCCATCCATTATCATTTCGCAGTCACAAAGTTGCCTATCCGTTAATAGCCAAGATTTTTCCTGATTCAATTTATTGTCCTTCCATAGTATATAGATTCCTGCTAAAGTATTCGATTGTATGTTTTAATCCATCATAAAGTTCAATCTTTGGTTCCCAGTTCAAATTCTCTTTTGCTAATGTTATATCAGGTTGGCGCTGTTTTGGGTCATCATCAGGAATTCGCTTAAAAACTAATTTTGATTTTGAATTTGTTAAATCAATAACTTTTTCAGCTAATTCTAAAATTGAATATTCGCTTTGATTCCCCAAATTAACAGGACCACGAAAATCATCACTAGAATTCATAAAATTTAAGAAACCTTCAATTAAGTCATCCACATAGCAAAAACTTCGTGTTTGACTGCCATCTCCATAAAAAGTAACATCATTGTTTTGAAGTGCTTGCATGATAAAATTGCTTACCACCCTTCCATCATCTGGATGCATTTTGGGGCCATATGTATTAAAAATTCTTGCAATTTTAATATTTACATTATGTTGACGGTGATAATCAAAAAATAATGTTTCTGCACATCTTTTTCCTTCATCATAGCATGACCTGATACCTATAGGATTTACCTTTCCCCAATACAACTCATGTTGTGGGTGGACTTCAGGATCTCCATATACTTCTGATGTTGATGCTTGAAATATTTTAGCGCCTAAACGTTTTGCAAGCCCGAGCATATTTATTGATCCATGCACAGAAGTTTTAATTGTCTGTACAGGGTCATACTGGTAATGTCTTGGTGAGGCAGGGCAAGCTAGGTTGTAAATCTCATTAACTTCAATATTAAAGAGGAAAAGTTATATCATGACGAATTAATTCAAATTTTGAATTACCAATTAAGTGTTTTACATTATTTTTTGAACCTGTAAAATAATTATCGACACAAATAACTTCATGCCCTTGAGATAAAAGCTTCTCACATAAATGCGACCCTAAAAATCCCGCACCTCCAGTAACAAGAATTTTTTTATTGGTATATTTTTTCATTATTATCTTCTTATTACTTTTTACAAACTAAGGCTAAAGACCCAATTCTTGTTTATAAGTTTCTATCCAATCAACTAGTTTTATTTTTGGAGTCCAATTTAAAATTTTAGTAGCTGTTTCAATATCAGCTAATGTTTCACGAGGCTCAATGACAGGGGAGTTATTTATTCTAGGCGCAGTTTTGCTCAACATATCTGCTAATTCATTAACAGATATATTATAGCCTGAACCAATATTAATAATATTGTTTTTGTAGTGCTTTTTGCTCATACATGCAATATTTGCATCAACCACATCACCAACATAAACAAAGTCTCTTCGCTGTTCTCCATCTCCATTAATTGTTATAGGTAAATTATTCAATAACTGATTAGCAAATTTACCCATTACAAGCGAGTATGGTCCCGATAATGGCTGACGCGGTCCGAAAACATTGAAATAGCGTAATGAAAATGTTTCCATGCCATAAATTTTTTCAAAAAGCTGGCAATACTGTTCTCCAATTAGCTTATGCAATCCATATGGGCTTACTGGGTTTGAATCAGAAGTTTCTTTAGTAGGAAGACTTTTTACATCACCATAAATAGCAGATGATGATGAAAAAACAAATCGCTTTATTCCTTTCTCTTTACAAGCAGCTAACATATTTAGGGTACCATTCACATTTACAGAGTGATACTCTATAGGATTATTAATAGAAGGCTGGACTTGTGGCAATGCAGCCAGATGGAACATCCCATGCACATTTTCAAATAAAGTAAAATCAGTCATAGTGGCTATATCTTTTTTCAACAGTATTGGATTCTCAATATTCCAATTTGAAAATTCTTTAGATTCAATTCTTTGGCGTGATTCATCCGATGCTAGGTTATCAATAACAATTATTTGATGTCCATCTTCTAATAACCTATCTACTAGATTACTGCCTATAAAACCTGCACCGCCTGTTACAATATATTTCATTTATTAATTATTATTTTTTAAAAATTTAGATTTAGGGGATTTAATTTTTAATGAATTGGCCTAAAAAAAAGTAAATATTGAAAATACTTATCCATCAACAAACTCTGCTTTTCCAAAAGCCAACAGTGGGAAAAAAACTATTGGTAAAAGAACCAATCCAATAGAAAAAACTAGATTTTTACCAAATAATCTAGAAATCTGAAACGCGGACAAAATAAACCCTACTGGAATAATTAAATAAATAATAATCCACCAAATTGGTTTATTAATGATCTTAGTAAAAACAAAAATATTCAAAAATGGAACCAAAGCTTTCCACCCAGCTTGACCTGCTCGATTGAAAATTTTAAACCAAGATATCAAAATAATTAAAACAGTAAGGACAGTAAAAGATAAAAGTATGATAGGTATAAGTCCTAGTTCCTTACTCTTTTTCTTTTTGGATTTATTATTGCCAGGTTCATTATCCTCATTTGAATAGTTAATTAATTCTCCTTGTAGAGAACCAACCATTTCTACTGTGAACTCTGCTGGAGGATTCATGTCCAAGGTTATCTCACTATCATCGCTGGTTTCATCAATTGTTTCGCCTATGTTTCCTGCCATATCTTTATAATCAATGAGTAATGGAATAACACCCTCTGAATCCGATTCAGTAAAAATATGATAAAATGTATAAAATAGACTATCTTCATTCAGAAGAATAGCTTCAGATGAATTAAGCAAAATATCAATATCACGTATCTTTTCAGATGATCTGAAAGTTAAAAAGACTGTATCACCTTCAATTGCCAGAGAGGAATCATAAGGATTTGATGTGAATAAACCAATTTCATCTAACTCAGGCTCTGTGGCATCTCGAATGATAGGCTTTCCATCAGAAGCTCGAATCAAAGGTGTTCCGGGGTTTCCAGCGAGGTCAGTATAACTTATTTCAAAATCAATAATGCCATCATCAGCCTC
>CEUN01158624.1_pt1 | contig 14115 bp, 17 predicted proteins | sample 361501 | NCBI WGS metagenome assembly CEUN01 (sample SAMEA2622801, study PRJEB7988) | marine metagenome | biome: marine biome (ENVO:00000447); feature: marine epipelagic mixed layer (ENVO:xxxxxxxxx); material: "saline water (ENVO:00002010), including plankton (ENVO:xxxxxxxx)" | depth 120 m | reverse complement strand
CCTCCCAGTTCGAGAAGTGGGAAGCCACTGGCTTCAACCTGGAGTTCCCGGTCAACGGCTTCCACCTGCGCCACCCCCTGTTCCCGCCGAAGCAAGGCACCCTTTCCGAGCCGGAAATCTATACCCGGTTGCTGGAGAAGATGGGCGTGCTGCCCAGCCGTTTCCCGAAACTGGAACGGCTGGCGCGACTGGAAGCCAAGCGCGGCCTCTACCTTGGCACCCTGGCGTCCCTCGGCGCCCTGCTGGCCAGAAACCGCCAGTGGATTCCCCACGCCGCCTCCATCGTCTACCGCACCATCGGCAAGACCCTGCCGGACAACGCCGCCGCCACCGCCCCGCTGCTGGCGCTGACCCACGTCTATGCCCAGCAGTATTACCGGGAGGTGAAACGGGCCGGGCATCAGGGCAACCGGCTGACGCTGGGTTCCAACCTGTTCCAGGCGATTCTCAAGGGCCGCTCCGGCGTCACCCTCAGTGAACACCGCTTCCAGGATGTGTGGTCGCTGGTCGCCCACCGGGATCGCCGCGTGCATCTGGCCATCCCGGAAATGCTCGACGAACTGGCCAGCCTGACACCCGGCGCCGACGATCAGAGCTACCCTTTTGTGCTGATGGCCGGCGAACGACGCAGCTACAACGCCAACCAGATCTACCGCGACCCGGCCTGGCGCAAGGTGGACCCCCACGGTGCCATGCGTATGCACCCGGTGGATGCCGAGCGACTGGGTATCGCCCATGGCGACAAGGCCCTGTGCCGCTCCGCCAGGGGCAGTATCGAGGTGGTGGTAGAGGTAGACGACAGCGTGCGCACCGGCATGGTCACCCTGCCCCATGGCTATGGCATGCGCTACAAAGATAGCGCGCCGATCGGCCCGGAGCTGAACCGGCTCACCGACAGCGAGCATTGCGACCCGCTGTCGAAGACACCGTTCCACAAACATGTGCCGGTGCAGATCGAAAAGCTGGCCGCCGCCGAGGCGGTATGAGTCTGCCACAGACGACGCTGGTGGATGGCCATGGGCGCAGCGTCACCTATCTGCGGCTGTCGATCACCGATCGCTGCGACTTTCGCTGTGTCTACTGCATGAGCGAGGACATGACCTTCCTGCCCCGTAACCAGGTCATGGACGTGGACGAGCTGGTGGTGATCGCCGCTGCCTTTGTCCGCCAGGGCGTTACCAGGATCCGCTTGACCGGCGGCGAGCCGTTGCTTCACCCGGACCTGCTGACGCTGGTGAGCCGGATCAAGGCCCTGCCAGGTTTGCAGGAGCTTGCATTAACCACCAATGGCGCCCGGCTGGCGGCACTGGCAGCGCCCCTCAAGCAAGCCGGACTGGACCGCATCAATATCAGCCTGGACAGCCTGAACCCGGAGCGATTTCGCCGCCTCACCCGTACCGGCCGGCTGGACAAGGTTCTGGCCGGGATCGACGCCGCCCGGGCCGCCGGGTTTGCCCGCATCAAGCTCAATACGGTGATGCTGCGCGGGCGCAATGACGATGAAATCGTCGATCTGGTCCGCTTTGCCCGCCACCGGGAGCTGGACCTGGCCTTCATCGAGGAAATGCCGCTGGGTGATATCGTCGAACACGACCGGGCGCTGAGCTTCATGCCCAGTAATGCGGTGCTGAGCCGTATCGAGGAACAGTTTCCCCTGCAACGCAGCGCAGAGGAGACCGGGGGTCCGGCCCGCTATTACCGTATGGCCGATAGCCCAATTCGGATCGGGGTCATCTCTCCGCACAGCAACAACTTCTGTGGCAGTTGCAACCGGGTGCGGGTCACTGCCAGCGGTCGGCTGCTGCTGTGTCTGGGCAATGACAACGCGGTGGAATTACGCCCGCTGGCCGGTCAGCCAGCGCGTCTTGAGCAAGCCATTCGTGGTGCCATCACCCACAAGCCGGAGCGGCATCACTTCAACCTGGAAGAACCATCGGGGATTGTCCGCTTCATGAACATGACCGGCGGCTGATCCGGCAACCGGCTTTCAGGCACCCAGCCCGCCCTGCTGCTCGGCGATCAGGTGATCCAGCAAGGCGCGATCCTGCGCGGACAGTTGCCAACCGATGCTGGCCTGCTCCAGCAACACGGTAAGTTCGCGCAGGCTGAAGGCGCCGATTTTTCCGGCCATCAGGTCATCAAGCCGGGCCGCCGACACATCCAGCTCGCGACTGGCCTCTGCTCTGCTCCAGCCCTTGTCGGTGATGCCCTGCTGCAGGTTCATCAACAGGCGGCTGCGCAGCTCCATCTCCCGGGGCTCCCGGCCATCGTCTTCCAGGCGGCCCCAGCCACAGTCAAACCTCTGTGTTTCCATAGCACCTCCCTTGCAGTCTAGCCCGGCAGAATCACCGGGCTCTCCTGTCAGGCTACACCGCAGGGGCACCGGGGTTAATTCTGGCGAATCACCATGCAGGTGGCGGTAGCGTGGGCGTAGAGTCGGCCGTCTTCATCCTCGATACGGCCTTCCGAGATCACCAGATTACGGCCCGCGTTGATTACCCGGCCTTCCGCACGCAGGGTCTTGTTGAACGGCAGCGGGCGACACATCTTGATGTTCAGATCCGTGGTGCCGTAGCTCTCGCCGGCGGCCAGCACGGTGTGGGTGGCGCAGCCGGTGACCGAGTCCAGCACCGTGGCGGCAAACCCGCCGTGTACACCCCCCAGGGGATTGGTGTGACGTTCGTCCGGGGTGGCCAGGAAGACCACCCGGCCCTCTTCCACCAGATCCGGGTCCATGGGCATGGTTGTCGAGATGGGCGGGCGCGGCAGTTTGCCGGCGGCGAAGGCCTGCATGATTTCCAGGCCAGTGAGAGCAGCAATATTCATGGGAAGGTCCTGTTTGTTCGATAGGGAATGCCCGCCATTGTAGGTTCCTTTTTGGAACTTACAATATGATACAGGGCGTATCCCGGCGAACGGCAGGGGGGCGTGAGTAAAACGGCAATACAGGAAAGGGGCTCCCTGGCACCAAGGGTTGAGCCTTCGCGCAGGGGCGTTTCGAGTTTCGAGTTTCGAAGAGCGGGGAGCGAGGAGCGGAAGACAACACCGGTTTTTCGCTTTTCGAAACTCGCTCCCCGTAACTCGTAACGGATCTTTTCCCCTACAACGTCACCGTCCGGCAACTGTTCCCGCCGGCGTCCCGGGCAGCGGCCAGGGCGGTTTCCACCGCTTGCAGGGCGTTATCGGTGGAGCCGTAGTCCGCCTTCCCTGCGTCACAGGGCATCAGGGTAGCAACCCCCAGATTAACGCTCAGGGACTCCGGCAGGTCGGGCAAGGAAAGCACTGCCTGGCGACAGTCATCGGCCACGCTTTCCGCCTGGTTGAGCCCCGCTTCCGGCAGCAGCATCAGGAACTGTTTGCCGGTGAAGCGCCCCAGGCAGGCATTGCCGCCCCCCAGCCTGCCCAGTGCCTCCGCCACTGCCACCAGGGCATCATCGCCGCTGGCATGACCATGCTCCCGGTTAAGCTGATCCAGGTTGCCCACTTCCACCAGCGACAGGGGCTCGCGGGTCCGCGACCCCAGCTTCAGGTTCTGGCGTAACTGCTCCAGAATCACCGGCCGGTTACTCAGGCCGGTCAGGGCATCCTGGCGTGCCAGGCCGGCCAGTTCACGATTGAGTTGCTCCAGTTCGTCGCGCTGCTCGCGCAGGGCGATTTCACCGTTCACCTGGGCGGTGATGTCCTCGACCTGGGAAAGGAAATAGCGTGGAGTACCATCGTTGTTTCGCACCAGCGACACCGCCAGCAACACCCACACTTCACGACCGCTCTTGTGGGTGTAGCGTTTCTTCATCCGGTAGGTGTTGGCTTCGCCACGCAGCAGGCGGTCCACGTGCTCCAGGTCCTTCTCAAGATCATCCACGTGGGTGATGGCCTGGAAGTCGATCTCCAGCAGCTCACTTTCGCTGTAACCGACGATCTCGCTGATCGCCTCGTTGACCCGCAGCCAGCGGCCATTGGGGGCGACGATGGCCATGCCGATGGCAGCATGACGAAAGGCACCTTCGAACAGGGCGACGTTGGTTTCCATGTCTTCCACGGCCCGTACCCGCTGGGTTTCCAGCCAGGTACGCTCCAGCCCGTGGCCCAGTGACAGGGCCATCAATTCCAGGAATTCCACCTCTTCCATGCTGAACGGTTCCTGGCGGGGGCGGGTATCGCTGAAATTCAGGGTGCCGACGATATCGCCCTGCACCCGGATAGGTGTGGCGATATAGGCCTGCAGTTGCAGGCCGGTATAACTGGGATGAGAGCGCATGGATTCCAGGGCCCCCACATCATGCAGGGCTACCGACCCCTGTTTGGCCAGTACTTGCGCACAGTAGGTATCGCCCAGGGCGAAATGTTCGCCGGCGCGAATGGCGTCGTTATCCGCCTGCACCGCCAGCACCTGATAATCCTGGCCTTGGACGCGGCTGATAATGCCCACGGACAACCCCAGCAGGCGCCGCCCCACGTCCAGGTATTGACGGTACAACTCACGGCTGTCTGCACCGGTCAGCAGTGACAAGCGATGCAGCTCCTTCAGGCCTGTCAGACGCAGGTCCGCCCCCTCTTCCATGGTCATCTTTCCTTTCTCAGGCAGCAATTTCGCAAGCGTTATTTATACGCTGGTGGGCTGCAAGTAAAAACCTTGCATGAAATTTCTTATACACACATGAGAAAGGCGCCCTGGGGCGCCTCCGTGATACCCACTGCTCAGTGCAGTTGAAACAGGATCTTCAGCAACTGAATACCCAGCAGCACCAGCAGCGGGCTCAAGTCGAAGCCACCCATGGGGGGGAGCAGCTTGCGCACCGGCGCCATGATCGGCTCGGTGATCTGCACGATCACCCGCACTACCGGGCTGTAGGGGTCCGGCGCCACCCAGCTCAGAATCACCCGGAACAGCACTGTCCAGAACACATAATTGAGGATCAGGCTGGCCAGTTCACGCAGGGCGTAGATCACCAGCTCGCCACCGATGCCGGAGGGGAAGCCGCCTACCTGGATGCTCAGCAGGATCACGGCCTTGAGAATGATCAGCACCACCACCAGCACCAGCGAAGCGATATCCAGCCCACCGTAGCCCGGAATCACCCGGCGCAGGGGTTTGAGCAGCGGGTTGGTGGCCTTGAGTACGAACTGGGAGATGGGGTTATAGAAATCCGCCCGCGCCAGCTGCAGCACAAAGCGGGTCAGTACGATAAAGATGTAGGCGCTGAAGACAAAGTCCAGCAGGAAAAACAGGGCGCCCTGGGGGTTCATGGATGACTCCGTTGTTCACAACAGGGGAAGAGTTTGGGGCACGCAGGGGAAAATTCAAAGGGGGAAGGCAAGAGTGGCGAGGCGCGAGTTACGAGTTGCGAAAAGCACAACCGGTTTTGGGGTTCGCTTCTCGCAACTCGCTTCTCGTTACTGGTCTTTACCCCGCCAACTCTTCCGACCGCTCCCGCGCCGCGGCGACGGCAGCCTGGACCTGTTCGCGGAAACCCGCTTCCTCGAACACGTTCAGCGCGGCGGCGGTGGTGCCGCCGGGGCTGGTGACCTGCTGGCGCAGTACATCCGGCCCTGCTTCGCTGGTGATCGCCAGTTGCGCCGCGCCCCAGGCGGTTTGCAGTACCATCTGGCGGGCGGTGGCCGGGTCCAGCCCCTGGGCCTTGGCGGCTTCGATCAGGGATTCCATCAGCAGGAAGAAGTAGGCCGGGCCAGAACCGGACACGGCAGTGACCGCATCCAGTTCCTTTTCTTCTGCAAACCAGAAGGTCAGTCCTACGGAACCGAGGATGTCCTTGGCCATGGCTTTCTGCTCGTCGCTGACGCCATCGGCAGCATACAGACCCGTGGCGCCGGCCTGGACCAGTGACGGGGTATTGGGCATGCAGCGCACGATGGGGGTATCGCCCAGCCAGCTACGCAGGTTGGCCACGGTAACTCCGGCGGCGATGGAGATCACCAGCGGCTGACGGTCGGCGATCAGGTCGCGCAGGCCCTCACACACGGCCTGCATCATCTGCGGTTTCACCGCCAGCACCAGCACGTCCACCCGCCCGGCCACATCCCGGTTATCGGTGCTCACATGTACCCGGTGCAGTTGGGAGACGTCTTCCAGGCGATCCCGGGAGGGGTCGCTCATCCAGATGCGGGCGGGGCGAATTCCCTTCGCCACCATGCCGCCGGCCAGGCTGGTGGCCATGTTGCCGGCGCCGATAAATCCGATGCTTTGTTGTGCCATAACTGCGCAGTCCTTGTGTTGTAACGCATGCAAACGATACGCGGGCGCGCTCTGACAGTCCGCATGTTGCCGTCAGGCAGTCTTGGGCGGGCGTGGGCCAAACAGGGCGGTACCCACACGAATAATGGTGGCGCCTTCTTCAATGGCCACGCCGTAATCCGCGCTCATGCCCATGGAGAGCGTATCGAGGGACGGCATTGTATTGCGCAATTGTGACAGTGTCATGGCGAGCTGTCGGAAAGCACCCCGGCTGCTGTCGTCGCTGTCCGCCCGGGGAATGGCCATCAGGCCACGCAGGCGCAGGTTGGGCAGGGTGACGATGTCAGCGGCCAGGGCAGGTACCACTTCCAGCGGGATACCGCTCTTGCTGTCTTCATCGTCCACATTGACCTGAATACAGACATTCAGCGGGGGCAGGTCTGCCGGGCGCTGCTCACTGAGGCGGCGGGCCACTTTCAGGCGGTCCACCGAATGCACCCAATCGAAGTGCGCGGCGATATCGCGGGTCTTGTTGGACTGAATTGGGCCGATGAAGTGCCAGACCAGCCCCCTCCCCTGCAGCGCCGCTATCTTGTCCAGCGCCTCCTGCAGATAGTTCTCGCCAAAGTGCCGTTGCCCCTGGTCCGCCAGCCGGGCCAGTTCGTCCGGGGTACGGGTCTTGCTGACCGCCAGAAGCTGCACACTGTCGGCAGCTCGACCGGATTGCTCACAAAATGCATGAATTTGCGTATTGATCTGCACCAGTGGGCTTTTGGAGTCTGTCATTATTGAACGGCTCAAGAGGTCGGGTTACTTTAGGCATGCGACGAATTTCTGAGGAAGCCGGGTTCCGGCTGCCAGCATAATAACAAAAGGGTGCCTGTGGGGGCCCTTTCCAAGCCATAACAGCAAGTACAAATCATGGATATTACCGAGCTGCTCGCCTTCAGCGCCAAAAACGGCGCTTCCGACCTTCACCTGTCCGCCGGCCTGCCCCCGATGATCCGGGTGGACGGCGACGTGCGCCGCATCAATCTGCCGGCCATGGAGCACAAGGAAGTCCACGCGCTGATCTACGACATTATGAACGACAAGCAGCGCAAGGATTTCGAGGAATTCTTCGAAACCGACTTCTCTTTCGAGGTGCCCGGTGTGGCCCGTTTCCGGGTCAACGCCTTCAACCATAACCGCGGCGCCGGTGCGGTATTCCGGACCATTCCCTCGAAAGTGCTGACCATGGAAGACCTGGGCATGGGCAAGGTCTTCCAGACAATTTCCGAAATGCCCCGGGGCATCGTGCTGGTTACCGGGCCCACTGGTTCCGGTAAGTCCACCACCCTGGCGGCGATGATCGATTACATCAACGATTCCCGCTACGAGCATATCCTCACCATCGAGGATCCCATTGAATTCGTGCACGACTCCAAGAAGTGTCTGGTCAACCAGCGGGAAGTTCACCGTGACACCCTGGGCTTTGCCGAGGCCCTGCGCTCGGCCCTGCGGGAAGACCCGGACATCATTCTGGTAGGTGAGATGCGGGACCTGGAAACCATCCGCTTGGCGCTGACCGCCGCGGAAACCGGGCACCTGGTGTTCGGCACCCTGCACACCACCTCTGCTGCCAAGACCATTGACCGGGTGGTGGACGTGTTCCCCGCCGAGGAAAAATCCATGGTCCGCTCCATGCTGTCGGAATCCCTGCAGGCGGTAATCTCCCAGACCCTGATGAAGAAAAACGGTGGCGGCCGGGTGGCCGCCCACGAAATCATGATCGGCACCCCGGCGATCCGGAACCTGATCCGCGAAGATAAAGTGGCGCAGATGTACTCCGCCATCCAGACCGGTGGCGCCCTGGGCATGCAGACCCTGGATCAGTGCCTGCAGGGGCTGGTAAAGAAAGGACTGGTATCCCGGGAAGTGGCTCGCGAAAAAGCCAAGAGCCCTGACTCAATCTAACGAGGAGAACACAGATGGAATTCGAAGAGCTCCTCAAACTGATGGTACAGAAAGGCGGGTCCGACCTGTTCATTACTGCCGGTGTACCACCGAGCATGAAGGTGAACGGCAAGATCCTGCCGGTGACCAAGAGCGCCCTGACCCCGGACATGACCCGGGACATCGTGTTCGGCGTGATGACCGAACAGCAGCGCAAGGAATTCGTCGCCAATCACGAGTGCAACTTTGCCATCTCCGCCCGGGGTATCGGCCGGTTCCGGGTGTCCGCCTTCTACCAGCGCAACCTGGTGGCCATGGTGCTGCGTCGCATCGAAACCAAGATCCCCAACGTGGACGACCTGCGTCTGCCGCCGGTGATCAAGGAACTGGCCATGACCAAGCGGGGCCTGGTGATTTTCGTGGGGGCTACGGGTACCGGTAAATCCACCTCGCTGGCGTCCATGATCGGCCACCGCAACAAGAACTCGAAGGGCCACATCATCACCATCGAGGATCCCATCGAATTCATCCACCAGCACCAGGGTTGCATCGTCACCCAGCGGGAGGTGGGTATTGATACCGAATCCTTCGATGTGGCGCTGAAGAACACCCTGCGGCAAGCGCCGGACGTGATCCTGATCGGCGAGATCCGTACCCCGGAAACCATGGACAAGGCCATCGCCTTCGCGGAAACCGGCCACCTGTGTCTGGCCACCCTGCACGCCAACAACGCCAACCAGGCGCTGGACCGCATCATCCACTTCTTCCCGGCAGACCGCCACGGCCAGCTGTGGATGGACCTGTCCCTGAACCTGAAGGGCATCGTCGCCCAGCAGCTGATCCCCACCCCGGACGGCAAGGGCCGCCGTGCCGCCATCGAGGTACTGCTGGGCACGCCGCTGGTGCAAGACCATATCCGCAAGGGCGAAGTGCACATGCTCAAGCAGCTGATGAGCAAGTCCCGGGAACAGGGCATGCAGACCTTCGACCAGGCTCTCTACGACCTCTACTCCGCCGGCGAAATCACCTATGAAGACGCCATGCTGCACGCGGATTCGCCCAACGACCTGCGCCTGATGATCAAGCTGGGCAACGAAACCGATGCCTCCAGCCTGGACATCGCCACGCGGGGGTTGAGTATTGAGGATACGGAGTAGAGGCAGTTAATAATTAACAGTGAATAGTTAATGGTTGCGCGGGGAAGGCCGTTACGGACTGACAGGCCCTGCCCGCGCTCTACCCCGCGATAGCAGGGACGCTTTTTTAGTTTACCAATGGAGGGGGAAACCCATGCAACAACAGAAAGAAACGCACCTGACACCCATCGGCTATCTGCTGTGGTTTTTCGGCGGTATCTTCGGGTATCACCGTTTCTACTATGGTCGCCAGCTCACCGGCCTGCTGTGGATGTTCACCGCCGGCCTGCTGCTGATCGGCTGGATCGTGGATGCCTTCCTGATTCCGGGCATGAACCGGGATGCCAACAACCAGTTCAAGAGCGGCGATACCGACTACAGCGTGGCCTGGGTACTGATGCTGTTCCTGGGCATCTTCGGCGCCCACCGCTTCTACATGGGCAAGATCGGCACCGGGGTCTTGTACCTGCTAACCTTCGGTCTTCTGGGCCTGGGTGTGCTGTATGACCTGTTCACCCTCAATGGCCAGGTTTCCGAGCGCAACGGAGAAACCGCCCAGGGCGAGCCGGTTCCTGCCTGATCACCACGGAGCAGGCCACCGGCCTGCTCCGCTTTCTACCCCACCAGCTCTCCCGCAACTTTAACAGAGCCACTCTATGCTGCTGGCCGCTATTCGCCGATTGTTCTCGGAAGACTACTACGTACAGATCCATGAGGATCGCTACGTCATCAACGCCCTGGACAAACCGGGGGAATCACGAAGCTTTTCCGCCACAGATGCCTTTAGTACGTCCCGGCTGTTGGTCGGACATTTCATTGCTGCCGAAACACTTTTGCGAGCCTCGCTCCGGCAAATGAACGGTGGGTCCAGACTGAAAAGCTATCGACTGATTATGCACCCCAGAGACAAATCGGAAGGAGGTCTCTGCGAAGTGGAAATGCGGGTATTGCAGGATCTGGCCTACGGGGCTGGAGCTCATGATGCCATCATCTGGGAAAGAGAACCGCTTTCCACGACGCAGGCCAAAGCGCTCTGGAACAAACCTCAGTAATGCGGCGGGGGCGCGTCCTCAATACGTGACGCCGCCATTTCCTCGGACAGATCCAGTACCCGGTCCACCAGCTTGCGGCACACCTTTTCCAGCTCGTCGATTTTGCCCTGCTGGTCACTGACCACCTTGTTCAGGTGCTGGACCAGATCTTCCTGGTAAGCCAGCTTGGTTTCGATATCGACCAGCCTTTCTGCGTCACTCATGAAATACCCTCTAACTGCAGGCAGGGCGCCTGCAATGCGTGTCATTAACATTGGCTCCATTGTACTTGCCTACCCGCAATATTGCCGCTAAGGTTTGCCCGTCTTGGGGGAGTAGTCGCTCGGTTTTCACCCCTTGGCGGTCATCAACATAGTTGCGCCTCATGCGCATGGTGGCCGCGTCCGCATCCTGACGGATTGACGAGACCTGAGGCATCGCTGGTATTCCGCAGGGGCGGGATTGACCGGTGGTGTCTCTGTGTCGCAATCCCGCCCCTCTGGAAATCTTCATGGAAGCCCTGTTCAGCTCTTTCCTGCTGGTTGCCCTCGGCGAGATCGGCGACAAGACGCAGTTATTGTCCCTGGCCCTGATCCTCAAATTCCGCAAACCCTGGCCGATTCTGGCTGGCGTGGTGGTGGCCACCCTGCTCAACCATGGCGCGTCGGTGTGGTTTGGTGACTGGCTGGCCGGGGCCATCCCCGGAGACTGGTTGCGCTGGATTCTCGGCATCAGCTTTATCGGCCTGGGCCTGTGGATGCTGATCCCGGACGGTGATGAAAAGGTGGATGATGCCCCCCGCTTCGGCCCCTTCCTCACTGCCCTGATACTGTTCTTCATCGCCGAGATCGGCGACAAGACCCAGCTCGCCACCATTGCCCTGGCGGTCCAGTTCAAGGACCAGTTCTGGCCGGTACTGGGTGGTTCCACCCTGGGCATGATCGCCGCCAACCTGCCGGTGATCTGGCTGGCTCACCAGTTCGGTGGCGAACGCTTTGAAACCTGGGCACACCGGATCAGTGCGCTGTTGTTTATCGGCTTTGGGGTATTTGCGCTCCTAGGTTGAGCCCGCTGTGAGCGGTCGTTCTACCGCAAAAGAAGAAGCGAGTAACGAGGCAGGCGTTTCGAAAGGCAAAACCGGCATTGGGATTTGCGCGACTCGTCACTCGCTTCTCGCAACTAAGGGGCCATCCTCCGCGTTGCCCACAAGCCTGCTACAATCCCACCGGTTTTGCGTGCATGCGTGTTGCGTGTATGCCTGTTAGCGAGTGAACCCATGGCCCTGACCGCCACCATCTACAAAGCCGAACTTACCGTGTCCGATATGGATCGGGATTACTACGCCACCCACAACCTGACCGTGGCGCTACACCCGTCGGAAACCGAATCGCGCATGATGCTGAGGTTGCTGGCCTTTGCCCTGGATGCCCACGAGGACCTGACATTCACCCGCGGCCTGTCCAGCACCGACGAACCGGACCTGTGGCAACGCAACCCGGACGATACCCTGGAACACTGGATCGAGCTGGGCATGCCCGATGAAAAACGGCTGCGCAAGGCCTGCGGCCTGGCACGGCATGTCACCGTCTATACCTATGGCCCGCGTGCGCCCCAGGTGTGGTGGGAGGGAATGAAGAACAAGGTTACCCGTTTCGACAACCTGCGTATCCTGCATGTGGACCCGGACAGTGAAGCGGCACTGGTCCCTCTGGTGCAACGCAGCATGCAGCTACAGTGCATGGTTCAGGACGGACAGATATGGTTCGGCAGCACCGAACAATCCGAGGAAATGCACCTGACTCCCTGGCTGGACAGCAGGATCCATCACTGAACCTTCACGCCATGACCGCCACTCCCATGTTATGAAGGCGGCGCTTTTAACGACGGAGCTCCCATGTCTGAATTGATTCTGCACCATTACGCCCTTTCTCCCTTTTCCGAGAAAGTACGCGCCATGCTGGGTTACGCCGATCTGGACTGGCTCTCGGTCACCGTGCGCGAGATGCCACCACGCCCGATGCTGGCGCCGCTGGCCGGGGGTTACCGGAAGATCCCGGTGGCGCAGAGCGGTGCCGATGTGTTTTGCGACACCCGCATCATCGCCCGGGAAATTGCCAACCTGGCCGGTAAACCGGAACTGGTGACAGCCAACTGTGATACCCAGGTGCAGGAGTTTGTCGCCAGGGTGGATCTGGAGATTTTTCTCGCCTGCATTATTTCCGCCGGCAATCTGACCCTGCTGCGCAAGGTACTCAAGGACTCCTCAATTCTGGATCTGGGCCGCCTGCTGTGGGACCGCATTGCCATGGGCAGCAAAGCCAGGGTGAAAGCGAACAGCCCGAGACAGATGAAGCGCATGGTGGAAACCCATCTGGCAGATCTGGAAACACGGCTGGCAACGCAGCCCTTCCTGTTTGGCGACACCCCCAACGCCGGGGATTTCTCCGCCTACCACAGCCTGTGGTTCCAGCGGGATCTGGCCGAGCAGCCCCGCTTCAAACGTTTTCCCAAGGTGAATGCCTGGCTGGATCGCCTGCAGGAATTTGGGCAAGGAAACCGGACTTCGATCAGTCCCGAGCAGGCCCTGGAACAGGCCCGTGCCGCCAGCCCCCGACCGCTGCCCGATTCCACCAGCGATGAGGCATTGATCGGCAAGACCGTGCGCATCGCCCCGGACGATTACGGTCGTATTCCCGTGGAAGGGACCCTGGTAGCCAGCACCGACGAGCGCTGGATTGTGGCCCGGGACGAAGAGGCCGTAGGCCGGGTGCATGTGCATTTGCCACGCCAGGGCTTTGTGATTCGCCCGGTCTGACCGGTCTGATTAGCAGTAAAGCCTTTTCACCGCAGAGGACACTGGACAACGCTGGTTCGCTTGCAGGCATACCCGCACTCCTACATCCCCGTAGGGTGCACTGAGCCTCAGGCGAACTGCACCATTCCTGCGGTAGCAAAAAAATCTCCACACGTTACATGCTGCGCTGATTCACCCGCTTCATCAGTTCTTCAGCACTTTCCTTGCGCTCGGAATAGCGGTCGGTGAGGTAGTCGCTACGATCACGGGTAAGCAGGGTAAACTTCACCAGCTCTTCCATCACATCGACGATACGGTCATAGAAACCGGACGGTTTCATGCGGTCGTTTTCATCGAATTCCAGAAACGCCTTTGGCACCGACGACTGATTGGGGATGGTGAGCATGCGCATCCAGCGGCCCAGCACCCGTAGCTGGTTGACCGCATTAAAGGATTGCGAGCCGCCACACACCTGCATCACCGCCAGGGTCTTGCCCTGGGTAGGGCGCACCGCGCCCAGTGATAACGGAATCCAGTCGATCTGCGCCTTCATGATGCCCGTCATGGCGCCGTGACGTTCCGGCGAACACCACACCATGCCCTCACTCCAGGCCACCAGTTCACGCAGCTCCTGCACCTTGGGATGCGTCGCCTCTTCGCTGTCCGGCAACGGCAGACCATCGGCATGAAAAATCCGTGGCTCGGCGCCCATGGTGTCCAGCAGGCGTGCCGCTTCCTCCACCACCAGACGGCTGAAAGAGCGCTGGCGCAGGGAACCGTAGAGCAGCAAAATGCGCGGCTTGTGGGTGGACGGCTGATCCCGGAATACGCTGTCGGTAGTGGGGACCTGGAAGCAGTCGTTGTCGAGGTTAGGCAGGTCTTTCATGGGTATCTCTTTTCATTCCCGAAGCCAACGGCGAGTGGCAAGTTGAAAGTTTCAAGTTGCAACGCGGTTGGGCTTCGCGGTGTTTTCACGCTATGCAGCCGCGCTCACGCTCTGTGCGCGTCTGCATACCTTTGTAGCCT
>CEUN01434653.1_pt1 | contig 14127 bp, 14 predicted proteins | sample 361501 | NCBI WGS metagenome assembly CEUN01 (sample SAMEA2622801, study PRJEB7988) | marine metagenome | biome: marine biome (ENVO:00000447); feature: marine epipelagic mixed layer (ENVO:xxxxxxxxx); material: "saline water (ENVO:00002010), including plankton (ENVO:xxxxxxxx)" | depth 120 m | reverse complement strand
TCAGCCTTCATTAGCAGAAGCGCATAGTGAACCGGGAAATGCGGCAGCCCAGGCAGGACCCGCGTACTGGTTTTCTCCTCCTCAACGCCAACGGCCAGCGTCGGGTTGTCGAGCGCGAGTTCAGCGGGCTGTTCTGCCGGAGGCGCATCCAGCACAACTGCCTGCTCTATTGCAGGAATGTCGGGCGCTGCGGACATCACCTGTCCGGCCCAGTAACTTCCGATCACGCCACCGGACAACGATGCCAATCCAAGCGTGGCGACCATTCTCAGGACAAGGCGCAGCACGCCCTGTTCCGAGGCGACATCGTCAGTCTCTCTGGAGTTGAATGAGAACAGCCTCATGCGGCGTAGTCATCTCCCGCAGGAGGCAGCATGTAAAGTGGCCGATGGCGCATTGTTCGGGCGGTCCCGTATCGCTATTCTCTGCCGCCGCCCAGCCGGGGCGCTTTCGAGGATCATACCATGCTTGTGCTGATCGATAACTACGACAGCTTCACCTACAACCTTTGGCATTACCTGGGCGAGCTGGGTGCAGAGACCGAAGTCCATCGCAACGACCGGATCACGGTCGATGAGGTCATGGCCAAGAAGCCCGACGGAATCGTGATTTCGCCCGGCCCCTGCGATCCCGATCGCGCCGGCATCTGCCTTGAATTGGTCGAGCGCTGCGCGAACGAACGCATGCCCCTGATCGGCGTTTGCCTGGGCCACCAGGCCATCGGCCAGGCATTTGGCGGTAAGGTCGAGCGGTCACCCTTACCGATGCACGGCAAGCTTTCGGACGTGACGCATGCCGGAACCGGCGTGTTCAGCCAGATCCCCTCACCCCTGCGGGCAACCCGTTATCATTCGCTGACCATCGCACCGGGTTCGATGCCCGATTGCCTCGAGGTCAACGCCTGCACGGATGACGACGTGATCATGGGCCTCCGCCACCGCGAACTGCCGATCCACGGGGTTCAGTTCCATCCGGAGAGCATCGAATCCGAGCATGGTCATGCCATGTTGCGGAACTTCCTGAAAGAGACCGAAACCAGGGGCACGGCATGAACGAGATTCCCCAGGGCCTGAAACCCTTCATCATCCGCGCCGGATCAGGCGCGCCTCTCAGCCCTGAAGAAGCCGACCAAGCCTTCGATATCATCATGTCGGGCGAGGCAACACCATCGCAGATCGGCGGTCTCCTGATGGCACTGGCGGTCCGTGGTGAGACCGTCGACGAAATCGCGGGCGGCGCACGCGCCATGCGCGCCAAGATGCACCGAATGAATGCGCCGGAAGGCGCCATGGACATCGTCGGCACCGGTGGTGACGGCATGGGCACGCTCAACATTTCAACGGCCACGGCCCTGGTGGTTACCGGTTGCGGAGTCGTGGTGGCCAAACACGGCAACAAGGCTGCCTCGTCGAAATCCGGCGCAGCCGATGTGCTGGCGATGTCGGGCGTGAACCTCGATGCCGATCCCGATGTGGTCCAGCGTGCCATCGATGAAGCCGGCGTAGGCTTCATGGTCGCACCGAAATATCACAGCGCGATGCGCCATGTGATGCCGACGCGGGTCGAACTTGGTGCGCGGACCCTGTTCAATCTGCTGGGCCCGCTGTCCAATCCGGCCAGTGTGAAACTCTATCTTCTGGGCGTCTTTGCCGAACAATGGGTCGAACCGGTCGCCCGTGTGCTCGGAGAGCTGGGAGCGGAACGCGCCTGGGTGGTGCATAGTGGCGACGGCTGCGATGAACTGACCCTGTCGGCTGAGAATACCGTCGCCGTGCTCGACAACGGTACCGTCATCATGACGACCATGCATGCTGCGGATGCAGGACTGCCCTCCCCGGCGTTCAGCGAGATCATGGGCGGGGCGCCTGAAGAGAATGCCAAGGCATTGGCCGGTCTGCTTGACGGCGAGTCAAGCGCCTATCGCGACACCGTGCTGTTCAATGCGGCAGCTGCACTTGTCGTCGCCGGTGCAGCAGATGACCTCAAGGCCGGTGTCGCCCAGGCGGCCCAATCCATCGACAGTGGTGCGGCCAAGACCAAGTTGGAACGGCTTGTCGCAATCACCTCGGGCACGGCATGAGCGATATTCTCACACGGATCTGTCACGACAAGCGCGATCACATTACGCGCTGCAAGGCAGAACGCTCGCTGGCGGCAGTTGAGGCGGATGCACAACAACAGTCAGCGCCGCTGGGCTTTGCATCCGCGCTGAGTTGTGCTGCTGATGGTGCCTTCGGCTTGATCGCAGAGATCAAAAAGACTTCACCGAGCGCCGGTGAAATCCGACCTGATTTCGATCCAGCGACCATTGCCGAGGCTTACCAGGCGGCAGGCGCAGCCTGCCTTTCGGTTCTGACCGACAAACCCTATTTCCAGGGTGATGACGCCTATGTGCTGCAGGCCCGCAACGCTTCCGGCCTGCCGTGTCTGCGCAAGGATTTCATGGTCGATACCTATCAGGTGGTTGAAGCGCGAGCGATTGGTGCCGATTGCATTCTGGTGATCATGGCCGCCGTTGATGACGGACTGGCAGAAGAACTCTGCAGTGCTGCGGACGACCACAGCATGGACGTGCTGGTGGAGGTCCACAATCGCGAGGAACTCGATCGTGCTCTGTTGCTGGACGCGAAGCTGATCGGCATCAACAACCGAAATCTGAAGACCCTGGACGTCGATCTCGCGACCACCGAGGCCCTCTCGCCGATCATACCGGCTGACCGCGAAATCGTGTGTGAGAGCGGCCTGAAGACCCATGCCGATCTGAAACGCATGGAAGCTGTTGGGGCACGGCGTTTTCTAGTCGGCGAACAACTGATGCGTCAGGACGACATCGAACATGCGACGCGGATGCTTCTGGGCACCGCCAAGCAGGGCCAGGACGTGGCATGAGCGACACGCTAACTCATCTGGATGATCAGGGCCGCGCCCACATGGTCGACGTTTCCGAAAAGGACATCACCGAACGTATCGCCGTGGCCGAAGGCACAATCACGATGGAGCCAGAAACCCTGGCGAGGATTGTCGATGGTGACATGCCCAAGGGAGACGTTCTGGCCGTGGCCCGCGTCGCCGGAATCATGGCGGCCAAGCGGACGCCGGATCTTATCCCCTTATGCCACCCTTTGAGCCTTTCGAAGGTGACGGTCGAGCTGGAGCCGGATCATGCGGCGCATGCCATCACGATTCGTGCGACCTGCAAGCTGAAAGGTCGCACCGGGGTCGAAATGGAGGCGCTCACGGCCGTCACTGTGGCAGGCCTCACCGTCTATGACATGTGCAAGGCGGTTGACCGAGACATGACGATCGGCGCGATCCAGCTGGTGCACAAATCCGGCGGCAAGTCCGGCACCTATCAGCGTGAAGCATGATCCCCGTCGATGAGGCCAGACAGCGGATCCTGGGGGGCGTGAACCGTCTGGCCGCCGAGCAGGTGGCCATCTCCGAAGCTGCTGGGCGTGTTCTGGCCCAAAGTGTAGTATCACGCATCACCAAGCCTCCTCATCCGGTGTCAGCTATGGACGGATATGCCGTCCGTGCTGCCGATGTTGCCGCGGTGCCCGCCACCCTGGATGTCGTGGGCGAAGCGCCCGCCGGCGGGTCCTATGACAAGGCGTTGGAGCCGGGTCAGGCTGTGCGCATTTTCACGGGCGGGCCGGTCCCGAACGGAGCCGACACCATCATCATCCAGGAAAACACGACGCGCGATAGCGCCGTAGTGACGGTCCAGAAGAGCGCCGCCGAAGGCACCTATGTTCGCCGCAAGGGATTGGACTTTGCAGAGGGTGACGCCGGGCCCCAGGCAGGCTGTCTGCTCGGGCCGCGTGAAATCGGCCTGATTGCCGCCATGAACGTGCCCTGGCTGAAGGTCACGCGCCGCCCCCGGATTGCCATCCTCGGGACCGGTGATGAAATCGTCATGCCCGGCGAACCTCTCGGCCTCAATCAGATCGTCAGCTCCAACTCACTCTCCCTTGCCGCGATTGCGCGCGATGCCGGGGCGGAACCAATCAACCTGGGAATCGCTCCCGACAACGAAGATGCCCTGCGGTCCATGGTGTCAGGAGCCAAGCGGGCCGACATGCTGGTGGTGACTGGCGGTATGTCGGTCGGCGAACACGATCTGGTTCGCAAGGTCCTGGCCGACGAAGGGCTCGATCTTGACTTCTGGAAGATCGCCATGCGACCCGGTAAACCCTTGGCTTTCGGCGTGCTTGGCGATACCCCAATGTTGGGTTTCCCGGGTAATCCCGTCTCAACCATGGTTTGCGGCCACCTCTTCCTACGCGCCTGCATCGGCAAGATGCTGGGTTTGCCGCCTGACGACGGTGAAGAAACCGCCACGCTGGGCGCCGACCTGGGGGCCAATGACGAGCGCCAAGACTATATGCGCGCCTCGCTTGATCGCGACGCGCAAGGACATCTGGTCGCAACACCGTTCAACCGGCAGGACAGCTCCATGCTGGCAACGCTCGCTTTGTCGTCTTGCCTCATCATTCGACCCCCCCATGCCGAACCCGCAAGATCAGGAGATCTTGTCAGCGTGATCCGCCTCTGACCCTGGCGGGACAAGGAACAGGCGCGAACCACTACGAGTACAATCCAGAAACAAGGTTGACACGAAATGTGAACCTAACTAGAACATGTGTCGACGTTACTGCTTTGTTCCATATTTTGTGGGGGTGGATAGATGTTGACCCGAAAACAGCAGGAACTGCTGCTTTACATCAACAGCCGGCTGGCCGAGGACGGTGTCTCGCCCTCGTTCGACGAAATGAAAGACGCCGTTGGGCTCAAGTCCAAATCGGGCATTCATCGGCTTATCACGGCACTTGAGGAGCGTGGCTTCATCCGGCGCCTGCCCCATCGGGCACGAGCGCTTGAGCTCCTGAAGCTACCGCCCGGCGTGGAAGGCGTGGTGGCCACGCTGAGCATGATCGAAGGCGCGCGGGCATCTGTTTCCGAATCGTCGGCCCATCCGGCTGAGGTCAACGACAACACGGTTGCTCTACCCCTGCATGGCAAGATTGCCGCAGGCACACCCATCGAAGCCCTCAGTGATCCGACGCAGAGCATCCATGTCCCGGCAGCCATGGTGGGCGTACGGGATTGCTATGCCCTTGAAATTGAAGGAGATTCAATGATCGAGGCGGGCATCCTGGACGGTGATACCGTCGTGATTGAACGTAGCGATACCTCAGAGAGCGGCGCGATTGTCGTTGCTCTTGTCGACAGCCAGGAGGCAACCCTCAAGCGCTTGCGCCGCAAAGGCGACTCGATCGCATTGGAACCCGCAAATTCCGCCTACGAGACCCATATCTTCGGTCCCGACCGGGTCAAGGTTCAGGGTCGTCTGATCGGGCTGATACGTAACTACTAGAGTTTCCGACTATTCCTGATCAGGGGCGGACGACCACGGTCGTTCGCCCCTTTGTTGTTGGACGGTCTCGATCCGGGCGCTGCCATTGTCGAACCGTATCGCATGAGTCCCAAAGCGCCAGAGATCGAAGCGATCAATCAACCCCTGTGGAGCCGGACATTCGCGCCGGATCGAGACCAGGCTGATCAGCAGATCGGCGACACCACAGTCGTCGCTCAGTGCAGCTGTGCCCAACGCGATGGACACGATGACGGATCGGTTCCTCGGAGGCTCGCAGAGACACTCCAGACTGTCACAGGCAAGCGGCTTTCCCGTCTCGTCAACGCCGGTCGGCCAGGATTCAGCTTCCGGTGAACGGCCATGGCTCTGCGGGCAGAGCAAAATAGAACGCGATCCCTGTCATTACCCCGACCGGAGCAAAGACGATCCAGCGTTCTCGCTCCTCGCCCAGGGTCCGGGCGACACATCCAGTTGGGGGACGACACGAGCCATGACACAACCTAAGGCTGGTTTGTGCACAGCGGAAACACGATTCAAACGTTTGATCTTGGCTTGTGAGCCCTTCGTCATCTGATAAACAACCCGCCAGACTCTCCGGAACCAAACACCATGACCGTTGTTACCCGATTTGCCCCTTCGCCCACAGGCTTCCTCCACATCGGAGGTGCACGCACGGCGCTCTTCAATTGGCTCTATGCCCGCCATCATGGCGGCACCTTCTTGCTCCGTGTCGAAGACACCGACCGCAAACGATCAACCGACGACGCCATTGAGGCGATCTTCGAAAGCCTCCGCTGGCTCGAGCTTGATTGGGACGGCGAACCGCTGTTCCAGTTCGCACGTGTGGATCGACACGCCGCAGTCGCACAGGAGCTTCTGGAAGCCGGCAAGGCCTATCTCTGCTATTGCAGCCCTGAGGAGTTGACAGCGATGCGCGAGAACGCGAGCGCCGAGGGGCGGCCTGTACGCTACGACGGAACCTGGCGTAATCGTGATTCCAGCGAAGCGCCGGACGGGATTGCGCCAGCCATCCGTCTGAAGGCACCACAGACCGGTGAAACGATCATCCGGGACAAGGTTCAAGGCGATATTACCATTGGCAATGAGCAGCTTGATGACATGATCCTGTTACGCTCAGACGGTACACCGACCTATATGCTGGCCGTTGTAGTCGACGACCACGACATGGGTGTCACCGATGTGATTCGCGGCGACGACCACCTGACCAACGCCGCCCGCCAGACACAGATTTACGAGGCGTTGGGCTGGGATGTTCCGGCCTTTGCCCACATTCCGCTGATCCACGGACCGGACGGCGCAAAGATGTCCAAGCGCCACGGCGCCGTGGGTCCCGAAGCGTACCGCAACATGGGCTTCCTGCCCGAAGCCATGCAGAACTACCTGCTGCGACTGGGCTGGGGCCATGGCGACGACGAAATCATTCCCCGCGACAAGGCCGTCGAGTGGTTCGACCTTTCCGGCGTGGGGCGCTCCCCTGCCCGCTTTGACCTCGATAAGCTCATAGCCCTTAACCTGCACTACATGAAGGTCGCCGATGACAAGCGTCTCACGGAACTCACGGCACCCTTTGTGGCCGCAGAGCTCGGTCGTGAGCTGAGCGTAGAGGACATTGCGCTTCTTGCTCGCGCCATGCCGTCGATGAAGGAACGGGCCAAGACTCTGGTCGAACTCGGCGCCAATGCCCTCTTCCTGTTCCGTGAACGGCCTCTGGCGTTCGATGCCAAGGCCACCAAAGTCCTCAGCCCAGAGGCCATCGAACACTTGTCTGCGCTCAGGCCGCTGCTCGCCGAAGTTCAGGCCTGGGACGCAGAAACGCTTGAAGCATTGGTTCGTGCTGCGGCCGAGGCGCGCGAGGTCGGGCTCGGAAAGCTGGCGCAACCCCTTCGTGCTGCACTGACGGGTGGCACAGTTTCACCGCCCATCTTTGACGTACTCGATGTCTTCGGCCGCGATGAATGCCTGGCACGACTCGACGAGGCGATTGCCGCCTTTGGCTGACGTCGCGGTTTCCCGCTTTCGCCGTGCCCTGTGATTTGCGCGAAAATGAGGTTTCCGGGTAGATTGAGACAAAGAAGGCGGCCGGTGCAGTACGCAGCTACGCGCCCTGGATTGCCCACCGACAACAAGAATCAACAAGGAGGAGCGCCGCATGACGCTGGCCAAAACCGTGCCCGAGCCAAGTGGTCCCAGAAAAATCGGATCCGTGAATGTCGTTGATCCGGAGACAGGGAAAAACCTCGCCGAACTTCCGGTTCTGACCGGTTCAGTTGGTGCTGACACGATCGATGTCCGCACACTGAACGGAAAGACCGGGATGTTCACCTACGATCCGGGCTACACGGGGACAGCGAGCTGCGAGTCCAAGATCACCTACATCGACGGTGACAAGGGCGAGCTGCTTTACCGCGGCATTCCGATCGAACAGTTGGCAGAACATTCCGACTTCCTGGAAGTCTGCCATCTCCTGCTCTACGGGGAGCTCCCCAACGCCACGGAGAAGGACCATTTCGAGAAGGGCGTGACCTATCACACGATGCTGCACGAACAGATCAACTTCCTGTTCCGTGGCTTCCGTCGTGATGCGCACCCCATGGCGCTCATGGTCGGCATTGTTGGTGCTCTCTCCGCATTTTATGCCGACAGTTCCAACGTCGAAGATGCCGAACAGCGAGCCATCGCGTCCTATCGCCTGATTGCCAAAATGCCAACCATTGCAGCCATGGCTCACAAATGGTCACTGGGTCAGCCTTTTGTCTACCCGCGCAATGATCTCGGATATGCCGAGAACTTCCTGCACATGATGTTCGCGGTTCCCTGCGAGCCCTATCGCGTGAGCCCTGTTCTCGCCCGTGCGATGGACCTGATCCTGATCCTGCACGCCGATCACGAACAGAACGCGTCGACCTCGACCGTGCGACTGGCGGGATCATCCGGGGCCAACCCGTTTGCCTGCATATCGGCCGGGATCGCCTGCCTCTGGGGGCCTGCTCATGGCGGCGCCAACGAGGCCGTTCTCAAGATGCTGGAAGAGATCGGCAGCTACGATCAGATCCACGAGTTCATTGCCCGGGCCAAGGACAAGGACGACCAGTCCCGCCTGATGGGCTTTGGTCACCGGGTCTACAAGAACTACGATCCGCGCGCGAAGATCATGCGGAAGACCTGCCATCAGGTGCTCGATGAGCTGGGCGTTCATGACGAACCTCTGCTCAAAATCGCCCTGGAACTCGAAAAGATCGCATTGGACGATCCTTATTTCGTCGATCGCAATCTCTACCCCAATGTCGATTTCTATTCGGGCATCATCCTCCGTGCGATGGGCATACCACGGCGCCTGTTCACCGCCGTGTTCGCCGTCGCGCGCACGATCGGCTGGATCGCACAATGGAGCGAAATGCACACGGATCCGTCGCAGAAGATCGGGCGTCCGCGCCAGGTCTACACCGGCGAGACCCGGCGTGATTTTGTGCCCCTGGATCAGCGCGGCTAGGACTCAAAGGAAAGAGCCATGAAGTATCTGCATACGATGGTGCGCGTGAAAGACATCGACGCGTCTCTCGATTTCTACTGCAACAAGCTGGGACTAGTGGAGCAGGACCGCTACGAGAACGAAGGCGGCCGGTTCACTCTGGTGTTCCTCGGCGCGCCCGAGAATCCGGAGTCCCAGGTTGAGCTGACCTACAATTGGGACCCCGAGGACTATGACGGCGGCCGCAACTTCGGCCATCTGGCCTATGAGGTCGACGACATTTATGCCCTCTGCCAGAAGCTGATGGACTCAGGGGTCACGATCAACCGTCCGCCGCGAGACGGCCACATGGCCTTCGTTCGCTCGCCCGACGGGATCTCGGTCGAACTGCTGCAGAAGGGCGGTTCGCTGCCCTCTCAGGAGCCTTGGGTTTCGATGGAGAACACGGGCGAGTGGTAGGCTGAAGCCGACCTCGGCCTAGCGTGTCATGCAGCGCAGGATGTAGCGCGTGAAGTCGAGGTTTTCCTTCTCGAGCCAGCTCAAGGGCCCCGGCTCGGCAAGGGGCGCCTTGACGCCTTCACAGAGTCCCTCAACGACAAACCTGTCTTCCTCGTTGGTCGCATCGAGATACGCCTTGGCCTCAGCAATGCGCGCCTTGAGCTTGCCTTTCTCCGCCATCAGTTCGGGAGCAAAGGCCAGACCGTAGACAATATGGATACGTTCGGTGTCGAGCGGGTGCAGGCTCAGGTACCAGAGATGGTCAGGCGCCAGCACGAACATATGGCAGGGATAGACTGAACCCAGCACCGAGGTGCGCCGCATATCACCCTTCAGAGTCTTGTTCTTCGCATGCGCGGTCCCGACTGGTGCGTCCTCGGTTTTGGTAAACCACTGGAAGGTGAAGTTGTCGTCGGCCTTGCCTGCCGCGAAACGCGTGTCCTCAACCGGGAAGTAGGCGCCGACGGTCTTCCGATGGGTCACTGGCAGGTGATAGCCCTCCATGAAGTTCTCGCTGAGCAGCTTCCAGTTCGTGTTCCAGACGTGCTCCTGGCGGTCGACCTCGACGTAGTCCTCGGCGTGATAGTCCCGAATGACGTCATCGAGCCGTGCCAACTTCCTGGCCACCGATGCCGACCGCTTGTTTAGCGTGACGTAGATCCAGCCGTTCCAGACTTCGCAGCGGACTTTCGGCAGTTCGACCTTGCCCACGTCGAACCTGTTGGTTCGCTCCATATGCTTGGCCGCCACCAGCCTGCCGTCGATCTCGTAGGTCCAGGCGTGATAGGGGCACACGATCCGCCGGCATGACCCTTTGCCCTCGAGCAATCGCATCATCCGATGACGGCAGACATTCGAGAAGGCAGCGATGGAGCCGTCCTTCTGGCGGATAATAAGAACCGGCTGGTCACCGATCTTATAGGTCAGGTAGTCACCGGCCTTCGGAATACTCTCCGCCCTGCCCGCACAAAGCCATTCGCGCTCGAAGATCCGGCTCTTCTCCAGTTCCTGAAAGGCCTGAGAAGTGTAGACCTCCCTGGGCATGGTCTTGGCATTCGGCAGGGTGCGGTCCGCATACGTCTTGAGTTTTGCAACGATGCCTCTGGTTTCGGCATTCAGACGAGGCGCTGCCATCACGGCACTCCACAGATCAGGGCTGGCGAAAGCTAAGGATGCGCTGATGCATCAGGAAAATAACAATTCACGAGGCGTAGCATCACTGCGGCCTATACCGCACCCTGCGACGCATCTTGCATGATGTCCAGCACCGCAGAGGCGGCGCGATTCGACGGTGACACACCCTCAGGCCGAAGAGAGGCGATCACCGAAGACATGCCCTGGCGTTGCCTATCAGCGGCTTCCGGATCATCCAGAAGCCGCGCGACCTCGCGGACCAGGCTGTCGACGGTACACCACTCTTGCAGCAGCTCTGGCGTGACAGGTGCATCCGCAATCAGATTCACCAGAGAGACATACCTGATCGTCAGCATCCTCCGCACGATCGCAGCCGTCAGGGGATTCGCCTTGTAGGCGATGACGTGGGGCACGCCTGCGGCAGCAAGGTCGAGAGCCACAGTACCGGAAACCGCAAGCGCCGCATCTGCCGTCGCAAGCAGTGCGCGCCTTTCTTCCGGTGAACCCAGATGAACGTGCACACCAACTGGCCAGTCTCTCAGACCGTCGCGCACCAGGTCTGCAACATTCTCTACGGTCGGCAGAACAACCTCGAGGCGTGGATGCGATTCCAAGAGCCGCTCAACGACAAGGCGAAAGATCGGAAGGTGACGACGGATCTCACCGGCACGACTGCCAGGAAGCAGTGCAAGTCGATGGCCGGTTTTGACCGCTTCGGTCGAAGGCACAACCATTTGTAAATCAGCGATCGGATGGCCGACGAAGACATTGTCCTGCCCAACGGCATCCCACCAGCGATTCTCAAATGGAAACAGCAGCAACAGGCGGTCAACCACGGCAGCCACCTTCTTCGCGCGCCGGGGCTTCCAAGCCCAAACGGTGGGGGCTACGTAATGCACCACCGGACACGGCGCGGGTGCCAGGGTCCGCGCAACTCGGTAGGAGAAATCCTGCGCATCAATCGTCACGACCACATCGGGCTCCAGGTCGCGCACAGCTTGTACGGTTTCCCTGATACGGTCCAGCAGGGTTCGCAGTCGCGGCAGAACCTCGACCAGTCCCATGACCGAGAGCTCACTCATGGGAAAGAGCGATGTCATACCTTCAGCTTCCATCGCCGGGCCACCAACTCCCACAAATCGTACATGTTCGTCGGTCTTGTGTTTCAGGGCGCGCATGAGATCAGCCCCCAGGGCATCTCCGGACGGCTCACCGGCAAGCAAAAAGATCAGGGGCGAGGCCATGATTTCAGTACACCTGCGTGGGCCAGCCTTGGACAAACAGACCGGCCGCATTGGCCTTGGACACCACAACGTCTTCGTCGATCACGAGGCACATGCTGGCTTCAAGCGCGATCCCCGCGAAACCTGCTTCTACACAGCCTTTGACGGTGTCGGGGCCGATCGTCGGCAGGTCGACACGGTTTTCCTGGCCAGGCTTGGTCATCTTCACCAGCACCGGACCATGGCCATCCCGTCGTAGCAAACGGCAGCGGTCTATCAGGCCATCGGTGCCCTCGATGGCCTCCACACCCAGGATCACACCGTCCTGCACCACGACGGCCTGGCCGACGTCGGAATGACCCAAAGCACGAAGAACGGCAATTCCGCGCTCGACATCTTCGCACTCCTGCTCTGTGGCGGAGCGTGACGTCATTGCGCCTTCGCGTGCCGTGATCCCTCCGGCAATCTCGCGGACATCCAGAACCCGGAAGCCTTCCTCCTCTTCCAACGCGGCAACAATCGCGGATAGCACTCCGTCATCACCGCGCTTGAGAGCGCCTTTCGAGAGAAACTTCAGAGCGCGCCCATCCGGTCGCAGATCCATAAGGCCGGGCCGCTCCACCGGTCCGGCCATGACCACCTCGGCGACGTTTTTGTCGCGAAAGTATGCAATGGCCTTTCCAGCAGCGCCCATCCGGACCCAGGCATGTTCGAACGGCGCCACAACGGACTGATCGGCCTGGTTTTCCAACGCAAGAATGACGACCTCACGGCCCTGTTCGAGCGCGCTCCGGGCGACATATCCCGGCAGCGCACCACCGCCGGCGACGATGCCCAGTTTAGGCGGCATGTCCGTCTTTGGGCTGGCACAGGCCGCGTGAGCTGTCAGTCTGCATGAACGAGAGAATGACCTCGACAGGCGGGCATTCACCGAACACCTTCTCGACGTCGCTGACCCGCTCGCCCAGCGTGCCTTCGTCCGCGAACAGCAAACGATAGGCGTTGCGGAGCGTATGAATATCGTCACGCTCGAAACCGTGACGCTTGAGGCCAACCAGATTGAGCCCCATCAGATGCGCCCGGTCACCGGTCACTGAGCCGAAGGGAATGACATCCTGTTCGACGCCTGACATCCCGCCGACCATCGCATGGCGACCGATCCGAACAAACTGATGCACGGCGGACAGACCACCAATTATGGCATGATCTTCGACGACCACATGGCCGGCGAGTGTCGCGTTGTTGGCCATGATTACGTTGTCGCCAAGCTGACAGTCGTGGGCGACGTGAGAGCCGACCATGAAGAGGCAATTGTCGCCTACCCGCGTGATAAGCCCGCCACCTTCGGTGCCCGGGTTCATGGTGACCGATTCGCGGATGGTGTTGTGGGCTCCAATGACGAGTTCTGATTCCTCGCCTTTGAACTTCAGATCCTGCGGCTCATGGCCGAGAGATGCGAAGGGGAAGACCCGACAGCCGTCACCGATCGTCGTTCTGCCCGCGACCACCACGTGGGAAAGCAACGCGACTCCTGCACCGAGCGACACTCCATCGCCAATCACGCAATAGGGGCCGATCGTCACATCATCGGCGAGATTCGCAGCGGGATCGACGATGGCTGTGGGGTGAATGTCGGGCATGGAAATGTCAGTTGTCCAGAATCATGGCGGAGTAGTTGGCTTCAGCAACGGTTGTGCCGTCGACCTTCACGACGGCACCGAACTTCCAGACAGGTCCACGCTGATGTTCCTTGTGAACATGCACCTTCATGACATCACCTGGCGTCACAGGTTTGCGGAAGCGCGCCTTGTCGACCCCCATGAAGTAGACCAGTTTTCCTTCGAACTCCTTGCCCAGGGTCTCGACGACTAGCACGGCTGCTGATTGCGCCATGGCTTCGATGATCAGCACGCCCGGCATCACCGGATGACGCGGGAAATGCCCCTGGAACTGGGGTTCGTTGATCGAAACGTTCTTGATCCCGATTGCGCTCTTGTCGCGCACGACATCCACCACCCGATCAATCATGAGAAACGGATAGCGGTGCGGGATCATATCCATCACACGCTCGATACCAACAACATCAACGGTGTGACCAGCCTCCTGCTGGCCTGTGTCAACAATCTCGTCGTTCATGCCCCCCTGCCCTGCTTCAACAATCGACGAATGGCAGCCTCTCGCCGCCAGAAATCCTTGATGGGGATAGCCGGTTGACCAAGATAGGTCACACCAGGTTTCAGATCAGTTGCAGCACCCGACAACGCGCCCAGCTTGGCTCCGACACCGACCTTGACGTGATTGGCGGTGCCCGATTTACCACCCAGCATCGCGAAGTCGTCGACCCTGGAACTCCCCGCGAGACCGACCTGACCAGCCAGAACAACTCCCCGCCCCATGGTCACGTT
>CEUN01101841.1_pt1 | contig 14222 bp, 11 predicted proteins | sample 361501 | NCBI WGS metagenome assembly CEUN01 (sample SAMEA2622801, study PRJEB7988) | marine metagenome | biome: marine biome (ENVO:00000447); feature: marine epipelagic mixed layer (ENVO:xxxxxxxxx); material: "saline water (ENVO:00002010), including plankton (ENVO:xxxxxxxx)" | depth 120 m | reverse complement strand
CCCGCCAAGCCGGGTGCTGCGCCGATTTCGTTCGAATAGACTATCAGACGATTTCGTGAGGAAAGGTGCGTGTTCGCGCACCCTTTTTTCTATGAGATGAACAAGTCCTATCGGCCAATTGAGTTTCTGATCTGGAGCGGTTTGGTGCTCGTGATAATGGCGATCACCCTGGCCTATGTTCGCGAGCGGGTGCTCGCGCCGGCCAAGCCGAGGCAGGTGGCTGCGCAGAACCTGGGGCGTGATGCCGATCGCTTGCCGGTGATCAACCAGGTGACGACGGTTGGCCTGACCAACCAGTTCGGGCAGGAGGTCACTGTGGAAGACCTGGCCGGGAAAGTGTGGCTGGTCGATATCATTTTCACGCGCTGCCCGGGCCCCTGTGCGGTTATGACCCGTCGAATGCGTGAGATTGTCGAGGTGGTGCAGGCGGACTTGCCGATAGGGTTCATTTCGATAACAACGGACACGAACGATACGCCGGCCGTTCTGCGTCAATATGCCGATACGATGGGTGCAGACACGAACCGCTGGACGTTTCTCACGGGCGAGTGGCCGCAGATCCGTCATGTTGCCACGGATCAACTCAAGCTCGTTTCCCGAGCGAAACCGGAGGACACGCGGGATTCCGAGAATGATTTGTTCATTCACTCCACCACCTTCGCCCTGATCGACAAACAAGCCAGATTGCGGGGTGTGGTGGAAACGATTGCCTCTCCCAGCTCCGAAGACGAAGTGCAGACCTTCGTCGATCCCTGGGAAACGGACTACAAACCGCGAATTCTACGCCGTCTGCAGCAATTGATTTTGGAACAATGACTATTCAGGACCTGCCCGCCATCAACGCCTCGCTCAACGGCACCGCCACAGTGCTGCTCCTGCTGGGATTCTATTTCATCAAGCAGGGCAACAAGGAAGCCCACAAAAAGTGCATGGTGGCCGCGTTGATCACCTCGATCGTCTTTCTGGCGTGTTATCTGACCTACCATTTCAACACCACGGTGGTCACTCATTTCCGCGAGCCGCAGTGGTTCAGGCCGATTTACCTGACGATTCTGCTCACGCACACGGTCCTGGCCGTGGTGATCGTCCCAATGGTCATCACGACCTTTGTGCACGCTTCCAAGGGCAATTTCGAGAAGCACAGGCGCATTGCACGCTGGACCTGGCCGCTGTGGATTTACGTCTCGTTCACGGGCGTTTTGATCTACTTGCTGCTCTACCAGATCTTCGATCAAAGGGCGATTTCCAGAGGCTGAAATTCTCCAAAGTTTTTTTGAACGAAAAAAAAAATAATTGTCCAAGCGGTCTGAACCGTTGACGGAACGGCGCTCTTATGCTGTCCATATGCGCTCTCAATTTTAGCAGGCAATGATTAAGGTCGAAAATCTGGTCAAAAAATTCGGGCCGAAAACCGCGGTGGACGATGTGTCGTTCACGGTGGAACCCGGCGAGATTCTAGGGTTTCTCGGGCCGAACGGTGCGGGAAAATCCACCACCATGCGAATGGTAACCGGTTTCATTCCCCCCACCGCCGGCACGGTCTCCGTGGGTGGGCATGACATCCTGGACAATCCGGTGGAAGCCAAGAAGGCCATGGGCTATCTGCCGGAAAGCGCCCCGAGCTATCCGGACATGACGGTGCTGGGCTTCCTGCGCTTTGCTGCGGAGATCCGCGGACTGGCGGGAGCGGAAAAGAACAAGGCCATCGACCGTGTCGTTGAGCTTTGCTTCCTCGAGAACGTGATTCACCAGAGTGTGGATACGCTTTCCAAGGGTTATCGTCACCGCACTTGTTTCGCGCAGTCGATCGTGCATGATCCGGACATCTTGGTGATGGACGAACCGACCGATGGTCTGGATCCGAACCAGAAGCGCGAGATTCGCCAGCTCATTCGCCGCATGGGTGAAAAGAAGGCGATCATCTTCTCCACTCACATCCTGGAGGAAGTTGAGGCGGTTTGCTCGCGGGCGATGATCATCGATCGCGGCAAGGTCGTTGCGAACGGCACGCCGTCCGAGCTTTCTTCCAAGTCGGAGTTGGCCGGTTCCGTCACGCTGAAAGTCAGGGGCACGGGAGCGGGGGCCATCCGCAGTTCGCTGGACAAGATCGACCTGGTATCCAAGACCACGACGGTCGAGGAAAAGGACGATGTCGCTTGGGTGCGCGCGTTCCCGAAGGATCAGCCGAAGAACGGCGAAGTCTCCGCTGCAGTGGCCGAAACAGCGGCCAAGGAAAACTGGTCGGTCGTCGAGGTTTACACCGAGCGCGGTCGTTTGGACGAAGTGTTCTGGAATCTCACGATTTCGGAAACCGAGGAGCAACCCAAGTAATTCGAACAAGTCATGGGCAACATCAAAACCATTGCTAAACGCGAACTGAACGCGTATTTCGCCTCACCGGTGGCGTATGTATTTATCGTCATCTTTCTGCTGCTGACCGGTTTCTTCACTTTCATGATCGGCAGGTTCCTGGAGGCCAACGAGGCGTCACTGAACGCCTTCTTCATGTGGCATCCTTGGCTGTATCTCTTCCTGGTTCCCGCAGCAGGCATGAGGCTGTGGTCGGAAGAGCACCGGCAGGGAACGCTTGAGTTATTGATGACCATGCCGATCACGCCTTGGCAGGCCATCGTCGGGAAATTTGCAGCGAGCTGGCTGTTCCTTGGAGTTGCCCTCTGCCTCACCTTTCCGATGTATATCACGGTCAATTATCTGGGTGACCCGGACAATGGCGTGATCATCGGCGGATACATCGGCAGCTTTCTCATGGCGGGTGCCTACCTGGCCGTGACCTGCCTGACTTCGGCACTCACCCGCAACCAAGTGATCGCGTTCATCGTGTCCGTGGTGATTTGCCTGCTGCTGATCCTCGCAGGCTGGCCGCCGGTCACCGAATTTGTGAACGGTATCGTGGACAGCCTCGCGCCCAACGCGACCTGGATAGTGTCGATGGTCTCATCCTTCAGCGTGATGACCCATTTCGAGGACTTCCAACGGGGCGTTGTGGATCCCCGCCACGTCCTGTTCTTCCTCTCAGTCATTGGATTTTCTCTGTTCAGCACCAGCGTGGTGTTGAAGAGCAAACGTTCATAATCAACCCGGAGCACTAAGATGAACTCAAAGAAAGTTGGAAATTTCTTTTTCTCCTTCGGCGGCGTGGTCGCTGCCTTCTTCATCGTCGTGGTGATCAACTCGATCTTCTCGACGGTTCACACCCGCATCGATCTCACCGAGGACAAGGTCTACACGCTGTCTGACGGCACGCGCGAGATTCTCAAGGGACTCGATACCAAGATCACCCTTCGCTTCTACTACACGCAGGATGAAAAGCAGATGCCGGTCTTCCTGAAGAACTACGCCCGCCGGATCGAGGATCTCCTTTACGAATACCGCCAGGTTGCGCCGAAATACATCCAGATCGAGAAACTGGATCCGCAACCGGACACCGATGCCGAAGACTCCGCCAATCTCGACGGGGTTGACGGACAAATGGTTCAGCTTGGCGAGAAGATCTATCTCGGCTTGTCCGTGAGTTCGCTGGATCAGAAATTCGCCATTCCGTTTCTGTCTCCGCAACGCGAACGACTTTTGGAATACGACCTGTCTCGTGCGATCACCCGCGTCGCTTCCCCCGAGAAGCCCGTCGTCGGCGTGATGAGCGCGCTGCCCGTGATGGGAACGGCGCCCAATCCGATGATGATGCGTCAGGGCAACTTCCAACGCACGCCCGAGTGGATGGCAATTACCGAATTGAAGAACGACTTTGAGGTCAAGGAAGTCCAGATGACCGCCGAGACCATCGAGGACGACATCGACGTGCTGATGGTCATTCACCCTCGCGGCATTACGCCGGCAACGGAATTCGCAATCGATCAGTTCTTGCTTCGCGGCGGAAAGCTGGTTGCCTGTGTTGATCCGCTTTCGATCATCGACCGCCAGAACAACGGTGGAAATTCCATGATGGGTGGCGGACCGCAGACCAGTTCCGGACTCGACAAGCTCTTTGCCGCGTGGGGCGTGAAGTTTGACAAGAACAAGGTGATCGCCGATCAGAACTTCCTGACTCCCACCGCGGGTCGCAATGGGCAGCCCGAGAACAACATGACCGTGCTTTCACTGACCAAGAATGCCGTTGCCACCAACGAGGTGGTTACCGCCCAGATTGGTTCCATGCTCCTGCCCTTCTCCGGCAGCTTCAGCGGCACACCCGCGGACGGTCTCGAACAGACCGTGCTCATCAAGAGCAGCGAAGGGTCGCAGCTGGTGGATGGTTTCCTTGCCAGCATGGGACCGCAGGCGATCGCCAACGACTTCAAGCCCGACGGCGAAGTCAAGGCCATCAGTATCCGACTCTCCGGCAAGTTCAAGACCGCCTTCCCGGACGGAAAGCCCGGAGCAGCGACTCCCGAGGGCGAGGAGAAGAAGGCCGACGCGGGTTCACATCTGAAGGAATCGGAGAACGAAAACCACGTAGTGCTTGTTGCCGATGCCGACTTCCTGTTCGACCAGTTCTGCGTTCGCGTTCAGAACTTCTTTGGTCAGCGCATCGTGCAACCCCTCAACGCCAACATCAGCCTGGCGCAGAACGTCATCGAGCAGATGGCCGGCGACGAAAACCTCATCAACGCCCGAAGCCGCGCGATCAAGAATCGCCCCTTCAGCCTGATCGCCAAGATGCGTACGGAAGCTGAAGATCGCTACCGCAGCAAGATCAAGGAATTGGAAACGGACCTGCAGGAAACGCAGCGCAAGCTCAACGAACTGCAACGTGCGAAGGAGGACCAGAACCAGAAGTTTATCCTCTCGCCTGAGCAGAAGGCCGAGCTGGCGAAGTTCCGCACCACGCAGGCCGAGACAAATAAGAAACTGAAGAATCTCCGCAAGGACCTGCGCCGCGACATCGACCACCTTCAGAACAAGGTCAAGTGGAGCAACATTTTGGTCATGCCGACCGGTATCGTCATCTTCGGCCTGATCATGGGAGTGATTAAACGTCAACGAACAGCAGCACGATGAACAGCAAGCAATTCGGCAAGATCCTCATTATCGTCCTCGTCATTGGCGGGATCGGTTTCTTCCTGAACAAGAACCGCCAGTCCGACTGGAGGGACAGTTCGGCCGGTGCCGGTGACAAGGTACTCGGTGAATTCGATGCCAACGAAGTCGCGTCACTTACCATCAAGACCTCCGAAGGCGAGTTGAACGTGGAGAAGAAAGACGATCGCTGGACGGTGAAGGAACGCGAGGGATACCCCGCGAAGTTCAGCAGCGTCTTTGATTTTCTGCGCAAGGTCGAGGAACTCAAAATCGTTCAGAAGGAACAGATAGGTGAATCCCAGTTCGCACGGATGGAAGTGAACGAGCCCGGCGCTGACGCGGGAGCCGGCACGCTGGTCGATCTCAAGAGCGCTTCCGGCGAATCTCTGAAGACGATGATCCTCGGCAAGGAACAGATGAAAAAGGGCGATGCCAATTCTCCCTTCGGTGCGAATGACATGGCCGTCGGCCGCTGGGTCCTGAATCCCGACGACAAGGAAAACATCCTCCTCGTATCCGAGACCTTCAGCAGTGCCGACACCGCGGCGAAGGACTGGGTGAACAAGGACTTCTTCGGCGTCTCCAAGCTCAAGACCATCGACGTTGTCTCGAGCAGCAATGAGTTTACCTGGAACGTTGTCCGCGAAGCCGAAGGGGGCGACTGGAAGCTTCAAGGCAAGACTCCCGCCGGCAAGGAAATCGATTCCAGCAAGATCTCATCCATCGGCAACCCGCTTGGTTCGCCTTCTTTCCAGGACGTGATCGTCGGCAAGAAAGCTGAGGACACCGGCTTGGACAAGCCTACCAAGATCACTCTCACCACATTTGAAGGATTCAAATACGACGTGAAAGTCGGCAAGCAGACCGAAGACAACGACTACTACTTCCAGGTCAACGTCTCCGCGAACATTGATAAGAAACGCACGCCCGGGAAGGACGAGAAAGAAGAGGACAAGGCGAAGCTCGACCAGGAATTTGCCGACTCGGTGAAGAAGCTCGAAGAGAAACTCGCCAAGGAGCAGGTCTTCAATAAATGGACCTACCTCGTTTCCAAGTGGACCGTCGATTCCTTCTTCAAACAGCGCAGCGACTTCTTCAAGGACCAGGAAGCGAAGAAAGACGATGCCTCAGTGAGCATCCCCAATACGCCGACTCCGTTGTTGCCACCGTCAATTACTCCTCCGCCTCCCGTTCCAACCGGCAACAATGCAAAGGCAACCCCGGCAACGAAGGGAACGGAAACCAAGGCTGACACCAAGCCAGCGGTGACAAAGACGCCCCCGGCTCCGAAATCCACTCCCAAGCCTTCCGCCACCAAGGCACCTGCGCCGAAGAAGCCTGCTGCAAAGAAGCCGGCGCCCAAAAAACCGGCCACCAAGCAAGGGTCCGCCAAAGCCGCTCCTAAGAAACCGGAAGCGAAGAAGGAAACTACCAAGCCTGCTGCGAAGAAACCTGAGTCCAAGCCCAAGGCGGCTCCGAAGAAGCCGGCTGAGAACTGAGCCTCGGCAAACAGACACGAACTTCAAAGCCCGGCGAGTGCCGGGCTTTTTTGTGGTAGGAACTGTGTAGGCGTGTATTCCAAAAAATGTGGGTATTCGACTCCGGCATCCACGCAGATTTTTCCCTTCGAACTGTTCTGAGGTTCCGAAGAGCCCATCGCAGCAAGGAAAGACCGAGCGTCACAGGCACCCCGTGTTGCTGTTCGCAGGGACTACGGATTCAACGTGCTCGCATACTTCGCACTCAGCCAACGAAGCGCATCATATTCCCCATACAGCTTGATCCGGTCGAAGAACCCAGCCACATCAAAACTCGGCACCTGGCCGATGACTCCGGTGATCTTGGCTGTGTTCTTGATGTTATTCATTTCCTCGTCCAATAGCCCGAGTGCCTCGCGTGGAGTCTGTTCCAGATAGTCATAGCCTTGATCGGGTTCAAGCCCATGTAGGACCTCGCGCTCGATGGCGATGCCGACCACATTGTTCAGCAGAAACTTCCCTCCGATCTCAGAACTCAACCGTTGTCCAAGACCGAGGCCGGCCTGGACCAGCTCGGCGTGGGCCGCTGTGTCGCCGTTCTCGAGTGCTTGCTTCTGAAGGCCGGAGAGCTGGTGGCCGAACCGGCGCAGGTCCTTGAGATACGGGAGCTTCTGCTGGATGGCTGCGCTGACCTTCGACTCGGTCGGGTCGCGGCCGGAATTCAGGTAGAGTTCCTCGGCGCTTTGGATATCGCTGCGGGCGTAATCCTCGAAGTTGCGTTTGCCTTCAGCTGCCAGCATGTCGGCGATGGCAGCTTTGCTGTCGCCTCGCCGCAGGTGCTCGGCCGCAGAGAGATAATCGGCGAGCGAGTTTTCGGGATCGGAAGCCTTGAATTTCTCCAGCCATTCGCGTTGCCGCTCGGGATCGACCTTCTGCGTGATCATCGCGAACTGCACGCGTGGGTCGTCGGGGTGGAGAAGAGCGGCATTGGACAACCATGCCTTGTCGCCACTTGCCTGAAACGCGGCGAGCATGCTCTCGGCGCTGTTCTGGTTCGACTCGACGTGCGCCTTCAGTTGTTCGGGCGTCGGCTGCTTGGGAGAGATCTCACCGGAGAAAAGTCCTTCGACCAGCTTCGCGAGGGTCACGGCGTCTTTCTTCTTCTCGCTGCTTTCTGCGTTCACCGGTGCCTGAGCAGTTCCCGGTTTGCTGTGAACCTTGGAAGAAGCTGGATCAGGTGAAGCAGCCGCGGCAGGGGGAGCAGGCGAAGGATCTGTCCCCGCATTGGAAGCTTCGGGCGCATCCGACGTTCGCTTGCCTGCCAGGCGCACCATAACGATCAACACCAGCAACGCTGCAGAAACAATGACGATGAGTCGGGGCTTCACGATGAGGGATCATAGACAAAGACCACAGGTGGCAAAAGAAATGAACGTGGCGTTACAAAATCGGGAGACCTGTTCACAGCGCGGGCGAACCGTTCAGCTTTCTCACCCTTCAACCAGTCCGCCTCTCAATGGTTGACCTATCGCACGCCTGCCCCAAATGATCCGCGCATGAGTTCGGACATTTTCCAAGGATGCATTCCCGCCTTGATGACGCCCTGTGACGAGAAGGGCGCCCCCGATCATCAGGCTCTCGTCGCCACCGCGAAGGACCTGATTGCGGCCGGGATGCGCGGAGTAGTGTATTGCGGTTCGATGGGGGACTGGCCTCTGTTGACGGACCAGCAACGGCAGGCCGGAGTTCAAGCATTGGTGGAGGCCGGAGTGCCAGTGGTGGTCGGAACTGGCGCACAGAATCCCTCGATTGCCGCTTCACATGCAGCACAGGCCCGAGAGGTCGGAGCGGCCGGGTTGATGGTGATCCCACGAGTCCTTTCGCGTGGCACTTCACCCGCGGCGCAACGCAATCACTTCGCGGGGATTCTCAAGGCCGGAGGAGATCTTCCCGCCGTCATTTACAATAGCCCCTACTATGGCTTCGAGACCAAGGCGGAGCTGTTCTTCGATCTCAATCGTGAGTTCCCGAGCCTGGTCGGCTTCAAGGAATTCGGTGGCGCGGAATCGCTGAGTTACGCGGCCGAACACATCACCAATCGCGATCCGGGTTTGACCTTGATGGTCGGAGTGGACACGCAGGTGTTTCACGGCTTTGTTCATTGTGGCGCCAAGGGTGCGATTACGGGCGTGGGCAATGCCTTGCCGAAGGAAGTCCTGCGCATGATCAATCTCTGTGAACGCGCGGCTGCCGGTGATGCCAAGGCCCGTCGCTGGGCGCAGGAACTGGAGGAAGCAATGCTCGTCCTGTCTACGTTTGATGAAGGACCCGATCTTGTTCTGTACTACAAGCACATGATGGTGCTGGAGGGGAACACAGCCTACGCCCACCAGATCAATCCAGACGATGCGCTAAGCGACAGCCAGCGCGCCTATTGCGACCAGCAATTGAAGTTGTTCAAGGCCTGGTGGAAGAACTGGGACGGGCAAGTCGGTTAGTATGAACCAACGTAGCAGCGAGCGTGAGCGAGCAGAACACCATAGACCAAAGCTGCTCGTTTACATTCGCTGCTGCGGTATTGGGACTAACGCACTGCCAATCGGCTGATCTCGCGAATGCTGAGAGCACGGTCGAAGATCGCAGCTTCGTCCAGACGCCCTTCCCAATTGTCAACACGATCTGAACGTCCGCCGACGAAGACAGATTCGAATCCGGCCGGAAACGAACCGTCTGTATCAAGTTCCAATTCAGGCTTGTTCTCTCCGTTGAGGAACACACGCAATGTCTTTCCATCGCGAACCAGGACAACGTGAGTCCAGGTCCAACGTTTAATAGTCGAGTTCCCCTTCGCGGCCTTTCCGCTGCCATGTCGCAGCACAAGCTTTCCGTCGCCACCCAGCCCTAGGTGATCGCCAAAGGGCCCCAGCGCATGATCGCGATCGCGGGAGAACATCCAACCGGCGATGTCGCGGAGGCCATCGGGCATTCCGTTCCAGAACCACAGGGAAACCGAGTAATCGTTCTTCAGTCCCGACAGCTGTGCGCGCATACGACCGCCACAGAAGTGCGCCGCGCGATTCAACTCCCCGGCTTTGTTGAAGGCCTTGGACCGGGCGCCTTCCAGGTGAAACACCACGCCGTCTTCAAACATCCCGGTGCGATCGTTGCCTGAGCGATCATGCGCGAGTGGACCGGAGAATTCGTCGAGACGCCAATAAGCCGCGGGGTTCGCGGCCAGCAAAGCCTTCGCAGCCGAACCCGTCGCAGGTGAGTGCGGACGTCGCAATTTCCCCGCAACCTTCTCCAGCATCTGCAGATCGGCTTCGACGATCTTGGGTTCGGCCTGAACCTCAAGACCAGCGGATCGCGCGGCCCAAGTGTTGTATCCGCCAAGCACGTGCTGTTCGGGCGGGGGAATGTAACCGTCACCGCCATTGGCCAGTTCGATCACCATCGTGTTTTTCAGGGGACTCATGGCCTTCAGCTTGAGTGCTGTCAGCGCATACGTTTCGTTCGGTGTGGTGGTGATGCCGATGTCTCCGATGCGAATCGCCTGCAGCACGATCTCCGTGTTCTGCCGCTTGTGAAGAATCGTTTGCTCCATCGCATAGACCTCCGTGCTGGTCTTCGGATCGCGATCGCCCGTTTCCTTGACGATGCGCTCTGACCATTCAAGCAACTGCTTGTCAGGTGTTCGGTAGTTCAGCCGCATGCGCGTTTCCTCCATGGCCAGATCGGCGTCCTCGGTATGCTTGATCTTCGCATAACCCTGCACGGCCCGATCGGCGAGTTGCTCGGCGTAAGAGTCCACCGTGAAGTCTTTGTCTTTCGGAACCGGATTCTTCGCCCAATTCTGCACGCCATAATCGCGGCGCCAGATGTCCCCGCTGCAACCGTGAGACATCATGGCCACGAATTCGGAATCCGGGGCCAGACGTTGCTTCACGTTGCTGGCCCAGCGCCCGAAGTAGTCCGCGCTCAGGGGACGAACCCCGGAGAAATAGTGCATGGAGAAATTCGCCAGCAATGCCAGGGGTTTGCCGTCGCGGGTCTGGATCGAAATCATGTTCAGGTCCGGGTCCTCGGGACCGGATTCACCGGTAACCCTGCTCCAGTCGCGGCCGGAGTGCATGTTTGCGCGGCCGGTGGGATTGCCAAATGGATCCTTCACCAAGTAACGGGGGTGATGAACCCAGCGACGCAGGGCCGTATATTCCGCGGCATTGACGTTGTTCCATCCCACCTTTGCCGGCTGGAGCTTCTTCTGCGCCTTGGCGATGGCCTCGGCAAGCTTCTGAACGAGGTATGGGGTGTATCGCGGATCGGCGCGCGTTCCGAGGCAGCCCAGGGTCGATGGCGCCGAGTGGGTGTGCGTGGCGGAAATGAGCATGTGATCCATGGGAATCCCGGTGCGCTTGCTCGCGAGCTTCTTGGCCTCATCGAGAACGGGTTTGGCCAGCATGCAACTGTCAACCACCACGATCGCGATCTGCGTCTTGCCGTCCGCGATGACAAGTGCGCGGGCGTTGATTGGATCGTTCACTTCCTTCGCCGAACGGCTCATCATGCCACCATTCACGAGCACGGGGAATTCAAGCGGTGAAACATCCAACACAATTGCGCCGGCGCGAAAGTCTGCGGAGGCGAGTTGAAGCGATAGAGCCAGTGAAAGCAGGATCAGTTTTTTCATCGTGGAACAGCAGCTTGATAAGCGAGGACTCGTGTGGGTGAAAGGAAATTGTCGACTTGTTCTTGCACCGTCTTCGCCTCGCTCGTATAGCCCTTGCAGCAATCCGAAAATCACATGCAAAAGAACACACGTCGTACCTTTCTGAAGACGACCGCGGCAGCCGCGGGCGCCTTCGCCCTGCCCTCCTTCTCGATCGGCAAACCCGGTGAGTCCGCGAACAACAAGATCAACTGTGCCGTCGTTGGCGCGGGTGGAATGGGCGGCTATGCCGTGAGCCAATCCTTGCGGGAAAACCTCGTTGCCATTGCGGACGTCGATGACTCGCGCGCGGCCAAGGCCTACAAGCGCTCAAAGGGTGCGAAGGGTTTCAAGGATTTCCGTGTGATGCTCGACAAGCTGGACAAGGAAATCGATTGCGTCCTGATTTCCACACCCGATCACACGCACTTCGCGGCTGCAATGGAGGCGATGCAGCGCGGCAAGCATGTCTTCATCCAGAAACCGCTGGCCCACAACATCTGGCAGGTGCGGACGCTCCGCAAGGCCGCGCACAAGTACGGCGTGCAGACGCAGATGGGCAACCAAGGCCACACCTTCGACGGCATGTATCGCATCAAGGAATGGGTCGATGCCGGCATCGTGGGGGATGTGAAGGAAGTCATCACCTGGACCAACCGTCCCTGTGCGCCGTGGTTTATCGCACCGAAGAAGTTTCCGATTCCTCACGAGGACGCTCCAAAGAACGTCGATTGGAATCTCTGGCAAGGTCCCGTGAAGCACCGTTCCTTCAGCCGCGAGTTTGTGCCGACCAAATGGCGTAGCTGGTGGGATTACGGTTGTGGTGCTTTGGGCGACATCGGTTGCCACACATTTGATGCGCCCTTCTATGTGCTCGGACTCGGCATGCCGAACAAGGTCACCGTTGAGCGCGAAGAGCCGCCTGGCCCCGGATTCATTCCGATGAAATCTGTCGTGACATATCACTTTCCCAAGCGCGGTGACAAACCTGCCGTGAAGATGAAGTGGATTGAGGCCGGCTACGAAGTTCCCAAGCCGAAGCGCTGGGACCAGAGCAAACCGATGCCGAGCAAGGGTGGTATGTACATGGAAGGCTCGAAGAACACGCTTTACCACGAAGGCATGCGTCCGACCCGTCCGGTAATCACGCCCGACGAGCGCATGAAGGAAGTCATGCCCGAGATCAACAAGATCGCCAAAACCGAGAAGCTCGGCCCCGGCCCGATCGAGGAACTCTTCCGCGCCATCAAAGGCGAGATCAAGAAGCCCGGTTCAAATTTTGACTACGCCGTGCCGCTCACTGAAGTCGTGCTGCTCGGCGCCCTCGCCCAGCGCACCGGTGAGACCATCCGTTGGGACGCCAAGAAGATGAAGGTGAAGGGACATCCCGAGTTGCATGAAATGATCAACGAACCCCAGCTCAACGGATTCGAATACGGCAAGGATCTCTGGAAGGCCTAGGCTGAGCGAAGTCTGCATATCGGTCGGGCGCTTGGAGGGACGCATGTCTGATTCCCGTTCCAATCGAGGCCCGCATCCAAAAGACGCGGAACTCTTCGCGCCGAACCAGATTGCGGGTATTCGCTCGGCGCTGCATGACTTTGCCTGGCTGCTGAGCCGCGGTTATGCGTGCAACTCGCCGCTGAAGCTGGTGGGCGACCGTGACCAGTTCCGCGCGCGCCAACGAATTGCACTGAACCGTGCGGCCTGCGGGGATCAGGAGGTGGATCAGGAGGTGGATCAGGAACTCTGGATGATCGATTTGGCAGAGGCTGGCATCTAGCCGGAGCTGCGCCCCCCAAAAAAGATCTGCTTGTCGGCGCGTGTCCCCATCCGGATAAGCGCCGGTTACCAGCGCGGTAGATGCGCTAATAGTTTCCGAATTCCAGTGCGGACTCATTGACGGATTCAAAAAGCACCCCTTACATAGCAGTGTATGTTGGTGTGAATAGTCAGACTGAATCCTGCACGAGATGGATGTACTACCCGACAAGACCCTCAAACAGATACAAAAGCTAAGCAGAGAAGGGGATGCGCTCGCAGAGACGCAGGAATTCCCGGACGCGTTGAAGAAATACTGGGCGGCTTGGGATCTCCTCCCGGAGCCACAAATCGAACATGAGGCCGCAACCTGGCTGCTGACTGCGATTGGTGACTCGAATTTCCGTTCAGGCGAAATTGTGGAGGCGCGCGACCATCTGTCGAACGCCATGCACTGCCCCGGCGCGATCGGTAATCCGTTCATCCATCTTCGGCTCGGCCAATGCCAACTCGATCTTGGTGATGAGAAACGAGCGGTCGACGAATTGACCCGGGCCTACATGGCGGAAGGAGAAAAGATCTTTGAAGGTGAAAACCCGAAGTACCTGACCTTTCTCAAAACCAAAATCGATCAGCCGAGTGCGGTCACAAAGGCTGCGCAGGCGCCCGCCGCAAAAGCGGTCACGAAGGCGGGAGGAATGAATCTCATCGCCAATATTTTTCAGACCACACTCGGCCGGAAATACATCATGGGCGCCACCGGTTTCGCACTGGTGGGATTTATCATCGGGCATCTGGTTGGGAACCTTCAATTCTTCCTCGGGCCGGAGTGGATAAACTCCTACGGCGAGTTCCTCAAGTCCTGGCCGAAGGCGCTGTGGGGTGCCCGGATCTCCTTGCTGGCCTGCATCGCCCTGCACATCTGGGCGGCCTTCGCCCTGGCTGCGGAGAATCGCAAGGCACGTCCGGTCGGCTATGTGAACAAGCGGGCAACCGCGGCGAGCTACGCCTCACAAACGATGATCATGAGCGGCCTGATAGTCTTTGCCTTCATCGTCTATCATCTCTGGCACTTTACTTTCATGTTCAAGTGGGTCAATGCAGCAGGCATCGATTTCCACATGCTGGTGGACGACAGGGGCCGGCATGACATTTACCGCATGCTGATCATCGGTTTCCAGCAACCAATCGTCTCGATCTGGTATGTGGTTGCGATCAGTCTGCTCTGCTGGCACCTG
>CEUN01033850.1_pt1 | contig 14226 bp, 29 predicted proteins | sample 361501 | NCBI WGS metagenome assembly CEUN01 (sample SAMEA2622801, study PRJEB7988) | marine metagenome | biome: marine biome (ENVO:00000447); feature: marine epipelagic mixed layer (ENVO:xxxxxxxxx); material: "saline water (ENVO:00002010), including plankton (ENVO:xxxxxxxx)" | depth 120 m | reverse complement strand
CATTTCTTTATACCTTTAAATATATCTGAGATTTGACCGTTGATATAATGAGTTGCACTAGAGTTCATAACAATTCTTAAAACACCATCATTCCATTCTTCAGCAGATTCGATTTGAGAAATCATGAGAGCTACTTTATTACGTGAGTATCTTTCATATGCTCTAAGAATTTTTCCTGAAGCAGATACAATAGGTTTATATTCAGGTTTCATATCATATACTCCACTATACAAACACCAATAACGCCTAAAGCTATTCCAATTGCAAACCTAGTAGGTGTCATATCTTTAAAGATTTCTCTTAGAAATTCAACTATCATGTTAATCTATCTCCTATTTTATGAAGTATGTTTAATTCTGAACACGAATCTTTATAACCTTTACGATCTTTAGTATTATATTTTTCATCAATTCTAGAATTAATTAAGAATACTCGGTGTTCTATAAGATCAATTAAAAGATCTCTTTCTTTTTCATCGAGTAACAACTTATATTCTACTACCATTATAGACCTCCGAATTCTGAATTACAAGGATCTGCGAATATACCTTGAATCATATCATCAAGATTTTCATATGTACCAATACCTTTGATAATTATATTAAGATCAGAATTATTCATATTAGAAATGCAAGAGTTTTCATTACTATCTATAATGTCATTCCAGATTTTATCATTAATTTCATTTTTTCTTTCTTGAATTATATCATAGAATAAATTTCTAAGTTCATCCATTTCATTTTCAGTTTCTGATTCAATGAAAGTTTCAATTTTGAAATATAAATTCTTAAGGCTTATATGTGTATCACTCATTTATAACTCTCCATCCATCTACTAAGAATATCAAGTGCTTCATCTTTATCTAATATAAATTCATCCATTAAATAAGGAACTGCACCAAACATATTTGTTACTCCACTTTCTTTAAGTTCATCTAAGAAAGCAAAGTATCCTTCGTAGTAATCATCATATTTTAACTTTATATCATTCATAAGGATAATCCTTTCGAATTCATTTCTTCTAATACTTTCTTTTCAGCTTTTCCACAATAACCTGTGTGTGGTAGAAGTTTGGTTTCAGGGAATATTTCTATTAGATCATCTCGCATTTCTACAAGACGATCTTGACACATTTGAATTTCTTCATATGGTCCACGAGTATCTTTTACGGGTTTACAGTAATTCGGATTACCCATATAGCAAACTAAAACGATTGCTTCAAACATTTTCTTTACCTATAAGTTGTTAAAAGGAATGAGTAGTTTTAAATCATACTCAGGATTTTATGTGTTATCTATAATGTATGTAATAGTATATAGTACGAACTATAAAGATAACAGCAACAACAGTACTTATAATACTCCAAGGATTTAGTTCTTCATTATTCATCATTTAAACTCTCCTTGAGTAACTCAAGTTCTTCAATAGCATCTTTTAGAAATATTTCAATTTCATCAATAGTTTGAATATCACTAAGATCTATTTTTTGCTCAAATTCTCTAGGTAGTAATAAATGAGATGATAGAGCATCTTCAAGAATGAAGGTTATCTTATCAAGCCAATCACGCATGCTTAACCTTATGCTTTGCTTTCCATTCTAAATGCCAGATTTCACTTTTAAGTTTACGAATTTTATCTTGGACTTTAGGACTTTGACCAGTTTCAATTTCAGTTCTTAAAGTTTCTTCCATTTCTCTGGATCTATGAATATAAACATCAAACTCTTCAGCAAACTGATGGTTTAGATTAGAATCAGCATTGAAATGTAATAACTTTTGATGCTGAGGAACACCATACGCACCTTTGAAATAGCGAACTAAGTTACCTTTATACTTGGTATGCCATCTTCGAGGTCCTCTCGCCATAAGGCGAATTGTATAGAGTTTATCATAATCATCAATTTTCTGCCATGTTCTTACACGTTTTCTAACTGCTGCATTATGTTTAGATATATTAGTCTTAAGATCGATAAAACTTTTATCGTCTTTAGATGCTATAGTAAATCTATATGACGATGTACGCCAAAAGTCTTTACCATTTCGAGGTTGTCTATATACTGCCATAAGATACCTTTCTACATAATAACTTCTAAGTGGTCTTTAGCCCACTCACGATTAAGATTACTTTCTTTAATGATTTTTTCTTTAAGCTCAGCTGCATAATTCTTTTTGAATTCTTCAGTCATTAAAGGAACAGAATAATCTTTAGGCTCTGAAACGAATTTACCTTTCAGACCTTCAACAGGTTTATCATTATCTATGACTTTACCTTTACCACTTAGGTATTTAGGATCACTCATTGCAATACTCCTTAGATGCTCTGAGTTCTGCATCTCTGTCATGGATCCATACATAACTCCAGTGACCACTGGTAGTACATTTCTTTCCAAGAGTAGAAACTGCAGGATTATTTAAAGGCTTAGGCATAAATGAGCAAGCACTTAACAGAGCTGCAAAAGATATACCAATAAAAGCTGCTAATATATATCTCATATCTTTATCCTTCTTTGGGATCAAATTTAATTATTTGAGCATTATTGCTATTACTATTAGAAACTATTTCCCAATCAATAATTTCTTTTAGACTACCGATATATTCTATTAATCCATGAGCCGATAGTATCTCAAGGACAGTATTAAGTTCATCGCACTTAAATATAAGTATTTTAGCAGAATTACTAATAGTTAATTTAACATTATTAAGAGAATTTGCTAAAGCGATTAAGCTAACGACTTCTTCATTTTCTAGAGGCTCAGTAAGAACCACCTGTTTAGTATTAGAACAACGCATAGTTTTCATATAAGCCTCCGGATGTCGGAATTCTTTAAAAAGCGTAGCCTAAGGCACACAAACGTATACCTTAGGCTGTTCCTTTTGTACTAGAACGGCATCTGATCGGCAGTTCCAGATTCTGCTGGGGCGTCCACAGCTACTGGTTCAAACATTACAGCACCAGAGTATTCTTTAAGTTCAAGAATCTGAACAGCTGTAAGAGAACTAGCGATACCACTACGACCAGCAGTTTCGTAGGGATATTGGTAGACAACGACGTTTCCAATAGATCCATTACCTATTGTAGAAACATCTGCGAATGGCTGAGCTTGTGCATCAACTACTCTAACAGGACCATTAGCAGAACCATCAGCTTTTACTGCTTTTCTCTTAAGAGACACAGTAAATTTAGAGGAATCTACTTTATCCTGCTTAACGTTAAGATGGTTTTGAGTCCATCCATCTGCAATAGCTTTATCTGTTGTAGCTATTTGCAACTCCCATTGCTCAGTACCAAATGGGTTAACGGGTTTGGCTAATTTAGCCCAATTCAATTCAACATTATCAATACGATAATTACGTGCTTCAAAATTTGGCATGAATAGTACCTTTCTATGCTAAAAGTTAAAATTAAAATATGAGCAGTTTTATTACAGCTTGCTCAGGCTGTACGATACTATCTGTGTGCTATAGGAATAGCTGTTAGGCTCTGTGATACTGTATTACAAGTAAAGTAGCTCTACTATTTATAGATAGTATGTAGGGGAAAGAGGCGAAGCCTCTCTAAGAGAATAACTAAGAACCTGTAGGCGTGTTATCTGCTTCATTAGATTCCATAGCAATTGCTTGAGCTCTCCAAGATTTCATCATGTCTATTTCAGATTGAGACAAGAGATCTTCAGCATTAGGCTCAAGTTGCTTTAAGATAAGATCAAGTTTCTCATTGATCTTTTCGAACTTCGTGAAGATTAATAAGAATTCAATTTTGAAATCTACATCTTCGGATGACGGTTGTACTGGTCGCATGTACGATTCTCCATAGTTGGTTAAGGTTATTAGTAAAAGAATGTTAGAGAAAGAGACGAAGTCTCTGAGAAAAGATGTTAGGACGCAGGCGGGTATCTTTGAGCTATTCCTGCTAATCTCCAAGTAAACTTCAACGATACTTACCACATGCCGGTACGCGTCAGCGTCACATGCCGGTACCCTAGCGCCGCCAGGCCTCTCCGCGTGCCGGAGAGCGTGCCGGTTATCTAAAAAAGGCGACAGCCTTTCGGCTGCCGACCTTTCCACCACGGAGTAACTATCTACCGCAATAACTACAAGAGACCCAGCCACTCTCTGGATCTACTTCCATTGTTTCATGAGGAAAGTCTTCCTCGTGATAACAATTACTGCACTTAGCATCCTCTCCTGTAAGAGAGTTATCAGCTGCAATTTTAGCAGCTATAGCATATGCAGTTTCTTCCCAATGGTTTTTAGCCTCGTCATTAGGACCGAGGATGTCGGATGCTTTACGCATATCGGACTCCTGTTGTGGTTATATTAAAATGTAATAGAAAGAGCCGAAGGCTCTTAGGGTTAAACATGCCGGTATTCTTAAAAAACTACGGCCGCTCTAGGCGGCCGGAGTTTAGGAGTGTTAGACGAGAGAATCGTCTTGCGGTTCTTCCGCCTTTGCGTTATTAGGCACAGGTGGAAGTTTAAGGTATTTGTTAACAAACAGGTGGTTAACAGATACAGTGTACGTGATTACCATTTCACCGGCATCAACGCGCTTTTGGATACCAGAATCCTTGAGGAAGAGAGCTAGTCTCTCCATCTGCGCTGAGTTGTGAATTGGATTAACGTGGGGGATGTTTGCGTTTTGCATAACATGACTCCTATATGGTAAATGATGTACAAGCATTATTGCAGGTACAGAGCAGTTTAACGACGTACTCAGGTCGTGTAGTTATTGAGAAATTTATGTAATAGGAAGAGTCGAAGACTCTAAGTAGAGCTTAGAGTGTCTTGGTTTCTCTAAGCTCTACAAGGATTGCTAGTAGATCCTGTTATCTACAGAACCGTTAGCATCAACCCTCTGAGCATATGTGAGACAGTGCCTCATATATTCATCAGACCAGCTAATGTCATCCAACCACGTATTGTAGTCAGATACCTTAGCAGGATAGTACTTCCAATATTGTGAAGTATTATCTATAAGGTCGAGTACGAATGCTATTGCATCCTGCTCACGATCAAACCCAGTAACGATGTACGTCTCACCGTTCTTGAGTTTCCAATGATCCGCAGAACCATCGTGCGCACCGTAGTTTTCGAGACCTTGGGTCTCTATAACAAATTTAGCCATAATATCCTCCTTTATAGCCGTGGTGAAAGAAAGCGCTTAACGGCGCTTCCTTATATGAAATGTTGTGGTACCTTTAGCTCTCGCAATTGAAAGCATGTGGTTAGTACCTCTACCACCTTCGAATCCTATAACGTAGTCAGGATCCTGGTCAAGCATAAGCTGATTCCTTATTGGACCAGCCGACTTACCATGTACATTCCATTGAGCAGGGAATGCTTTGACTTCTACACCATCCTGCCACTTTCCGTAGTGACCAGCCAGAGTGTCAGCACCTCGTGCAGCACCGTGAATGATAGTAGTCACTTCCTGGTCGAACTCACGTTTAATGTAAGCTCTGAAGTCGTCGAAACGCTTCGTAAGAAAGTGATAGTCGTTGAAGTCTCGTCCTCCGCAGACAAGAACAGTTACTCCTTTAGCCATAATGTCCTCCTATAGCTGTGGTTGAAATTAAATGTAGTGGTGGCAGTTTAACGACTATGCCCAGGTCGGAGGGAAATTTACCTCATAGTTAGGATGCAGTCCTAACCACCGGTAGAGGCTTAACCTCCTCTACTAAGGTAGCAGCATTACGCCTGCCAGACGGTATACCCGATATGTCCCAGGTATACTTGGGAATAGAAGCCGTTACCCCCTCCTACTAGGGTAGCAGTTTAACGACATGCTCAGGTCGGTACGGACTGTAGCTCTCCGTACTGAGGTAGGAACGATGCCCTTCCTACTGGGCGTATGGTTGCCGCATCTATTCTCCTTTGGGATGCGGGATGCCACCCTCCTCCTACCCCGGATGTGTGTACAGGGGAAGGAAGGTGGGAGAGAAAGGAGAAAGTTAATGTAAGAGGAAGGGGCGAAGCCCCTAAGAGAATGTTGGAGAGAGAGTAGGGAGAACTTAGGGGGTAGGGAATTTAAAGGGGGTATACTCATTTTTTAGGCTAATCAGACTTATTCTTAAGATAGTATATATTATATAGATCCCCCCTTATAGGAGACGTTTAAATTTAAATGTCCCCTTAAAGTTAATCCGAGGAGAGGTTTTATGAATAAGAAGAAAGAACTATTAAGACTTCTCGAAGAAAAAAATAAAAGAAATAAATTAAAAGATTACGAAAATAACTTTACTTCTTTTGCATCTGACAATATTAAGATCATTACTAAGGATGCAAGAAGGGGCTTTATAGATTTTAAGTTCAACAGCTGTCAGAAAAAAATTACAGAACTTTTAGATAAACAGCTGGCTGACACTGGAAAGGTTAGAGCAATCATATTGAAAGCCAGGCAGCAAGGTATTAGTACTTACTGTGCTGGTAGAGTATTCTGGAAAACATATTTCACTCCGCACGCACGTTCAGTTGTTATGGCGCATGACAGTGCAACATCTGACGCATTATTTAATTTGTCTAAGAATATTATTAAAAATATGAATCATATTTATAAGCCAAATGAAGTTAAGTCAAATGCTAAAGAAATTGTTATATCATCACCTCACTTTAAAAAAGAAGGTAGTGATAAACCTATATCGTCATATAGATTATATACTGCAGGATCACCTGAAGCAGGTCGTGGTACAACACCAACAATTGCACATTTATCAGAGGTTGCCTTCTGGCAGCATGATGAAAAGATATTAGCTGGTTTGTTCCAGGGTATATCAGAAGCTCCAGGTACCGAAGTCATACTTGAGTCAACAGCTAACGGCGCTCAAGGTGAATTCTACAGATTGTGGAAAGGTGCACTGGAAGGTGAGAATGAGTATTTACCGATATTCCTTCCGTGGTTCTCTACACCGGAATACTATAGAGATCCACCTGAAGGTTTCGAACGTTCCTCTGATGAGGAGCTACTGGTAGAGCAACACAACTTAAACAACGGACAACTCTACTGGCGTCGGTTGAAGATTGCTGAAGGTGGGGAACTAAAGTTCCGCCAGGAATACCCAGCAACTCCCGATGAAGCGTTTATAACAGCTGGTAAGTCTGTATTTGCTATGGACAAAGTAAGCCAGTTAATTGCGCATGAACCTAAAAAGAAAATGCTTTTTGATTTTAATTCGTTAACATGGGAGAATTCTAACGATGGCAACCTGGATATATGGGAGTATCCTGATTGGGATAGTAATTTTATACTTGCTGCCGATGTGGCTCTAGGCGTAGGCCAAGATTATTCAGCAGCAGTTGTTTTAGATACAGATAGGAAAGTAATTGCTTTGTATCGTGACAGCTATATTGACCCTAGTAAGTTTGGTGATTTGTTATTTTACCTTGGTAGGTACTATAATAATGCATTGCTAACTGTTGAAAGTAATTCAATGGGTGTTGCAACCTTATCGCGTTTAGCGCAAATGAATTATTTAAATATATATAAACAAACAAAGATTTCCTCAATATCAAAAGAAGAAGGTCAGGTGCCTGGATTTAGAACAACACAGGTTACTAAGCCTCATATTATAGGTAATTTAAAGAATGCTGTAGAGAATGATGACATATGGATAGGATCTAAAGTGATTATACAGGAACTAAAAGATTATGTTAGTACCGAATCCGGAAGAACTGAGGCTGCTCCTGGGTGTCATGATGATACTATTATGGCTACAGCTATTGCCTTAGAAACATTAAGAACACACTACGACAAGTTAACCGCAGATAAAGTGCCATGGTCTCAGAAGGCAAGTTCAATGTCTCAGGAAGATAATACATCATGGCTTTAAGAGTTCCCATTGTCCTCGCTGCTCCGGCGGAAGCAGGGGATAAATCCGCCACCTAAGGAGGTATACATGAAAGAAAAATTAAAAAATTTTAGTAAAAAATTCGGTGAAGGCACAGCCTGGGATTTAGATTATGGTAAGTTATTAATAATTGGTTTGTTAATATACCATATCTTTATACAATAATAATTAAAGTTTAAGGAGGCATAATGAAACTTTATATAAATAGAAGACAGTTCGGTGTAGGTGCGGCAACAGCTGCGGCAGCACTCACAACATTACCAGCTTTTGCTAGTGGCAAAATAAAAGTTGCAGGGATATACACAGTACCTACTCAGCAGAAGTGGGTTGCCCGTTTGCATCTTGCATTGGATGCAGCCGCTAAACGCGGTGAGATAGATTATGTATATTCTGAAAATACTTCTAATACTGATTATGTTAGAGTAATGAGAGAATACTGTGAGAGTGGTGTACAATTAATCGTAGGTGAAGCCTTCGGTATTAGTAAAGAAGCTAGAAAAGTCGCTGATGATTATTCTGAGATAGCATTCTTAATGGGCGATCCATTTAAACCACATAGTAATAATTTCTCTGTTTTCGATAACTATATTCACGAACCATGTTATTTAATGGGTATATTAGCCGGTCATATGACTAAAGCTAAGAAGATTGGAATGGTAGGTGGTTATCCTATCGGTGAAGTGAATAGATTGTTCCATGCATTTATGAATGGGGCAAAGTCAGTTAATGATGATATAAAGTTTAAAGTTACATTTATAGGATCTTGGTATGATCCTCCTAAAGCTAAGGAAGCTGCATTCGCTCAGATTGAAGCAGGTGTAGATATTATGTATGCTGAACGCGCAGGTGTTGTTGATGCGTGTAGAGATAAAGGTATATTAGCTTTTGGAAATGTTAATGACATGAATAAAGAAGAGAATGGTACTGATGTAGTTGTTACATCTGCTCTTTGGCATATGGAAGGCGCAATCAATCATGCGATTGATAAAGTTAAGTCTGGAACATTTTCTGCAGAAGAGTATCACCATTGGACTATGATGGCTAAAGGTGGAGCAAGTCTTGCACCATATTATGAATTTGAAAACAGAATGCCAGTCGCAATTGTTAAAGCAGAAATAAATGCTTTAGCATATAAAATTAAAGCGGGTGATTTTGTTGTTGATATAATCGACAGTGAACCAAAGTCAACGTTCTAAAATACGTAGAGCTGCTATACGGTATCAAAACAGTATAGCAGCTAAAGGCGTATACATACCATCTATGGCTGAGGCTATTGCTTTCGTTAAACGGGTGAGGGAAAGAAATGGTGACAACAACGAAACTACAAGAAGCAATGAGTGATATAGATAATTATTGTTCAGAAAATAAATTAGAAAGTCATTTCTATAATAGAAAAGTTCTATGGGATAATTTAAAATTATATTCAGATCTTAAAGAAAAACATACTGATGAGTTTATTGAAACCCATTTACATCAGTGGAAAAAGGGATTATGGACTTAGAAGATAGAGTTAGCTTAATTAAAATGAGGATACATAAAGTTAGGAAGACATACAACTTAGAAACTAAATTACCTGAGAAGAAAAATGATAATGAAAGCAATTCAAAAAAATCTGGAGAAAAACTCAAAGTTCAATGAATACGATGAAGATGGTGATGGTGTTGTATCCGATGAGGAGTTAGCACATTTGAAAGAAATAAAGCATACAGAATCGGTATTACGTAAAGAACTTGCACAATTAAGAATGGCAAGGTATACTTTAATAGCTATGGGTGTGTTTACCGCGGCAATGTTTTTGCCGTGGGTCCCACTTGATAGAGTGGAAGCGTTATCAGACGTTAGTAATTTATTTTATATTTCAGGTGCAGGTATTGTTGGCGCTTATATGGGTGCATCAGCCTGGATGAGTAAAAGAGGATAATATGTTTAATACAGGGGACGGCTGGAAAAATCATGAAGAAAGTTTTGAAGAAACAATAAGAAGAGAAATGTTGGCTGCAAGGCAAGAGCTTTGGTTAGTTAAGATGGATTTAAAAGAATTACAGAAAGCCCATTATAAATTATTAAAAAGAAATAAAGAATTATTAGCAGAGCTAGCAAATAAAAAAGAATGTACATGTTAAAAATCCCAGGAGCGGAATATGTTTGAAAGATTTATACAAGATAGTAAAGATCCAAAGTATTTAAGTGGTAAAGGTAAGAAGAAAAAAGAAAAAGAAAGAACCTTACCTAAAGCCGGATCATATACAGTAAAAGATATAGAAGCATCAAAGAAAAAGATACTTACTTATCAAGGAGGTTTACAATGAGTAAACCTGACGGATATAAAGAAAAAGTTACCGATGAACAATTAATACAAATGATTGAAACTGGTGTTGCTAATTCCAGCGGTGATTGGCTTAATAGTTCAGATCTTGCACGAGAAAGATTAAAAGCTACATACGAATATGCAGGTTTAGCTGAGAATCACTTAACACCACAAGGTGTAAGTACAATTGTAGATACATCAACGACTGAAGTTATTGAAGCATACACTGCAGTTATCTCTGATTTGTTCTTAAGTAACCATAAATTAGCACGATTTATACCATATGATGAGACTCCTGGTAGTTTTGCAGCAGCAAAAGATGCAGGTAATATAGTTAATTATTGTTTGTTTAAAAAGAATAATGGCTGGGAATTATTGCAACAATGGATTAAAGCGTCGCTATTATGGAAGAATGCTATCTGTCGTTGGTCATATATCGAAGATTATGATTATATATTTGAGGAATTCGAACAGATTTCACAGGCAAAGCTAGATGAAATGCTATCAGATGATACAGTAGAAATTGTTGGAGAACTACAATCTGAAAGTGTATTTACTGAAGCACCACCTTTACAAGATGGTAGTATTCCTGAAGCTCCTCAGGCAGAACTATTATATGTTAATGTCCGAATAAAAAAGACAATAGATAAGTCAAGAGTTAAAATAGAAATTGTTCCACCGGAAAACTTTAGAATATCCAGAGAAGCAACATGTGTTACTGATGCAAACTTTGTAGGCATTCAGACTGAAATGACACGCTCTGAATTACGTAAGTTATATCCTGAAGTTGCAGATAATATAACTGAGTGGGATGAGCTGTCAACAGAAGAATGGTTAGGAAGTACACAATACTCTGAAGATGTTGCGGCAAGAAAAGAAATTACAGGTCAAGAGTACTGGCAGGGTAATCAGCAGCATGATCTAGTTCCGTTAGAAGCAAATAGAAATATTGTATTAACAGAATCCTGGATTAATGTTGATAGAGACGGTGATGGTATTGCAGAATTAAAACATATTATTTCTGTTGGTGATAATATACTTCAGGAAACAGATATAGAAGATATTCCATTAGCTTCAATTGTTCCTATTGATATTCCATTTGAATTTTATGGATTATCAATGGCAGACTTTACACGTAGTTCTACGTTAGCATCAACTGCAATCTTACGTGGGTTTGTAGAAAATACTTACTTAACAAACTATAGCCCTAAGTTAGCTGATCCAAATGTTGTAGACTTCAGTGCATTACAGAATATGAAGCCTAAACAAATTATACCGACAAACGGTAATCCTCAACAGGCTGTATTCCAATTACCACCTGAAACAATTTCTACAGGTACTGTACCATTATTAGAATACTTACAGGTAATAAAAGAGCAGGCAACGGGTATGTCAAAGGCCGCACAAGGTCTTAATGATACTTTATATATATCAGGTAACTCGGAACAAAAGCTGGCTGCTGTGCAGTCTGCAGCGCAGAAACGTATCCAGCATATTGCTAGACGATTTGCTGAAACCGGCTTTAAGAGATTAATAGCGGGTGTATATGAAACAATGCGTAAGAATATGAAAGGTAATATGTCTTATAATCTTGATGGTGTATATGGTACTGTTAACATAGATACATTACCAAATAAAATGGATGTAGAAATTTTATTAGATATTGGTGAGAATTCTAATATTAATACTATAACAAAGTTATCTAAAGTAGGTGGAGAAATATTACCAGCATTAAATAATCAAGGAGTAGGTATGGTAATTAAACCTGAAGCACCTGCTGTCTTAGCTACTAAGTTAATTGAAGCTATGAACTTAGATAGTAATGATTTCTTAGAAGACTATACTACTGATGAATTTAAACAGAAAGCTGCTGAGCAAATTGAAAAGCAATCTCAAGATGCTGAACAGATGAAACAATTAGAGCAAAAGAAAGCTGCGGCTGATTCCGCTTTAGCGGAGGCCAATGTTAGTTTTACTAATGCTCAAACTAAAAATACTCAAGATGATAACGCTAAACAGTTAGCAGTGTCTATTGATAAACACTTTCAAGAATGGGCTGACCTTGCAATAAAGGCAACTAAAGAAGGTGCCCAAATACCTGAGCATCCTAATTATGCTCAGATAATAACAATGGCAAAGCAAATATTGCAAGGGCCACAACAACAGGGAGAATTGTAAATGGCAACAGTTACAATAGATACAGCCGGAGTTGGGGGAACCCAATCGGGTACGGTTACTACTGCTGGAGGATCTGGTGGTGGTAAAGTAATGGTTACTAATGATAGTGATTCTAAAATCACATTTAATGTAGCTACTGCAGGTACAGATGTACAAACAGGAGTTACTTGTGAAGCTAAAGGATATAAGATTGTAACAGGTCTTGATAATGGAGCTACCACTTTAACTAGCTTAATAACTTCACATGGAACATCCGCACAAGCTAATGAAGTTGTATATCTTACACTTATAACATGAGTAAGGGGCTATTTCAAAAATATATTGAATGGCTACTTAAAATAATTAATAAATAGTAACGCCTAATGGGTTACTAATAATCTTGCTTACAAAGGAGAAAACTTATGAATCAAACATTAACTTTATTTGATCACTTTAATACATTAACACCTTATGCTGTTGGCTTTGATCGTTTATTCGATCAGCTTGCACATAGCTCAAGGATAACTAAAACATATCCTCCATATGATATTATGAAGGAAGATGAATATAACTTTAGAATTGAAATGGCACTTGCAGGTTTCGGTAAAGAAGATATTGAAGTTGAAGTTGCAGAGAATGTGTTAACTATTAAATCTGTAAAAGAAAACGATCATGATACTAAAAACGTTTATAAAGGTATATCATATAGAAAGTTTACCCGTGAGTTTACTATTGCAGACGACATTGAAGTTAAAGATGCAAAGTTAGAAGATGGCCTTTTAACTATCAAACTGGAAAAGATTGTTCCAGAAGAAAAGAAACCTAAATTAATCAAAATAAATTAAGGAGGACATTATGGATCCGATTACATTTTCAGGCGTAGTTAGTTTTGGAATTAAATTAGTACTAGCTCTTGGCCTAACAAAAGAAGTTGTAACCCCATTACTAGTATCTGCATTTGGCGGCTAGTATATGGACAAGTATCGTGAGACAGCCGAGAAGAGGCTGGGTAATGACAAGTCATACGGTAAACACAAAATTCATCCAGACGAATTAGCGCGGCGTGCCCATGTTAAAGGGCACTTTGCATCTAAAGAAAGAAATGAATTTTTTGATGAAGTCTATGGCGAAGTCTTAATTGATTTGTTTATGGAATGGTTAAAGACAGAACCACATGAAACAAAGTCTCGAGAGTTCCTCTACTCTTCTGCTATGGCACTGGGAAGTGTCAAAGAGAAAATGATAAACTTCGAGACATACGGGAAAAATATCCCACATATCCTGGAGGACAATGATGCAAAGGGAAATTGATTACGAAAAACTCTTATATAATACTAGAGAGATGATAAACACTTTAGAATATGATGCAATGAGAAGTGGTGGTAAAACTAAACTTAATTGTGATAAATTATATTATTTATATTTTCTTGAAGAAAAATATTCTAAAATGTTAGAAAAGAATTCTAAAAAGCCTACTACTAAAAACAAAGAGGTAAGCTAATATGAGTGAAAATACCGAAGCAATAACAGACTCTACCCCACCAAAGGATGACTCTGCTGCACCGGATGGTCGAACGCAAGAACAATTGCTGGCTGACATTGTTTCTAATTCGGACTTTGTGCCGAATGAAGAACAGTCTCTACCCGAAGAGCAAGTACCTGAGATTGACCCAGATGAATCAGAACAAGAAGACCCGAAGGAATCTGAAGAATCTGTAACCGAAGAAATTGAAGAAGGAGCTGAAACTGAAGAAGTAGAAAGTGAAGGTGAGGATGCCGATGAAGAATCCGCTACCCAAGATACTACAATTTTTACTCCAGAAGAATTAGACTTAGAAGCAAAAGTATCTATTAAAATCGATGGGCAAGATACTGAAGTTTCTTTTAATGATCTTATTAAAGGTTATTCTACTGAACAA
>CEUN01174410.1_pt1 | contig 14236 bp, 16 predicted proteins | sample 361501 | NCBI WGS metagenome assembly CEUN01 (sample SAMEA2622801, study PRJEB7988) | marine metagenome | biome: marine biome (ENVO:00000447); feature: marine epipelagic mixed layer (ENVO:xxxxxxxxx); material: "saline water (ENVO:00002010), including plankton (ENVO:xxxxxxxx)" | depth 120 m | reverse complement strand
CACGCCGCCATTCGGGGGGTCCGCCTGCCACGACGAGTTCGCTGGGCTCCCCGCCACAAAGCTCCATCACCATGCGCGTTGCGACTTCCATGCCCTCGCGAACGAACGCGGGATCGACACCGCGTTCGAACCGGTATCGCGCGTCCGAATCGATCATGTAGCGGCGGCCCGTGGTGGCCGTACGCAAAGGGTCGAACAGCGCGGCCTCGATGAAGACATTAGTCGTTTCCTCGGTGCATCCCGATGGCTCGCCGCCGATCACGCCACCGAGTGCCAGGGCTCCATCATCGTCGGCGATGACCGTGACTTCGGGATCGAGCGTGTACTCCCTGTCATTGAGCGCCGCGACCGCCTCACCCGCTTCGGCGAGTCGCACATGTATGCCACCGGACAATGTGTCCGCGTCAAACACGTGAAGCGGGCGCGCGAGGTCATAGGTGACGTAGTTCGTCATGTCGACCAGTGCCGAAATGGGGCGCAGTCCTATCGCCCGTAAACGGTCCTGAAGCCACTTCGGGCTCGGGCCATTCTTGACACCCTTGATGTAACGGCCGACGAACATCGGGCAAGCATCCCGGGTCTCGGGGTCAAAGCGCAGATCGACACCGATGGGGCTATCGAAGGTGCCGGGTACGACATCGATCCCGTACGGTTTCAGCGTGCCCAGCCCGGCAGCGGCCAGGTCCCGGGCGATCCCGCGGACACCGAGGCAATCCTGACGGTTCGGCGTAATGGCAATCTCGATCATGGGATCATCGAGGCCTAGCACGCGTGCAAACGGCTCTCCCAGCGGTGCGTCTTCAGGAAGTTCGATGATGCCTTCGTGCTCATCCGAGAGGCCCATCTCCCGTTCCGAACACAACATGCCCCGGCTCTCGACCCCGCGGATCTTCGCCGCCTTGAGCTTCATGCCATTGCCGGGAATGGTCGTCCCCACCGGCGCGTAAACGCCCTTCATTCCGGTGTGAGCGTTTGGCGCCCCGCACACCACATCGAGTGTCTCGCTGCCCGTATCGACCGTACAAACCTGCAAACGATCGGCGTCCGGATGCGGCCGCGCTTCCACGACGTAGGCGACCGTGAATGCGTCCAACCCCGCCGCCTTGTTCACGACCTCTTCGACTTCCAGACCGATCGCGGTCAGGGTCTCGGATAGCTGGTCGATGGACGCATTGGTGTCCAGATGATCCCTGAGCCAGGAAACGGTGAATTTCATCGCGCCAGCCCCCCAGCCAGCGTCGGCACATCGAAGGCGGCGAACCCATAATGCCGCAACCACCGCAGATCGGAGTCGAAGAAGGCGCGCAAGTCCGGAATGCCATACTTGAGCATGGCGATGCGATCGATCCCCATGCCGAAGGCAAACCCCTGCCATTCGTCTGGATCCAGACCAACGTTCTCGAGCACGTTGGGATGCACCATCCCGCAACCCAGAATCTCGAGCCAGTCGTTGCCCTCACCGATCTTGAGTTCGCGTCCCTCGCGAGAGCAGCCGATATCCACCTCGGCCGACGGCTCGGTGAAGGGGAAGTGACTGGGCCGGAACCGCATGCGCAGGTTGTCGACCTCGAAGAACACGCGGGCGAACTCTTCCAGGCAGCCTTTCAGGTGGCCCATGTGAATGTCGTGGCCGATGGCCAATCCCTCCACCTGATGGAACATCGGCGTATGGGTCATATCGGAATCACAGCGGAAGGTGCGCCCCGGCGCGATAATGCGATAAGGCGGCGATGTCGACTGCATGTGCCGGATCTGGACCGGCGATGTGTGGGTCCGCAATACCAGCGGGGCGCCATCGCGCTCGGCCTCAAGATAGAACGTATCGTGCATCTGTCGAGCGGGATGCTCGGGCGGAATGTTGAGCGCCGTGAAATTATGGAAATCGTCCTCGATGTCGGGACCTTCAGCGACGCTGAATCCCATGTCCGCGAAGATGGCGACCACTTCATCGATGACCTGTGTCACCGGATGAATTCGCCCCCGCGCCTCGGCACGAGCCGGCAACGTGATATCGATCCCTTCGGTTTCAAGCTGTTCTGTCAGTGCCGCGTTCTGCAGAGTCCCGCGACGCGCATCGATCGCTGCGGCGATGTCATCCTTCAACGCATTGAGAGCGGTTCCTGCACTTCTCCGCGCCTCGGCATCCATGGCGCCGAGGCCCTTCATCAAGGAGGTGATCTCGCCCTTGCGGCCCAGGGCGCTCACCCGGACCGCTTCGAGATCGTCCAGGCTTCCCGCCTCTTCAACGGCGGCTCGAAGCTCATCACCTAGCTTGTCGATGTCCTGCATGTTTCCACCCACGAAAAAAGGGGCCATCGTCGAGGCCCCTTCGCAACATCCGAACTTCTGAGCTTACGTCCGAAGGACCTCAGGTCACGCGGCCTGGCCGAGCGCGGACTCCGCTTGCTCAACCAGCGCCTTGAAGGCCTCAGGCTCACGCGCCGCGAGGTCAGCAAGAATTTTCCGGTCGACCTCCACTCCGGCAAGCTTGAGGCCATTCATAAATCGCCCATATGTCAGGCCATGCATGCGCGCTGCTGCGTTTATCCGTTGAATCCAAAGGCCACGGAAGGCGCGCTTGCGATTTCGCCGGTCCCGATACGCGTACTGAAGCGCCTTCTCGACCCGCTCCAGCGCCACGCGATACGACGTGTGGCCGCGGCCGCGATAGCCCTTGGCTTGCTTCAGGACTTTTCTGTGACGGGCGTGTTTGGTTACGCCCCGTTTGACGCGAGCCACCGACGACCTCCTTAGCCGTAAGGCAGGAACTTGCGCACGACCTTGGCGTCAGATTCCGCCATGATCGTGGTTCCGCGCTGATTGCGGATCTGTTTGTTGGTGCGCTTGATCATGCCGTGCTGCTTGTTGGCTTGACTCATGCGCACTTTGCCCTTGGCGGTCAGCCGAAACCGCTTCTTGGCGCCGCTCTTGGTCTTGAGCTTGGGCAACCGTTTTCTCCGCCCGGTACATCCAGAATGACTAACGGCGGAACGTCCGGGATCTACCGGCGCCGCCGTGGCGTGGGTTTATAACCACTGGTCCGTTGGAATGCAAGCGATGCGCGGGGCCGCATTCCACGAGATTTCGTTGGGGCCAAGCCATGGTACGAACATAAGAAAGGCCGCAATTGCGGCCTTCGAATTTGTTGGCGCTGGGGCGTTGTCGAGCCCGGCCCCAACGCCGGTGCTTGAAAAGGGGGGTCGATAACCAAAGGACGCTTGACCCTACGAGTGCGGGCCTCACCCGCTCATCGTGCATATGGTCAGCGCAGCGACATCATTCAACACGTGACTCCGGCGATTCGCCGACTCTGTGACGCAGATTACGGATTCATCGGGCAGGTTTCCCCGAATTCCTGCAGTTCGCACACTGTCTGGGGTGGCCGTTCCGTATGGGACAGATCGGTGCTTCGTCTCATGCATGCGCATTAATCGGCTAAATTTCAATGGCTTACAACACGTTCGGCGCTTCCAACCTGTTGAGGCAGAAAATTATATGAGCAAATGAACATCATTACATATGTTGTTATTTAGAAATCATGAGAACTCTCGACGAGGGCGAAATCCTGGCGCTGGCGGAAATGTTACGACTGATGGGGGATCCGAATCGCCTTGCCATCATTCTCGCGGTGCGCGATGTCGCGAAGTCGGTTGGCCAGATCGCCACAGAGCTGGGCCAGTCACCATCTCTCGTAAGTCACCATCTTCGTTTGCTGAGAGCGGCGCGAATTCTCAAGGCCCCGCGGCAGGGAAAGCATGTTTTCTACAGCGCCGCAGACCAGCACGTGGAACGGGTGATTGCCGACATGACCGAACATGTGGGCGAACCAGTGTCCCATCACGCTGGAGGTGATGGATGAACCTGTGCGGCCACTCTTGTCACGATCCCGGAGCCCTGGACGCGATGCAGTCCTCGCTGTGGCGGGTGCTGTGGGCTGCACTGGTCATCAATGCAACCATGTTTCTCGTGGAAGGTGGCGCAGGACTGCTTTCGAGATCGGTGTCACTCCAGGTGGATGCACTGGATTTCCTGGGCGACTCGGCGACCTATGTACTCACCCTGTTGGTGGTCGGACGCCCGCTGCACTAGCGCGCCGGCGCGGCAATGATCAAAGGTCTCTCCATGGCCGTGTTCGGCCTCTGGGTGATCGCCGCGACCACATACGCTGCCCTGACATCTCCCGTACCGAGTGCTGCCACCATGGGCTCGATCGGCGCCCTCGCACTCTTTGCAAATACCGTCTGTGCGCTGTTGCTGTTTCGCTACCGAGGCGGCGACGCCAACATTCGCTCGGTGTGGCTATGCAGTCGTAACGATGCCCTGGGAAACCTTGCCGTCATGGCTGCCGCAACTGGCGTTTTCGCCAGCGGCACGCACTGGCCCGACATTGCGGTTGCGGCCATTCTCGTAACACTGGCGATGACGGCGTCCTTTCACATTGTCCGGCAGGCCTGGGCCGAGCCCCACGACTTCGAAGGGAGAGAATCTTCGGAACCCGTTCACGAATCGCGAGCGAATCACGCCTAACCTGAAAGACTTCACTGAGCGAAGGAGGTGTCAGATGGATAGCGCATCTCTTCTCGTCTCAACCGCCGTGCTGCAACAGGCGATCGACAACGGATCCGCAACGATCGCGTTAAAGACCGTCTCGCAAGCGCGTGAGCTTGCAGAGCAATTCGGCGAACAGGTCAAAGCGAGAGCAGCGACCGGTGATGGAATCGGCGTCGATATCGACGTGGATGCCTGACATACCACCGCGGGAGATCGTCAAATCTCCACTCGCAGTCCTGGAGACAAACGCGGCCAGTTGTCGAAAGGCAATCGGCCGCCGGCCTGCCGATCCAACGTTCCAGTCAGCCGTTAAGAGCTATTTGGGAGCCACCACCATCGTGAGAAGGCGGCCTTCCATCTTCGGGAACTGTTCGACCTTGGCGATCTCGTCCAAGTCCTCGCGAACTCGCTGGAGCACGTTCATGCCACGGTCCTGGTGAACCATCTCCCGGCCACGAAAGCGCAGGGTCACCTTCACCTTATCCCCATCGGTAATAAAGCGTTGGATCGAGCGCATCTTGACATCGTAGTCATGAGTCTCAATCCCCGGTCGCATCTTGATTTCCTTGACTTCAATGGTCTTCTGCTTCTTGCGCGCAACATTCGCCTTCTTTTGCGCTTCATATTTATATTTTCCGAAGTCGAGAATCTTGCAAACGGGGGGGCTGGCGTTCGGAGAGAGCTCAACCAGGTCAAGTTCTGCCTGCTCGGCCATTTCGAGTGCGTTCTCGAAGCTTACAACTCCAACGTTTTCGCCGTTGTGGTCGATGAGCCGAACCTCGGGCACATCGATCATGTCATTGACACGCGGCCCTTCACGGGTCGGGGGTGCCATAATGGGTCGTCTTACGATCTAAGGACCTCCATCATTCGCCACCGTGCTGCCAGCCTGGTCGTCCTCCCTATCGCTGGCGGCCAAGGATGGCCGTTACACACTTCAATATGAGCGCGACGCGCCAACTGCCACTGACTCAGGTGCCGGGCGCACGTGCTTCATCACTAAGTCTAGCCACCGCCTCGTCCAGCGCAAGACTTTGTTGCTCCTTGGACCCCAGGCGCCGAATCGACACACTCCCGTCCTCGGCCTCTCGCTTACCGACGGCAATGATAGCGGGGACCTTGGCGTGACTATGCAGCCGCACCTTGTAGTTGATCTTCTCGGCGGACGTATCCAGGACCACGCGCAGACCCGCAGCTTTGAGGCGCTCGGCGACTTCTGACGCAAACGCATTGCCATCATGGGTAATCGTCGTGACAGCGACCTGGGTAGGCGCCAGCCACAGGGGAAATCCACCAGCATATTGTTCGACAAGAATGCCGATGAAGCGCTCGAACGAGCCCAGAATGGCCCGATGAAGCATGACCGGCCGATGTCGCGCGCCGTCTTCGCCAGTGTACTCGGCGTCGAGGCGTTCCGGAAGAACAAAGTCGACCTGCAGCGTGCCACACTGCCACTGGCGGCCGATGGCATCCGTGAGTTCAAAATCGAGCTTCGGTCCGTAAAAGGCACCATCCCCCGGATTGAGGGTGTAATCGATTCCAGCCTCTTCCACGGCATCGCGAAGAGCCCCTTCGGCCTTGTCCCAGGTTTCGTCCGTTCCAGCTCGTACCTCTGGTCGATCCGAAAAGCGGGCCTGGACCTCTTCAAATCCGAAGTCTCGATAGATCCCCGTCAGCAGCTCGCAGAACTTCTTGGTCTCTGAGTTGATCTGGTCTTCGGTGCAGAAGATATGGGCGTCGTCCTGAACGAAACCCCGCACGCGCATCAGTCCATGCAATGAACCCGAAGGCTCGTAGCGGTGACACGAACCAAATTCCGCCATCCGCAACGGCAGCTCCCGATAGCTCTTCACCCCTTGGTTGAAGATCTGGACATGGCACGGGCAGTTCATCGGCTTGAGCGCAAAGATGCGTTCCTCCGACTCCGAGGTGTACATATTCTCGCGGAACTTCTCCCAGTGCCCCGAAGCTTCCCAGAGCATGCGGTCGACGAGCTGAGGCGTTTTCACCTCGACGTAGCCCGCTGCCTCCAGCGTGCGGCGCATATATGCCTCAACCGTGCGGTACAGGGTCCACCCCTTGGGATGCCAGAACGCCATTCCGGCCGCTTCTTCCTGGAAGTGGAAGAGGTCCATCTCGCGACCGAGGCGCCGATGATCTCGCCGCTCTGCCTCTTCGAGGCGGTGGAGATAGGCCTTGAGTTCCTTCTCGTTCCGCCAGGCCGTGCCGTAAACGCGCTGGAGCATCTCGTTGCGCGCATCACCGCGCCAGTACGCGCCAGCGAGTTTTGTCAACTTGAATGCGTGACCCAATTTGCCCATCGACGGGAGATGGGGTCCCCGGCAGAGATCGATGAATTCGCCCTGCCTGTAGAGGGTGATGGGCTCGTCTCCGGGTATCTCCGAGATGATCTCCGCTTTGTAGTGCTCTCCCATCGACTTGAACAATTCGATGGCGGCGTCCCGGTCCCAGACCTCGCGGGTCACTTCCTCATTGCGATCGACGATCTCGTGCATGCGGGCTTCCATCGCCTCGAGATCTTCAGGCGTGAAAGGCTCATCGCGCGAGAAATCGTAGTAAAATCCATCTGAAATGGCCGGGCCGATCGTGACCTGAATGTCGGGGTAGAGTTCTTTCGCGGCTTCTGCCAAGACATGGGCAGCGTCGTGCCGCAACAGATCCAGGACAACGGCATCCTCGTCTTTCGCCGTGACAATCGCGATATCCGCGTCATCGCCTAAATCGCGAGAGAGATCCCACAGATCGCCGTTCACACGGATTGCAAGAGCCGCCTTTGCCAGTCCCGGCCCGATATCCGCCGCCACGTCGGCGCCACTGACGGCCGCGTCGTATTGACGAACCTGTCCATCGGGAAGCGTGAGCGCAACCATCAGAGTTTCCTTAAACCGGCCGCAGTTTGCAGCGCCAAAACGAGAAACATATGTGCATCGGGTTCGCTGTCAAGGATGCCGCGAACATCACCGAGGATGGTGAACTTCCTCCAGTACGTCTTCGACCGCGAGCTCTTCCAAGCGCTCCCGACGAACAACGGAGACCTGGGCACCTCGCGGCGCGCACAGCGCGGGGTCGGAATCGTGCGAAAACAACACGATGGTCCGGCATCCGGTCAGCGCTGATATGTGCATGGGCCCGGTGTCGTTGCCCACGACGACGGCGGCCCGACGACATAACGACGCCACTTCAGCCAGCGACGTCCTGCCGGTTAAATCAATCACTCCTTCGCAACGCCGGGCGATCTCCGACGTCACGCCTCTTTCCGCTTCCGTACCGAGAAGAACAGGCGACATGCCCTCAGCGAGCAATGCCTCGGCAAGTGCCGCGTATCGTTCCGCGGGCCAACGCTTTCCCGGCCTTTGGGGCGATCCTCCCGCCACCAGAATGGCCATGGTGCTGGATGGTTCCAAGTCAGACACCGGCGCGTCGAGCCACTCGACATCGGGCTGCGGCACGAAGTCGATCCCGGCATGCCGGAGCTGCTCGGCCTGCCGATCGATGGTATGCATGTGATCACGGTATGGATTGTCGTGTAGATGCGAGCACCCGCTCGCAACGCCTGACCACTCGGGCTTGGGGGATTTCATCAACCGGAAATACCATCCCGAGCGGCTCGACGTTTGAAGGTCGTACACCCGCTGAAAATGACCACCGGACAGTCGCCCGCGCAAGGCAAGCCAGGCACTGACCTGAAGTAGGCGAGGGCGCGAATCCAGCCAGATCTCATTGAAGTATCCGCAGTCCCGGCCAAAGGATTCGAAGGGTGCGGTCGTCAACAGGACAATGTGGGCATTGAGATGGTGTGCGCGTATGGCCTTGAAGGGCCCAGTCGCGAGCACGAAATCGCCCAGCGCACTGTGCTTAATAACCAGGATGCGCTGGGCGCCCTTGTCCACGGCATTCATGCCACGTCGGGCTCGTGATCGACGAGCGACTCGTAGACGGCCAGTGTCCGCTCACACATCAGTTCGACAGTCAGATTCTCGGTGACGTGCCGGCGCGCCCGATCCGCTATATCCTGCCGCGTCGAAGCATCGATTCCCAGAGCCACCTCGAGAGCTTGGACCAGAGCATCCGGGTTGTCTGGTGGGACCAGCCAGCCCGTCTGGTCGGAAATAATGGTCTCTCGCGAAGCACCGTGATCCGTTGCCACGACCGGGCGGCCCATGGCTTGCGCCTCCGCCGTGACACGACCGAATGCCTCAGGATCAGTCGACGCGGAAACGACCACGTCCGCCAACATGTAGGCAGCAGCCATATCACGGCAGTGATCCACAATTCGAACGACTTCACCCAGACCAAGTGAGTTCGTGAGATTTTCGAGTTCGGCGCGATACCGGGTGCGCCCCTGATCGGAGCCAACAAGTACGCAGCAAAGATCACGCCGTTGCATGCGGGCGAGGGCCCGGAGCAGAACCACGTGACCTTTCCATCGAGTCAGCCGACCGGGCAGCAGCACGACCTGCACGCCGTCGGGCAGGCGCCAGGCGTTTACCAACTGAATGACTCGCTCGGCGCTGACGTTGCCCGGATCGAAATTTTCGGTGTTTATGCCGCGCGGAATGGTGATCAGCCGGGAGGGTTCGACACGATAGGTTTCCTGGACATGCCCGGCAATGAAATCCGAGATAGCGATTACCCGGCCACTGCGCGTCATCACCGAGTTGTAGAGCTTTTTCAAACCACTGCCGCCGTTGTACGTGCCGTGGTACGTCGTCACGAAATGACAACCCGCACGGCGCGTGGCAAACAATGCACTCCAGGCCGGCGCGCGCGATCGGGCATGAACGATATCAATCTTGTTGTCGTAGATGAGTGCCGTTAGCTCGCCCGCATTCCGGTGCATGACGAGGGGATTTTTTGAATCAAGTGGCAAGGTGATGTGGCGGAGACCGATCTTTTCGAGATCGTAGACCAGGGGCCCCCCGGCCGAGACCACGAGAGACGCGCCCCCGGCCTTGACGAGCGCGGCCGCAATATCGATCGCACCACGCGCGACGCCGCCGGTTTCCAACGCGGGAAGCACTTGCAGCACACGAGGGCCGGTTCCAGGATGACGTTGCTCGCCTGCTTCTTCCGCCGTCGGGTGAGTGATAGAGTCGGTCTGTGCTTCTGTCATTGAAGCGCCGGAATCCTCAGTTCTGTTGCAACCGCTATGGTCGAGCCGCGCATATTAACTCAGGCCGACGGGGCCACAATCGCCTATCACGCCCACACCGGCAAGTCACCGGGCATCGTCTTTTGTGGCGGATTCAATTCCGACATGACCGGCACAAAAGTGATCGCCCTCGATGCGCACTGTCAGGAATCGGGTCGCGCATTCGTGCGATTCGACTACTTCGGCCATGGTGCATCCTCCGGAGATTTCTCGGATGGGACGATCGGCCGTTGGAAGGAGGATGCCGTTTCGATCCTCGACGAAGTCACGTCGGGTCCTCAAATTGTCGTGGGATCGAGCATGGGCGGATGGATCATGCTGCTCGCAGCCCTCGAGAGACCCGCCCGTGTTTGCGGTCTCGTGGGAATTGCGCCCGCACCCGACTTCACAGAGGACCTCATGTGGGCAGAGTTCGATGACGTGATGCGGGAGACGCTGACGCGCGAAGGGGTCTACCTCCAGCCTTCGGAGTACGGTGATGAGCCCTACGCCATCACAATGAAGCTGATCGAGGACGGGCGCCGTCACCTGCTGCTGCGGGAACCGCTGCACCTGACCTGTCCGCTCCGCATACTCCAGGGCATGAACGATCCCGACGTCCCCTGGAAACACGCACTCAAACTCGTTGAGGCCTATGAAGGCGATGATGTGAAGGTCACCTTTATCAAGAACGGCGATCACAGGCTTTCGGAACCGGCGGATATCGCCCTGCTTCTTCAAACAGTCGATGCGATGGCGGCGGATCGATGAATCAGATGCATGGGAGCTGCGGGCTCAGCCCACATGCGCGGGCATGGCAGAATTGTCAGTGCAGGCTTACCGACTCTGAGCAGACGCAAGCGCCCGAAGCCCGGAACGGTAGCCCGGATAGCGAAGCCGAACACCGAGTTCGTCTTTGATCCGGTCGTTGCGCACCCTTTTACATTCCCCATAGAACGATCGCCCCATGGGCGAAAGATCTGCCTGTTCGTACGGCACGGCCGGAGGCGGTTCGCAACCCGCAAGGTCACACGCGAACTCCACGACGTCCTGCGGGGGGGCAGGCTCGTCATCGCACACGTTATAAATTGCGCCCGGGACAGGATGCGCCATCGACGCACGCAGGACTTGAACGATGTCGTCGACATGGATGCGAGAAAACACCTGGCCGGGCTTGATTATTCGCCGTGACCGGCCCTTGCGGGCCGTCTCGATCGGGTTACGCCCGGGACCATAGATACCCGCCAGCCGGAAAATTTGCACCGGCACCTGCATGCGCTCTCCCAGGTTTAGCCATGCGCGCTCGGCCGCAACACGGCGCGCGCTGCGCTCATTGGAAGGCTGGCAGTCGGTGGACTCGTCAACCCAGTCCCCGCCCCGATCACCATAGACGCCGACCGTGGAAAGATAGCCAATCCACGACAGGGTCGAGATGTTCTCGATGTCACCTCCATGGCAGTCGATGACAGGGTCTCCGCCAGCATCGGGCGGCACCGATGACAGCACATGTGTCGCGCCGTCCAAGATATCCGCTGGGTCGGACATTGGCCGTTCACGCGCGAATTCATGAAGATGAAATCTCTCAGCAGACAATCCATCGCCAGCGTCAGCACTGCGCGACGTCCCAATGATTTTCCACGAATCCGTATGCAGTGCTTCGGCCAACGCCCTGGCGGAGTAGCCGAGCCCAAAGCAGACAATTACGTTATGCATCATCACGGGAATTTGTCTCCACCACCGATCCGAGGGTTGCACGCAGCCACGATCTACCCGACTCTTACGTCCATGCCAATCTCGCCACACTCCGAAATTCGATTTCTCTCGCACCCCTTGGCGGCTGTGCGCACAGGCACGGCGGCCATGATCCTGTCCGCTCTGATGATCTTTCCGGCGCAGGCGGAAATCGATCAGAAACGTTATGCCGAGTGCATTGCCAAGATCGATACGGATCCGCGAAATGCCTTCGACTCGGCAGCATTCTGGCGCTTCTCAGGCGGCGGCATCGCAGCCGCTCACTGCGCCGGGCTCGCGCTGATCCGCATGGGTCAGCACAAGTACGGCGCCGAGCGACTCGAGACTGTCGTTCGCAAAATGCGGAACTCCGACGAATTCAACGAGGCTCCCAAGATCGCAGAAGTTCTGGCACAAGCCGGCCACGGCTGGATCCTGGCGGGCGACCCGGCCCGAGCACGGCAGTTGTTCACCAAGGCGCTGGAGTTCCAGCCTGGCACTTCAACTTATTTCGTTGATCGCTCCATCGCGGCCGTCGACCTCAAAGATTTTCGAAGCGCCGCCAGCGATCTGGATGCAGCGGTGAAATTTGACCCGGAAAACACCGAAGCCTTCGCGTTCAGGGCTCGGGCCCGGCGGAAACTGGGCGATTTCGAGGGTGCCGTGAACGATGCGAATCGCGCAATTGCGCTCGATCCTGACTACGTGCCGGCTCTGCTTGAACGCGGATCACTACGCCAAATGTCTAACGACAGTGACGGTGCACGCTCGGACTGGCGGCGCGTTCTGGAAATCTCGCCGGAAAGCGCGGAGGCGATCGCGGCAAAGGCCCTGCTCAAAGCCCTTGACACCAATTAGAGCCCTACACCGGCACCCCATCCCATTCCAAGAGGACTTCCGGCGCGCGCTCTGACGGCCTACGAGCCGAACGCTCTTCCCGGAACCTCTCTTCACTCACCAATTCGCGAAGGGCCCACACCGCCGCGCCCCGCACCAGCTCAGAGGCATCATCCAGGCGTTCTTCAATAGCGGGCACGGAACTCTCGTTGCCGACGTTGCCAAGAGCAATCAGTACGTTGCGGACGAACCGGTTCCGACCTGTTCGCTTGATAGGCGACCCCGCAAAAACACGCCGGAACGCGGCATCATCCAGTTGAACCAGATCCACGAGGCGAGGCGCCATCAACTCGACACGAGGAAGAAACGCTGCCTCTCCGGTGCTTTGTGCAAACTTGTTCCATGGACAAACCGCGAGGCAGTCATCGCAGCCATAGATCCTGTTGCCCATTGATCGGCGGAACTCGGTCGGAATGACGCCTTTGTGCTCGATGGTCAGATAGGAAATGCACCGTCGGGCGTCGAGCTGGTAAGGACCCACGAACGCTGCAGTTGGACAGACATCGAGACATCGCTGACATGAGCCACAATTGTCCGGTTCTCCCTCATCCGGCACCAAGTCCACAGTCGTGAACACCGCCCCGAGAAACAGCCAAGACCCCAACTCACGCGACACCAGATTCGTGTGCTTGCCCTGCCACCCCAGCCCTGCGGCGGCCGCAAGTGGCTTCTCCATCACGGGCGCTGTGTCCACGAAGACCTTGACCTCAGCGTCGTACTCTTCGGCGATCCAGCGTGCCAGCCGCTTGAGCCTCGACTTCAAGACGTCATGATAGTCACGCCCGCGGGCGTAGACGGAGACGACGCCCACATCCGGTTCTCCCAGAAGGGCCAGAGGGTCGCCAGGAATGTGGTAGTTGGCGCCGACAACGATCACCGATCTGGTCTCTGGCCACAGATTTCGGGGATGCTCCCGGAGGCTCGCCTTGGCAGCCAGCCATTCCATGTCTCCCTGCCATCCGCGGTCAAGAAAGTCTCGCAGACGAAGACCGGCGTCGCCGATACCGGCCGGTGTGGTTATGCCGAACGCATCGAATCCCACGCTCAGCGCGCGGGCACCAATTTCCGCTTCCGGCGATGGCTCGGCGGCTGTCCGGGTCTTACTCATGGTGCGGTGGCTACCCCTTAGCGGTTCCGTCGCCACGCGGTGCTTTTAGAAATCGAGGTTGCCGTAATGCTTTGGTGGCGGCAACCCTGGAATGTGGTCGGCCAGCAAACTGCGAAAGCATGGCCGGGATTTGATGCGCGCGTACCAGTCCTTGGCTTCGGGATGGTCGTCCCAGGGTACGTCCCCCAGATAGTCCAGGCAGGACAAGTGTGCGGCGGCGGTGAAGTCGGCCAAACTCATCTGGCCGCCAGCCAGCCAACGCCGACGCTCGGTGAGATAGGTGATGTACCGCAGATGGTGGGCAATATTGTGGTAAGCGGCCCGCAAAGCCCCCGAGTCCGGTTCGCCCATCCCCATGAACCGCTTCATCACTTTCTCATTCAGGAGGTGGCGCGTGACTTCATTGTGGAATTTGAGATCGAACCAGCCTACCAACCTGCGAATCTCCGACTTCTCGAACGGTGATCCGAGTATCAACGGTGGTTCCGGACAGGTCTCCTCCAGGTACTCACAAATCGCACCACTTTCCGACATGACGGACCCGTCTCCGTCAACAAACACGGGCACAAGCCCCGCGGGGTTTAGCTGAAGAAATTCTTCGCGCCGTTCCCAAACCGGTTCAACGACCATTTCGTATTCAAGCCGCTTCTCCTCGAGGACCAGTCGGACCTTGCGGCAGAACGGAGACAGCCAGATGTGGAAAAGCCTGCGCATGCGGCGCCAATATAACCCGAACGCGAATACGAAACCGAACTTGATCTACGCGCTGGCGGCGGCAATCTGGTCACTGAGAGGAT
>CEUN01162770.1_pt1 | contig 14245 bp, 11 predicted proteins | sample 361501 | NCBI WGS metagenome assembly CEUN01 (sample SAMEA2622801, study PRJEB7988) | marine metagenome | biome: marine biome (ENVO:00000447); feature: marine epipelagic mixed layer (ENVO:xxxxxxxxx); material: "saline water (ENVO:00002010), including plankton (ENVO:xxxxxxxx)" | depth 120 m | reverse complement strand
TGGACCTCATTCCGGGCGGAAACTACCTCGGGTTTGCTTTGGACGAGATGGCAAATTGGACCCTGTTTGGAGGCCTCGCATGGTTGCTGGCTCGCGGTGTCTTCCCTGTCGCACCGAGTGATACGTGATATTGCGTATTGCTCGCGCAAGGCGGCTTGTTCAGGATGTTGAAATCGAGAGGATTGGGAAAATCGTGCATGTGTTTTGCTCCGACTGAACATCATTTGGTTGTTCTCGCGTTAGCGACGCAGCGATATCCTGCCACCTTACCTGCGTCGGGTGGCGGTGGGCGATGGTCAAAGGGAAAGCAAACTCTCTTGGCAGGAACTGCCACGCGATCTCAAACAGTGCGGACTGACCCACGCGCCCAAGGTGGCCATCGGTGACGGAGCGCTCGGCTGCTGGGCGCCTTTCGGACTTGAACCGGCGGGAATTCGATTCCTAATAGGCAGCGCCATGCGCGCCAATTCAATCCTCCTCACCGCCACGATTCTATTCGCTGCCTCCTTTAGCGCTTTCTCTGCCGGATCCAAATCACTTGAAGGCTCGCTCAAGCCATTTCTCGGCAAGCCGGTCTTTGAAACACAGGTGGTGTTCTCCGACGAGAAGGGGAAGGTTCGTGAACCTTACCTTGCAATCGCAGTCGATGGCACCTTGCTGGCTGCGCGCAGTTACATCGGGAAACTCCGTCGAAGCGAAGACGCGGGAAAAAGTTGGGGCCAGGTTCAGCAGATCGACATGAAGATTTCGGACAGCAATTTCATCGTCGATGACAAGACCGGCGACATCATGTCGATTCGGATGTGGGACGGGAACGATCGAGTGATTCGGAGCAAGGACAACGGCAGAACCTGGGTGAATGAAAAAGTCACGGTCAAACCGAGCAAGACGATGAAAGGCCTCTCCAAGAGCGGTAAGAAGGTGCGTGGCGTCAAGGAAGGCAACAAGCTGGGCACATACTTCATGCACGCCAATGCCGGGGAATCCGGCGTCACGCTGCGGCACGGAAAGCACAAGGGGCGCTTGATTATCAGTGCCACCTATCGCCCCAATGCGAAGGAACATCCCTCCGATCGTAAACCCGGTGACGAAATCGTCAGTTGCGCGATCTTCAGCGATGACCACGGGGCGACCTGGCAGGTGAGTGAGTTCTTTCCCGATCCCTTTACGGAAGAAGCCGCATTGGTGGAACTGCACGATGGTCGGCTCTATTACAACTCACGCAGTCACAGCGGATATTATGACAAAGCCTTTGCCCGTGAGTTGCGGCCGGATGAAAAACTGCGCCGGGAAGCATGGAGCGATGATGGTGGACGGACGTGGAAGAATCTGCGAATCAGCAAGGTGCTGCCCGACGGAGGTGGTTACGGTCGTGGATATGGAATGAAAGGTGGATTGACGCGTCTGCCCGTGAAAGGTCGGGACGTGCTTATCTTCAGCAACGCCGACACCGGTGGCGGAGATCGCAGCCGCATGACCGTGTGGGCCAGTTTCGATGGTGGCCAGACCTGGCCGGTAAAGCGACTCGTCTACGAATCGTTCAGTGCGTATTCGTCACTGGTTGCCGGCCGTCCCGACACGGCGACCGAAGGACAGATCTTCCTCCTGTTTGAAGGCGGCCCCAAAGGCCGTTATTCAGCCATGCAAGTTGCGCGCTTCAATTTGTCCTGGGTTGTCGATGGCGAGCGGACGGGTGACGGTGCCGTTCCAAGTTGGTTGCGTAATTGATGCTCAGTTCGTGAGCACTATTGCGCTGCCTTAACCAGCTTTCGATATTTCGGCGTGGCGGTTAGTCTCCGTTCGTCGAAATGAAGAACTATACCAATCATCTCTGAGGAGCCGTCCTGCTCGCGGTCGGAGTCATCGTCGGATCTCTCATTACGTCGACTCTTCAATCAAATGCAGCTACGCCGAAAACGAAGAATCAGGAGTGGACTTACCAGACCTGCTACGGCACTGGAACGACCATGCTGAAGTCCATCAACAGCGGTCTGAACAACGGCTATGAACTGGTCGACTTGAAGACCACCACCCAGGACGGTTACTCAACACCCTACACCGTGGCGATCCTCCGGAAGGCGAGGTGACGGACGGGCATCCGAGTAGGTTCGGATGGCTCAGTTCGTTTCGTGGATCGACACTTTGTACCGAAGCCGATGGTCCTCACCTCTTTTCACCCGGGTTGTGACGTAGGGGGGGCGTCGTTTCCTGGATTGCGTGGTAAAAGGATCGATCACCACAACGCTGTAGTCTCGGCTGAGGCCAAGATTCTTGTCTGAACTGGAATTGTGACTGAGGGGCTGGTATTGAAATTGGTCGGTGTTTGTGGCACACACAGCCTGTGATTCCGCTGAATGCAGCCGTCATTTTATGATCAAGGAGATTCAGGATGTCAAAATTTCTAAACACCACTGCGACAAACTACTATCTGGAAGAATTGATTAAAGGAGCGCAGGAACGACTCGTTTTGATTAGTCCGTTTCTGAAGTTTAATGATCGCATAAAGGAACTCCTTGCCGACAAGGATCGGATGAAGATCGACATCCGATTGGTATATGGGAAGAGCGAACTCGCGCCGCAGGAGATCAATTGGCTGAGCGGGTTGGAATTCGTGAGGACGAGTTTCTGTCAGAATCTGCATGCCAAATTCTACGCGAACGAAAACGTTGCGATTATTACCTCGATGAATCTCTACGATTTCAGTCAGGTGAATAACAACGAGATGGGGATGCAGATAGTACGAAGTGAGGACCCGGCCCTTTACAGCGAGGCTTTTGAGGAGGCTCAGAGGCTCATTCGGGTTAGCGAGCAGGTTCGACTGGCCGCTGATACGGTGAATGAAGCTGAGGTTGAGTCAGCCAGTGCAGAGGATAATCGTGATTCAAAGCTATCAACGTCGAAACTGGCCCGTTCTCTCGGAATGAAGACCGCAGAGTTCACGGACAAACTCATCGCTGGGGGGATGCTGGTTCATGATGGCGACAAGTTATCGCTATCACCAAAAGGAGCGAGTGCCGGCGGGGAATTGCGTGTTTCCAAGAGATTTGGCTCTTACTTTCTGTGGCCGAGCGATCTGAGTATCTGAATCCTAAACGGTCGAGAGTCCATGACCTTCAAGTAAACATCACCCGTCGCTCCTTGGTCGATTTGCCGATACCCGGATTGAAGGTGTTGGTCGGATCGAGTTCCTCGTAAAACTTCTTCAGTGTGCGCTCGGCTTCGTACATGTGACCGACGTTGTGTTCGGCCGGATACTTGGCGCCTTTCGCGTCCAGTCGTTCGAGCATCTTAGCCTTCACGGCCTCAAGGTCGGTGCCTTTCTTGAAGATGTAGTCGTGATGAAAGACGTGGCACATGAAGTGGCCGTAGTAGAGGCCGATTTCCAGATGCTCGGCGATTTCGGGAGGGGGATCTTCGACCCAATCGGGATCATCTCCGCGTAGGGCGATGTCGAGGGCGAGGACTTCTTCCGTCGTGTTCTGGTGGACGGTCTGGTAGCGGATCGCTGCACCGGCTGCAGCAAAGCGATGCATAAGAGCGGCTGTCTGCTCCTCCTCGGAGCACTCGAAATATTCAACGCCCTTGGTTTTGCCCCAATCTTCGGCGAGATATTCTCGCGACTCGTCGATACAGCCGTCCGCCGTACTCAGGATGAGGTAGTATTTGTATCTGTCACGATAGTCCAGGAGCCGCTTGGGCAGATGTTGCGGAAACAGCCGGCTCACGAAGTAAAGAAACAGGTCCGGGAGAAACTTGGGGAGGAAGGGAATCTTGTTGAGGTAATATTCCGCCATTGATTTGAGCGCGTAAGCCTGTGGCAGGCGCGCCGTTCCGAGGTGTTTGATGGAGAGGAAGACGTCTTTTCCGTATCGTTCGGCGGTGTTGAAGATGTCGCGGGTCATGTATTCGCACATCTCGGGAAGCTCTTTGAACTTCTTGAGAACGTGGTGGCGAAGTTTTTCGAAATCCTTCGGGTTGTTGCTTCCGAGAAAGAACACCTGTTTCCGTTTCGGCATGGGATAGGTGTCCACTCGCACGGCAAACGCAGCGACTTTGCCCGCGCTGCCACTGACGTCGTACAGCCGTTTGGGGTCGGCGTTGTAGCGGTTGGGATTCTTGGCGTTCATTCTGCGGATGCGCTTTCCGTAGTCGCGATCGGAAGCGGGCACATCCATGTCTTCGAGGTCTTCGACCGGGATATCGCCCCTCTCGAGATTGGCGAAGATTTCTTCGGGCGTATCGCCAAGGTTCTTGATGCCGAGGTGATTGACGAGTTGGAGTTCGCCCTTCTCATCCACTCGGGCGAAGAGCGAGAGTTTGGTGAAAGAGGAGCCACGTTTGCAGAGTGCGCCTCCCGCGTTGTTGGCAATGCCACCGACAATGGTGGCTCCGATCGTGGTGGAACCAATGACCGAATGCGGAGCGCGATCGACTTTGGCGAGTTCCCCGGTCAGTTCGTGGAGGGTCGAGCCGGGGAAGGCGAGCACTTGTTTTCCGCCATCGAGGAGGATGATCTTCTTGATCCGGGTGATGTTGATGATCACCACGGGCCGGTCGTAGTCGGATCCGCTGGGGCAGGATCCTTCGGTCAAACCGGTCTTGGTGGCCTGCATGATAATGGCGCAATTGGCCGCCACGCACTTCTCAAGCACTTGCCATTGCTCGAGAAGCGTGCGCGGAAATACGACAGCGGCCGCGTCTCCGAAGCCGGAGCGAAAACCCGAACGGTAGTAGGCCGTCTTGCTCTCACGGGTGTACACATTATCCCAGCCGACGATGTCTTCGAGTTCGGTAATCAGAGTATCATTAGCCATAAGATTTAGGCGAAACGCGGGCATGATCGTTGTCAGCGGGGCGAAATCGAGCCTGAAATCATACTGAGAATTCAGATCGCAGTTTCCCGCAGATGCTATAGATTCCCCGCCGTTCATGAGCCGACGAAATCGAAAAATTGCGGATGCGCTGACAACTGAGGACCTCTGGAAACTCATGCGCCGACGCGTGCCGCCGATTGTTTCGGAGTATTTTCGCGGAGGTGCGGATTCAGAAAGCACCATGCGCGGCAACGTGCGCGCGTTTCAACAATCGCTGACGACCGCGTACGGCGCGATCAAGTTCCCGTCGGTGGACATGAGTACCACGGTGTTGGGCCAGCGCTTGGAGGTGCCATGGTTCGTTGCCCCGGTGGGAAGCCTGCGATCGCTGTATCCGAAGGCGGACGCCGTGGCCTCGAAGGTCGCGGGAGAGTTTGGGACGGCCATGGCACAATCCACGCTATCCGGGACCTTGCTGGAGGATGTTGCCGAGGCTTCGAGCGGTCCTTGTTGGTTTCAGCTTTATCTCTGCGGTGGACGTGAGACCGCGCTCCGCGGAATAGCGCGTGCCAAGAAGGCGGGATTCAAGGCACTCATTCTGACGATGGATACGGGCGTATCCGGCATGCGCGCGCTGCATCAACGGATGAAGCCGATGGAGGCGGCTGCGCCATTCAAGGGGCTGGGGCCGATCGAGATGGTCAAGTTGGCGATGCGGAAAGTCGCGCTCGGCCCACAGATGTTGCCTCGTTTGCCTTGGCTTTTGGCTCACTTCATGGATGGCGGTTTGATCAAGTTCGTCAATGTGATCGATGATGACGGCAATGCGATGCCATACACGGACATCGGCACACAGCTCGCCGCTTCGGCTGTGACTTGGGACGACCTGAAGTGGATCAAGGAAGCATGGGGAGAAGAAAACCCACTCATTCTCAAGGGTGTTCATTGTGCCGATGACGCACGGAAAGCAGAGGATCTGGGAGCGACCGGCATCATCTGGTCAAACCATGGAGGCCGGCAACAGGATCGAGTTCCGCCCAGCCTCCACATCGTCGCGCAGGAAATGCCGAAAATGAAGGGCAGCAAGCTCGACTTCATGATGGACGGCGGTATTCGCAATGGCACGGACATCTTCATTGCGCTGACTTACGGATTGAAGGCGGTTGGGATTGGGCGTGTCGCCGCGGCTGGAATCGGTGCCGGTGGTCATGCTGGTCTGACGCGAGCCTTTGAAATTCTCAAGTCCGATCTGGACCGGGCGATGCGGCTCATTGGCGTGCAATCAGTCGAGGAAATCCGTGAACGTGGCGCGGAACTGCGTCGCGAGAATATGATGATTGGTGGTGAGCATCTGCCGCCGTTTGAGTTCTGAGCGATTCGTTGTGCAGGACAACCCAGCTGGATCCAAGAGGGCTGACCGTCCGCCGGATTAATAGTGGCGATCCGAACTTTTCGCTTATCGTGGTGAACGATGTGTGCCACGGCGCAGCTTCCAACGATCGTCACCGACACCGCCCAACCGAGTTCGTAGAACTCCACGTAATCCGGTTCTGGAATTCTGCGGATGCGAAATAGCTTCAGCAGGTTCCAAACTTGAAGTCGATCGAAGAGGCCCAGTGCCCGAAACTGGTTGGCAGTCTTTGGCGAAAGCTCTATTTCGTAATGTTCCACGCAATTTGCTACTTGGAATCGAATTCGGCCTTCAAATCTTCCCACTTCACCCATTTCCCTTCGGGCACGGCGTCAGCGAGATTCTTGATTCTGTTGGCCTCCTCCTTGGTAATTGCAACTTGACGAGGGGTGAACCAATTAACCAATTCTTGGCGCTCCTCACTGGATAGCTCGGTGATGGCCTGCTTGCGTTTGTTCAACGCTCATTAGCGGGACGGTAATTTGGGTGATTGGCCTCATTAAGCGAATCTTGCACGAGGCTGGCTAACTCGCCGCTCGTTTCCGTTCAGGCAACAATGTCGTGCACTACGTGCCCGTGGACGTCGGTTAGTCGGAAGTCGCGGCCTTGGTAGCGGTAGGTGAGTCGCTTGTGATCGATGCCGAGAAGATGGAGGATGGTCGCGTTGAGATCGTGGATGTGCATGGTGCCGGGTGTCCATTTGTCTTTCTTGGGACGAATCATGTTTCCATCTGAATCCACGATATTGTAGGCGTAATCGTCGGTCTGGCCGTAGGTGATTCCGGGCTTCACGCCACCGCCGGCCATCCAGGTGGTGAAGCAGCGGGGGTGATGATCGCGACCGTAGTTCTGCTTGGTCAACTTGCCCTGGCAGTAGGCGGTGCGTCCAAATTCTCCGCCCCAGACAACGAGTGTTTCGTCGAGCATGCCGCGTTGTTTGAGATCCTTGATCAGCGCGGCGCATCCGCGGTCAATATCCAAGCATTGATTGCCATGCTCGCGTGGCAACCCGCCGTGGGCATCCCAACCGCGATGAAAGATCTGGATGTTGCGAACCCCGCGTTCGGCGAGACGACGGGCGTTCAGACAGCACGCGGCAAAGGATCCTGGCGTGCGGGCTTCCTCGCCGTAGAGCTTGAAGGTGGTGTCGCTTTCTCCGGACAGGTCCATGAGTTCGGGAACGGAGGTCTGCATCCGATATGCCATTTCGTGTTGCTTGATGCGCGAGAGGATTTCCGGATCCCCAAATTGATCGTATTGGGCCTGGTTGATGGCCTTGAGTGCGTCGAGCTGTGCGCGGCGATCTGATGCACTTACTCCATTGGGATTGCTGAGGTACAATACGGGATCGCCATGGCTGCGAAGGAGGATTCCCTGGTGATCCGAGGGCATGAAGCCACTGCCCCAAAGCCGATTGAACAGGCTTTGTTCGGGGTGCTTGGTGGCTGCGTGCATGACGACGTAGCCAGGAAGATTGTCGTTGATGCGGCCGAGACCATAGCTGAGCCAGGCGCCGAGACTGGGACGCCCGGGGACCTGGCTGCCGGTCTGGATATAGGTGATCGCGGGATCGTGATTGATCGCCTCGGTATAGGTGCTGTGAATGACGCAGAGATCCTTGGCAACAGTTGCGGTGTGGGGGAGTAGTTCACTGACCCAGACACCGCGGTCGTTGTTGTCCATGCGCGTGAACTCGTACTTGCTCGGACACACCGGATGTGTTTTCTGACGCGCAGTCATACCCGTGATTCTTTGGCCGTCGCGAATGTGGTCAGGCAGGTTTTTACCGAACATCTCGCGCATCCTGGGTTTGTAATCCCAAAGGTCGTGATGGCTTGGGCCACCGCTCATGAAAAGATAGATCACGCGCTTGGCCTTGGCTGGGTGGTGAACTCCGCCGTTCATGCTGCCTCGTGCAGCGCTTGCCCGATCAGGCAGCAGGTGCGCGAGCGCGGCCGTGCCGAGACCAAGGGCGGTGCGTCCGAAGAAGTGTCGGCGTGTTTGGAGGAGATCGAGTTCGCGGAGTGGATGCATGATTCGTCTCGGGTTGATCAGTAGAGCAGGATAGCGACGTCGCTGGCGAGGACCATGCCGGTCACCTGTGACCATGCCGCAATCTCGTCAAGGCGGGCTGGGTAACCAGGTTTTCCGTCAACGTTTGCAAAGACGTATTCTTGCGTCGCATCGGGATCGGCCTGGTAGCGTTTACGCATGGTTTCCAAGAGTTGCTTGCAGGCGCGCCGTTCGGCATCGTTTGGCTCGCGGCAGGCGAGTAGATTGAACAGGTGGTCGAGGCGGTTTTGATCACCGTCGATACGAAGGAGCTTCAGTGCGAGTGCGCGAGCCATCTCCAGCCGTTGACGTTCGTTAAAGAGACCGAGGGATTGAACGGGTGTGTTGCTTTGGGAACGCTGAACGCAACTCGCTTCGCGACTGGGCGCGTCGAAGAGGGTCATCATTGGGTGGGGACTGGTGCGTTTCCAGTAAACGTAAAGGCTGCGCCGGTAGACGCGATTGCCGGTGTCGGCTTTGTAGTTGACCGTGTTGCTGGCGGGGTGGGTGAGGGCCTTCCACATGCCGGCGGGTTGGTAGGGTTTCACGCCTTCACCGCCCATGTGCGGGTCGAGGAGATCGCTGGCCCACAGTCCGATGTCGCGAATGACCTCCGCATCAAGGCGCTGACGTGGTCCGCGTGCGAAGAGACGGTTCTCTGGATCGTCAATCTCCCGGCGGGTGGCGGAGATTTGCTTGAAGGTCCGGCTGTTCAGCATCAGCCGTAACATGTGCTTGAGGTTCCATCCGCTTTGTTGGAGTTCGACGGCGAGCCAATCGAGAAGTGCCGGATGAGTTGGGAAATCTCCTTGCCGGCCAAACTCCTCCGGTGTGCGGACGAGGCCGTAACCGAAAACGCGCTGCCAAATGCGATTGATCAAGACGCGTGATACCAACGGCTGATTGGAATCGGTGAGCCACCTGGCGAGACCGAGTCGGTTCATTGGTGCATCTGAGTCTGAAAGGCCCAATGCGGCGAGGACACCCGGCTTGAGCGGATCGCCGATGCGGAGGTGATACTCGCCCCGCTCGAGGATCTTGGTTTCTCGCGGAGTGGGGAGGTCCTTGGCGACAAGTGTGGTGGTGAACTCGGTTTCGATTGTCGAAATACGGCTGGCGATTTCTTGAGATCGGGTGGCCAGCTTCTTCGGAACTGATGGGGCGTTCGGATCCGCAATAATCAACAGGCGGTCTGCGTCGTCGTTCTTCGGCCAAGCCTTGGATTCAGCGAGCGATTTCCAGGCGTTCTCAAGCTTGACCTCCACCGGCAGGCGATCGGGAGTTCCGATTAACTTGATGCGCAGCGTGTGATCGCCGGAGGCAAGCGTGAGGGGGAGATTCCTCGACGCGGCTTCGATCGGTTTCCCGTCCAGGATGACTTCAAATCCAGGGCCGCTGGTGAAGCTCAGCCAGAGGTCTTGTCTGATGGGCGTGAATATCTTGCATTCAAACCAGCGAGCCTGATCCGATTTTCGTGGCAATGCTTCCCCGGCATTTGGCAATCCAAGGCCTGGTTTGAATGCTTGATCAGTCGGCTTGGCGGTTAGCCCAACCGCCTTTGTCAGCCGCCAGTCGCTGGACTTCCAACTCGTGGTCAGTTTGGCGCGGGCGATGAGTTTGGATTGCAATTCCGGTTTGACCTGGTTCAGGAGTTCAGACCGTGATTGCTTCAATTCTTCCCACTCATCCCATGCTGCCGGGTGCTCGGGAACTTTGGCAGTCGGGCCGTATCGGTAGGCGTTGCCATCCATGGAAGGTTCGGCTGTGCTGTTGAAGTAGGCCATCAACTGGTAATACTCCTTCTGCTGGATGGGATCGTATTTGTGGGTATGGCAACGCGCACAGGTGAGGGAAAGGCCCAGCAATGCTGTGCCCAGCGTCTCGACGCGATCGAAGTTATTCTTGGCCTGAAATTCTTCGGGGATGGCGCCTCCTTCGCCGGTGGTCGGATTCATGCGCACGAAACCGGTCGCCACAAGTTGTTCAAGACTTGGGTCCGGATGGAGATCGCCCGCGAGTTGCCACTCGATGAACTTGTCGAGCGGGAGATTCTCATTGAAGGCGCGAACCACCCAGTCGCGGTAGGGATAGATTCCCCGGCGATTGTCGAGGTGAAGGCCATGGGTGTCACCGTAGCGAACGGCATCCAGCCAGTAGCGGGCCTGGTGTTCGCCGAAGCGAGGACTCGACATCATCCGATCGACAAATCTCGCGTAAGCCTTGGAGCTCTTGTCGGCGAGGAAGGTTTTGAGCTGTTCCGGTTCCGGTGGAAGGCCGGTGAGAATCAGGGCAACGCGTCGGGCGAGTATTCGTCGATCGGCTTCCTCGGCGAACGGAATGCCGGCTGATTTCAATTGCGATTCGATCAATCCATCTATGTTGTCAGCCTTTTTGCGAGTGGGTGGAACGAAGGCCCAATGCTTTGTATAGGCGCCACCTTCCAGAACCCATTGCTTGAGCTTCGCTTTCTCGGCTCCGTTCAGTTGCTTTTCGGCATCCTTCGGTGGCATCGGATCGTTGAAATCGAAGATCCGCTGAATCAGTTCACTCTTTTGAGGTGTGGTCGGATCGATCGCGCGATATCCGCCCCGATCGACAGTTGCGGTCTCAGTTGAGTCCAACCGAAGCATGCTCTTCTTCTTTGTGTCCGGCCCATGGCAAACGAAGCATTTGTCAGAAAGGATCGGGAGGATTTCACGCGCAAAATCGACTTTGTCCGCTAGGGACTCCGAAAGCGCAGCGAGGAGTGAACAAATAGTCAGTGAAGTGCGGATGCGCATGGGCTGAGGATATTATGAATCATGCGGCTGGCGATGATTCAACGATTTCCGACCAATGGCTTGGCATTTGGGGAATGTTTCATGGCAGGTTGTGCCGTGGAACCGTTGATCCAATCCCGCCTTAAATCGGCTGTGCTCGCTGATTTGCGAGACCTCGATTCGACCGGCCGTTTCACTCTAAGTGGAGGTTGAGCCGGGAGAGAGCTTCGTGTCAGTCTCTGCGCGATGGGTGATATCATTGGCATTGATTTGGGAACGACGAATTCTTTGGTGGCGACGGTGGATTCCGGCTTCCCGTATGTGATTGCGAATTCTGACGGGGCGCGTTCGATTCCGTCGGTGGTTCAGTATTCGGCGGACGGGGGAGTGGTCGTAGGCCGGCAGGCAGATAACGCCCGGGTGTCGGATCCGTCGAGGACGGTCTATTCCGTGAAGCGGATGATCGGTGCGCGGTTCGGCGAGGATCTTGTCGCCGAGTTTTCTTATCGCGTGGCGGCCGGTGAAGGTGGAAAGGTCGTGGTCGGCGAAGAAGGGTTGGAAAAACGACCCGAGGAGGTTTCTGCGGAGGTTCTGCGGGAATTGAAGCGCACGGCGGAACAGGATCTGGGGCGGGGAGTATCGCGAGCGGTAATTACCGTGCCGGCTTATTTCAATGATGCGCAACGACTCGCGACCAAGCAGGCCGGGGAATTGGCCGGTCTTACTGTTGAGCGAATCATCAACGAACCGACAGCTGCCGCGCTCGCATATGGGCTGGATCGGCTGAAGGAGAAATCGAAAATTGCGGTTTATGACTTGGGCGGTGGGACGTTTGATCTTTCGGTTCTGGAATTGAATGAAGGTGTTTTCCAAGTCCTGTCGACCAATGGGAATACGAGGCTTGGTGGGGACGATATCGATGCAGCGCTTACCCAGGAGATTTTGCGCCGGATCAAGAACGAACACGCTGAGTTCAAGGCAGATCCATCGACAATGTCTCGCATCCGTGAAGCGTGTGAGTCTGCGAAGAAGGCGTTATCGGATGAGAACGAGTGCAAATTGTCCCTGCCGTTCCTGACGCCTTCAGTGAGTTTTGAGACCACGGTTACAAGAGACGAACTCGACGGGGTTTCCAAATTGATCGTTGAGAGAACGCGCGCCCACTGTCTGCGTTCACTCAGCGATGCGAAGTTGGAAGCGAAAGAGCTCGATCAGGTGATCCTGGTGGGCGGCCAGACGCGGATGCCGCTGGTGCGTCGACTGGTCTCGGAATGGTTTGCCTGTTCGGAATTCGAGGAAACACGCGGCGAATTGCGTGTGGGAGAAGAATACCACACCAGCGATGGCCCGGAGTTGAATACGAGCCAGAATCCGGATGAAGCCATCGCTCTCGGTGCTGCGATCCAGGCGGAGATTCTGGCGGGTGGGTTCAAGGATGTGCTGTTGCTGGATGTGACTCCGCTTTCACTGGGCATCGAGACCTTTGGTGGATTGATGAACGTGATCATTCCGCGGAATACCACCATTCCGGTGAAGGCAGGCGAAGTGTTCACGACCGCGGTGGACAATCAGCGTGAGATGTTGATTCACGTGCTGCAGGGTGAGCGTGAGCGTTCGAAGGACAACTGGAGTCTGGGGAAGTTCGCGATTGAGTTCGAAAAGGCGGCTCGTGCCGTGCCGCGGGTGGGAGTGCAGTTTGAGATCGATGCCAATGGAATACTGCAAGTCCTCGCGCGGGACACCAAGACCGGCAAGGAGAAGATCGTTCAGCTGCAGTCCGCGGTGGATGTGGATGACGCAGACGTTCAGCAGATGGTCGAGGAATCGGTGGAGCATGCGTTCAGCGATCTGCGTGCGCGCCGTTGGATCGAGGCGAAGTTGAAGGCGGAGGAAACGTTGTCCGCGGCGGAGAAAGGGATTGGCGAATGCGGGGATGAATTGCTTGGCGAACAGTTGCATGAATTGCAGCAGGCAATCGAGTGCGTCAAAGCTGTTCTGGCGGAAGCGGCTTCAAATGCGGAAGCGGTTGGATCGCCGGAACAGCTCAAAGAAGCACATCAAGCGCTGGACCACGCGTCCCAGCCCCTGGCTGAAGTATTAATGGAACGTGCGATGGAAGAGATGCTGAAGCGACGCGGCCTGGTCAGCTGAGTCACTTTTTCTTGTCGAGATCCGAGAATGGGTTGTTGGAAAACTTCTGTCCGTCGTCCTTCTCGCCCTTGATCTTCACGGGGTTCTGCCCGTTTGGTTCATCTTGATGGTCGTCATCGTCATGATGATCATCGGGCAGTTCGTCTGGCGGCAGTTCGCGGCCGGCGTAAGGATTCTCGGCGCGTTGATTGCGCGGCTTGGGAGAAACCATCGCACTCAACGCACGTCCGGCGAATTTGGGGTCGGCATCAGGGGTGCCCCAATCGTCGAGCTTGCCGATGAAATCCTGCACCCGTTGATAACCAATTTCCTTGTGGGCGAGTTCGCGCCCTCGGTAGCGGAGAATGATCTTCACCTTCATGTCCTCGCAGAGGAACTGAATGGCATGAGCGGCCTTGATCTTGAAATCGTGGGGATCGATGCCCGGGCGCAGTTGGATCTCCTTCGTCTTGTTGGTGTGTTGATGCTTCTTGGCTTCCTTCTGTTTCTTCGAAAGCTCGTAGCAATACTTGCCGTAATCAACAATGCGACAGACCGGGGGACTTGCCTTGGCAGCGACTTCGACCAGATCCACGCCATGGCGGCGCGCCAACGCGATGGCATCCTGGGTTGGCAAGACTCCGACCTGCTGGCCGTCTATCCCTATGACCCTCACTTCACGGGCTCGAATCTTCCCGTTTGTTCGAATGAATGGACCCCTTTGGCGCCGACGGTTTTTGTTACCGAAGGGCCGACTCAAGAGTAACTCTCCCGTTGTTCACGGCTGTGAACCGAACTTTGTTCTACCATATAAGCTTTAATCAGTGACGATTCTTTAGGCCCAAACATTCGGTAATTCAAGTCAAATCTCTATCAGCGAGAGCCTCAAGGGGATGGCGAGCTTGGCGGAGACTGTCTTGTCTGTCGCATAGGTTGCATAACAGATGTAACGGCCGTCGGGTGAAAATGATTCAACATTATGGTAATTTGCCCAGTGCCGGACAGTCGGATCATGAGTCAGTTGCCCGACACCGAAGTTGCGTCCTGGAAGATTGAAGGAAGTGCCCTTGCCAGCCATT
>CEUN01013519.1_pt1 | contig 14265 bp, 12 predicted proteins | sample 361501 | NCBI WGS metagenome assembly CEUN01 (sample SAMEA2622801, study PRJEB7988) | marine metagenome | biome: marine biome (ENVO:00000447); feature: marine epipelagic mixed layer (ENVO:xxxxxxxxx); material: "saline water (ENVO:00002010), including plankton (ENVO:xxxxxxxx)" | depth 120 m | reverse complement strand
CCTGACATCCAGGAACACGGCGACGAGTGGCGTCGCGACCATGGGAAATCCCAGCCCCAGCGCGCCGTGCACTAGTCCCGCGAGCATCATGGCCATATATACAGCCAGGATGACGGGCCAATCCATTTGCATCAGGGATACCATTGTTCGCTATTGTGCCCGAGTAGCTTGAGGGTTCACATGACGCCAGCACGACAGCTATTGGTTTGGAGCGCCGTTACAGCCATGGCGGTTGCGATTGGTGCGAGTTATAGCGCGCTCACCAACGGTGACCTGAATGTTGGTGCGACCATTGGCGGTTTGGTCGGCGCCATGATCCTCGGCTTCGAGATTTTTATCCTGCAGCGCAGCATCGGTGCGCCGTTGCGCAGATTACCGTTCCTCGTGTTGATAGTGTTGAGCTCCGCCGTCTGGCTTGCGCTGATCTATGTCGGGCTGCAATTGGGACCGGCGCTCCACGGCCTGAACGCTTATGGGGACGAGTATCAGGCCACGACATTCCCTCAGGACATGGCGTTTGCTTACGGCGTCGCGTTCCTGATGAATGCCGCGCTGCGGGTGCGCTCCCTGGTCGGCGCACGGGTCTTTTTCAATTTTCTGTTAGGCCGCTACTACCGGCCTCTCCGCGAAGAGCGGATCTTCATGTTCCTGGATCTGAATGATTCCACGAAGTTGGCCGAGAAGCTCGGAGATATTGGTGTGCAGGCGCTGCTGCGCCAGTTTTTCTTTGATGTATCGGAGCCAGTGGTGCGCTTCGGTGGCGAGACCCATCGTTATATCGGCGACGAAGTTGTCGTCACCTGGCCCCTGCATCACGACCAGCGCGACCAGCGTTGTATCGATTGCGTGATGGCGATCCGGGCGTTGATCGAGCGACGTTCCAGCTTCTACATGCAGCGATTTGGAGTCGTACCGGAGTTTCGCGTCGGCATGCACGGCGGCAGCGTGGTTGCCAGCGAAATTGGCGAGGACAAACGCGAGATTGTCTATTTTGGCGATACCATCAACACGGCCGCACGCCTGGGTGCAGCCTGCAAGACCACCGGGAGTTCGTTCCTGATTTCGGCCGCACTCGCGACCGAGATTGGTTTGCCCCAAACCGTCACCGCGACCGCGGTAGACCCGTTATGGTTATCAGGCAAGGAGGCGCCGTTTGAGGCGCTGGCGCTGAAGCTTGCGGTAAACGAGGCCGCCTAAATGCGCTTGAGGCCCGCGTCCAAATCTGCGATCAGGTCGTCCGGGTCTTCCAGGCCGATATGGGCGCGCAGCACATATTCACTCTCTGTCCATGGCCGCACCGAACGGGTCAGACCACTGCCGCGGTTCATGACCATCAGGCTTTCGTAACCGCCCCACGAAGAACCGATCTTGAAGAGATCCAGCCCATCAACAAAACGGGCTGTCGCATCCAGGTCCTGGGTCTTCAGAATCAGGCCGAACAGGCTCGCACCTCCGCGCATATCCCGTGCCCACAGGGCATGACCCGGGTCGCTCTCAAGCGGCGGAAACAGGACCCGCGCGACCTGATCGTGGTTGCTCAGGAACCGGGCCACCTTGAGCGCGTTTTCGAATTGCTGCGGCAGTCGAACATGCAGGCTGCGCAAGCCTCGCAATGCCATGAAACAATCATCCGGCCCGCAGACATCTCCGAACGTGCCGCGATGATCCACCATGCGCCGATGCAATTCTTCCGTTGCGCAGGTCACCATGCCGATGATCACATCAGAGTGGCCACCAAAATACTTCGTGCCGGCCTGAATCGAGATGTCGACGCCAAGCTCGATAGGCCTGAAGTAGAGCGGTGTCGCCCAGGTGTTATCCATTGCGACTAGTACATCGCGCGCTTTGCCGGCGGCGGCGATTGCCGGTATGTCCTGCATCTCGAAGGTCAACGAACCCGGCGCCTCGGTGTAGATGAGGCGCGTGTTGTCCTGAATCAGGTCGGCGATACCGGCGCCAATCTCCGGGTCGTAGTAGGTGGTACTGATGCCGTACCGGGCCATCGTCACGTCGCAGAAATTGCGCGCCGGGCCGTAGACGGAGTCGGCCATCAGGATATGGTCGCCTGCTGCTACAAAAGCCGAGATACCCATCGTTACCGCGGATAAACCAGAGGCCGTGATCGATGTTCCGGCGCCGCCTTCCAGCGTGCACACAGCTTCTGCCAGGGCGCGCGCGTTCTGCGTACCTCGTGCGCCGTAAGTCACGTCGGTGTAACGCTTCTCACCCTCGTGGCGGTCGAGATAACTCTTGATGTCTTTGGACAGAATGGTCGACGCCCGATAAACCGGGTGATTAACGGCGCCCTCGAAGTCCGGGTCAGGCCGGCCCAGGTGAATAAGTTTGGTTGCGTCTTTCATGACGTTTCCCGACGACAAGCAGTAGACCGACAAAGGCCGCCCGGCTGTCGTGCAACCTCAGGCGGCCTTCAATGTACGTGGGAGTTGACCTGCCCGCTAATCGGACTCGCGAGGCGGATCCGGCAGGCGGACATGAGTTTGCGGGCTCCTAGTCGGTACGCGAGGTGACCTCAAGCAGGTGGTAACCAAACTGTGTCTGTACCGGACCTTGCACCGTGCCGACGTCAGCTGAGAACACGACCTTGTCGAACTCGGGCACCATCGCACCAGGACCAAATTCGCCCAGGTCGCCGCCATTACGGCCGCTTGGGCAGCTCGAATGTTGTTGTGCGATGGCAGCGAAGTCTGCGCCATTTTCGATTTCAGTCTTCAGGGCTTTGCATTGTTCTTCCGAGTCCACAAGGATGTGGCGCGCGCAGGCGGATGGCATAACGGGTCTCCGATTAATCAGTAGATTGAACCGGAACAGCCGGTTCGTAGGCCGTGAAGGATACCTGAGATAAGCGCTTGTCGCTTTGCCAGGGCCAACTCACGCCGCCGTTGGCAGCAGTTCTTTGGTCAACGCGACCCAGTAGCTCGCGCCAATGGCGATGATGTCATCGTTAAAGTCGTAGTGCGGGTTGTGCACCATGCAACCGCCCTGATGGTCATCACCGTTGCCCACCATGATGTAGTTACCTGGGCGTTGCTCCAACATATACGCAAAGTCTTCCGAACCCATAATGCGATCGGCATTGGCGTTGACATTCGCATCGCCTACGACAGCCGCTGCGGCGCGGCGCGCGATTTCAGTTTCCTCGCTGGTGTTGATGACCGGGGGGTAGTTGCGGCGGTACTCCACATCCGCAGTGATGCCTTGCATCGCACACGCGCCCTCGACAAGACGGTGCAGCGTTTCTTCGAAGTAATCCCGGCTCTGGTTCGAGAAGCTGCGCATAGTCCTGCCAAACTCCACTGAGTCCGGAATGACGTTCACGGCGTCGCCGCCGTGAATGCGACCAACGGTGAAGGTGCACGGCAGCTGCGTATTGATATCCTGTGCAAGCAGCTGGTTGAGCGCCGTGATCACAGTGCACGCGGCGTTCACGGGTGAGCGGGCGTAATGCGGCAGCGCACCGTGGCCACCGATGCCATCGATCTTGACTTGCACAAAATCTGCGCTGGCGAGAAACGGCCCGCTGCGCGTAATAAACTTGCCAACCGGGACGGACGGGTAGTTGTGCATGCCCCAGACGGTCTCCACCGGGAACTGCTCAAACAACCCGTCTTCGATCATCTTTTTGGCACCACCAAGCCCTTCCTTGGCCGGCTGAAACACAAAATGGATGGTGCCATCAAAATTACGGGCTTTGGTCAGGTGGCGGGCGGCCCCCAGCAGCATGGTTGTGTGCCCATCATGCCCGCAGCCGTGCATCTTGCCGTCATGGGTGGACGCGTGTTCGAACTCGTTCAACTCGTCAATTGCCAGGGCGTCCATGTCCGCTCGCAACGCGATTGCACGGTTGCTGCGGTTGCCGGCGCGCAGCGTTCCCACCACACCCGTCACACCCAGCCCGAGAGAGACTTCCAGGCCGTAAGATTCCAACTCCGCGGCCACGATGTCTTCGATCAGATTCATGACGCGTTCCTGACGTTAGATGATGAGTGTCTGGTAATCACAGCATTGTTGTCGCAGGCGCTGCCCGTCGCAACGCGGGCTGTGCGAAGATGCAACGTATGAGCGATCTCATTCAACGTGGCACGGTTGTGGTCGGTGCGGGCATTATCGGCGTGTGCTGCGCGCGCTATCTGCAAATGACCGGAGAGCAGGTCACGATCATCGATCGCGACGGCATTGGTGAGGGCTGTTCGTTTGGTAACGCGGGTGTGTTGTGCAGCTTTGCCGCGCAACCGGCCGCAAAGGCGGAACTGTGGCGAAAGATCCCGGGCTGGATTCTGGATCCGCTGGGGCCGGTTTCGCTCAAGCTCAGCCATCTGCCAGCGTTGTTGCCGTGGTTGTTGAAGTTCGCGCGCGCGGCCGAGCCGAACACCGCACGCCAACTCGGCGACGCGATGTTCACCATCAACAATCCCTGTATAGAGCTGTATCGCCAGCTACTTGCAGGTAGCGGTCACGAAGACCTGGTGGTTGATTCGTCCTATGTGTTCGCGACGCGCAAAGCGTCGACGCTGAATATCGACGCGGGCGAGTGGCGCGAGCGCGATGAGCGCAGGACACCGTTGCAGGTCGTTTCTGGTGACGAACTGCGCGAGATGGAACCAGCCATCGCGCCTTCGTTCGAACGCGCGATCCTCCAGAAAGCCCACGGACGAGTCACCAACCCGGGGAGGCTCGTTCAGGTGCTGGCCGAGCAGGTGTTTGCGGATGGCGGCGAGTTCTTGCAAGCCGACGTGTTGGACGCGGCGCCGCGCTCAGGCGGTGGCGCGTGGCTCAACACCTCCCGCGGTGGCATCGAGGCGGATAAATTGATTATCTGCACGGGTGCGTGGTCATCACGCTTTGCCAAGGCGTTTGGCCTTACTTTTCCGCTGCAGGGCGAGCGCGGCTATCACATGGAATTCAAGGACCCGGGCATCGAGGTCCACAACTCCATTCACGACAGTGATCGAAAGTTTGTCGCAAGCATGATGGAAGGTGGCGTGCGCTGCGCAGGCACCAGTGAATTCAACTCGCTGACGGCAAAGCCGGACTGGCGGCGCGCCAACATCATGAAGAAGCTCGGCAAGGATCTGTTTCCTGCGCTCAATACCGAGCAAACCAGTGTATGGATGGGGCAGCGTCCAGCGCTACCTGATTCGGTACCGGTTATCGGCCCCGCGCCCGGGCATGCAAACGTGATCTTTGCGTTTGGACATGGCACGTACGGCCTGACGGGTGCCCCGATGACGGGTCGCCTGGTGGCAGGGCTCGCAACGGGTGAGCGCATGAATCTGGACATGCAACCGTATGCCGCTGACAGGCCTTCATTCACTCGATAATTCGGAGACCAAGATGTTACCCGCACCCATTCGCAACGCGGACAACGCACCTTATTGGGACGCGGCGCGTGAGGAAAAACTGGTCTTGCAACGCTGCCGTAAATGCCACACCTACCGGGCACTCCCGAGTTATCTGTGTCAGGCCTGTGGCCATGATGAATCCGAGTGGACCGAGGTGGACGGGGCCGGGCAGGTAGCAACGTTCTCCATCGTGCACCGGGCGCCGACGTCTGAGTTTCGCGAGCACGTGCCCTATGTCGTAGCGCTAATCGACCTCGACGTGGGCGCACGCATGATGAGCAACATAGTCGGGGACGATGCATTCGCTACGCGGATTGGCGATCGTGTGCAGGTGTGTTTCGAAGCGCGCGGCGGCGACGGTGATCGCGTTCCACAGTTCAGCCGGGTACGCCCATGATGAAACGTAGCGAGTTGCGCAATCAGGTGGCGATCGTCGGCGTCGGCGAATCTCAGATTGGCAAGGTGCCGCACATGACGGGGCTTGGCCTGAACGCGCAGGCGGCCAGGCAGGCCGCTGACGAGGTTGGCATCGCGCTCAGCGACATTGATGGCTTGCTGACGGCTTATTCGATGACCGAACCGTACTTCATGTTGGCGACCGTGTTGGCGGAATACCTGGGTATGCAGCCGTCCTACAGCGCTTCCCTGGTTGTAGGTGGCGCCACGCCGATGATTATGTTGAAACACGCAGTGACGGCGGTAGTCACGGGAGAGGCGGAAACGGTGCTCGTGACGGCGGGAGAGAACCGCGCAACCGGGGTCAGCCGTGACCAGGCCGTACAGGCGCTCGCGGCGGTAGGGCATCCGTATCAGGAATACCTCTATGGGCCGCAGATTCCGGCCTTCTACGCGATGATTGCGAACCGCTACATGCACGAATATGGCACGACGCGCGAGCAGATGGCGGCTGTTGCAGTGAACGCGAGGGCGCACGCGGTGCGTCACGGTAACGCGCACATGAACAAACCGATCACAATTGATGTCGTGTTAGAGAGCAAGCCGATTGCTGACCCACTCAACATGCTGGACTGTTGCCTGATTTCGGATGCGGGCGGCGCCTTGATCGTCACGTCCGCGGAGCGCGCCCAGGAGTTGCCCACCGACCCGGTGTATGTGTCCGGCCTGGGTGAGTTCCATACGCATGAGCACCTGACCTACGCGCCCAGTCTGACGCACTTTGGCGCACAGGAATCGGCCGCCGCCGCGATGCAGATGGCCGGGGTGCAACCTCAGGATATTGATTTCGCGGAACTCTACGATTGTTTTTCCATCGTGCCGCTGATCACGGCCGAGGAGATTGGCCTTGCCGAGCGAGGACAGGCCGGACAGATGTTTCTCGAGGCGCAAACACGCATTGAAGGATCGCTACCGATCAACACGCACGGCGGCATGATGAGTCACGCACATGCTGGTGCGGCTGGCGGCTTGTTCGGCATCATCGAGGCCGTCCGGCAACTGCGTGGTCACGAAGGTGATCGCCAGGTCGCAAAACACGACACGGCCCTGGTGCACAACGAAGGCGGCATCATGTCTTCCCACGGTACCGCCATCCTGAGTAGGCATCGATGACTCGTTTCACCCATCGCGACTACTTCTCGGGTGGCCTCAAGGAGACGGATGCAGAGATTGCAGCGCTGCTTGAGCGGGAAGAGTTACGCCAGTCCGACGGTATTGAACTGATCGCGTCCGAGAACATCGTCAGCCGCGCGACGTTGGAGGCGCTAGGCTCCGCGATCGTCAACAAGACCGTTGAAGGCTATCCAGGCAATCGCTACTACGGTGGTGCTGAGTTTGCCGATGCGATCGAACAACTCGCCATACAGCGTACATGTCAGCTGTTCGATTGTGGTTACGCAAACGTGCAACCACATTCGGGGAGCCAGGCTAACCTGGCCGTGTTTCTCGCGTACCTGAAACCCGGCGATACCGTGTTATCCATGGATCTGTCAGCAGGTGGCCACTTGAGCCATGGCTCTAAAGCCAACCTGACGGGGAAGTGGTTCAAGATTGTGCATTATGGCGTACGCGAGACCGATGGCCTGCTCGACTACGAGCAGGTTGCCGAGCTGGCGCACAAGCACCGTCCTCAGCTGATTATCTGCGGTGGATCGGCTTACCCACGCGCGCTCGACTTTGCGCGTTTTCGCGCCGTAGCTGATGAAGTGAACGCGATATTGCTCGCAGACATGGCTCACTTCGCGGGCCTGGTGGCGGGGGGCCAACATCCGTCGCCGCTGCCACATGCGCATGTCTGCACGGCGACAACCTACAAGAATCTGCGCGGTGTTCGTGGTGGCATTATTCTCGCGGCGGATGAAAAAGATGCCCGCAAACTGAACTCGGCTGTATTTCCTGGTGTGCAGGGCTCGGTCATCTTGAACGCCGTCGCGGCAAAAGCCGTATGCCTGGGAGAGGCCTTACGTCCCGAATTCAATGACTACGCGCGCGCTGTGCTTGGCAATGCCCGGGCGCTCGCCGGGACGTTGTCAGAACACGGCATTGATGTTGTGACTGGCGGCACTGATACGCCGCTGCTGCTGATTGATCTGAGAGCGTTGGGCGTTACCGGCGCCGAGGCGAGTGAGGCATTGGAAACGGCAGGCCTCGTCAGCAACAAGAACTCGGTACCGGGCGACACGCAGCCCCCAACGGTCACGTCCGGTCTCAGGCTTGGAGTGTCCGCCGGGACAACCCGCGGCTTTGGCACGCAAGAGTTCCAGGCCGTCGGTCGTATGGTGGCCAGGGTATTGTTATCGCTCAAAACTGGTGACACACATAGTAGTGCCACCATCGCCGCCGCTCGCGCGGAAGTCCGCGATCTCGCGGATGCGTTCCCGATCTATGCGGTGCCACCCACGTACGCGCGTTAACCCGCCATACCAAGCGTGGGTTTTTTGCCACTGAAGGTGGTGATCACCTCTCCCGGGCCTCGCTCAAGCGTCACGTAGTTGTCGCCGTCGAACACTTGTTGGCCGTTGACCCAGGTACCTTTTAATCCGGGCGCGCGACGCAGCAGCCTTTCTCCGTTCGCCGGAAGATCGAAGTGCCGCTCCATGGGCGTGACGCGTAACTCGTCCGCGTCGAACAGGATGAAGTCGGCATGCGCACCTTCACCCAGGAAGCCGCGATCCACAAAACCGTATACGTCGGCCGGGTCTCGGGTCAGTTTGCGCACGGCCGTGGGTAGGTCAAACACCGGGCGCTCGCGTACCCAGTGACTGAGAAGATGCATGCCGTAAGCCGCGTCACACAGTAACGAGTTGTGGGCGCCTGCGTCGGACAGGCTCACCAGCGTGCCGTCATTGCTGATCAATTCCTCAACACCCTCCTCGTCCACGTTCAATAGCAACAGTGTGTAGAACGTCTCGAAGTTTTCGGACAAGCCGAGGTCCAGGAATAGATCCAGCGGATCCATACCGCGCTCCGCTGCAACATCGGCCACGCTACGTTCCGCCAGACTGGCGTTGGCTTCGGTTGGTCGGGTGATGATGACCCAGTCCCAGCGACCGTTGAATAGGCGCCCCGGCGCAGGTGTTGCCAATACGGTTCTGAAGGCGTCGCGGAAACTCGCATCGGTGAAGATCGAGCGTAACTCGTCGTGATCCGTGGCAGACGGCCACGGCGCAATTGCCTTCAGGATATAGGCCGCATCTATCGTGAATGCGAGGCTCAATGGCTGACACGCACCCTGGGTATACACCGGGTTGCCACGTTGTCTTGCGGCTTGCGCATTCAGCATCAGATCACGCCCGCGCGCCGGCTCTTGCGGATAGTGGAAATGCGCCGCGTACAAGCTGGGCCTGCCGCTACGCTCGGCAAACCGCTCCATGAACGTCATGTTCATGTGGTTACCGGTTGTGATCAGAAACACTCCGTGGTCGTAGTCCGCCATGGCATCGGCAAATGCATCAAACTCTTCCTGCTCGGCCAGCCTGGAGGCGATGGGCACGCCGCCGTGTCCGCGGTGGTTTTCGTTGGTTGAAGAACCGAGACCAACCCCTCCTGCTTCCATGGCATCGCGCAGGTGACCAACCATCGTGTCGATTTCTGCCGTTGTTGCAGCCCGTGACGAGGCCTCGTCACCCATGACCGCGCAACGGATAGTTGCGTGTGATGCCAGTGCGGCGACGTTGGGATAAACACTCTTGCGTTTGAGTGTTGCGAGGTAGCCGGAGAAGTCTTCGAACGACCAGTCGACGCCGGCCTTCAGGGAATCAAGCGACATGCCTTCCACTTCGGCAAGGTTGGCGAGAATGTCGTCCCTGAGTACCGGCGGTGATGGCACAATGCCAAATCCGCAGTTGCCTATGACTACTGACGTAACACCCAGGGCTGGAGATGGAGACGCGGTCGAGTCCCACAGGAGTTGTGCGTCGTAGTGTGTATGTACGTCAACGATGCCGGGCGCCAATACCTGGCCATTGGCATCAAGCTCCTCTTTTGCGTTTGAGCTGACGCTCCCCATGGCCGCCACCCGGCCGTCGGTGACCGCGAAATCACCCTCAAGTAGAGGATTACCAAGGCCGTCAGCAATGCGGGCGTTGCGTACTATAAGGTCGTGCATGTCTGTGTGTTTTGCCGGAACAGGATTGGACTAAAGCGTACCAGCGTTCGCATCGCGCTGCGTTTCGCTCGTACACTCATGGGAGACCGAGCAACAGGTATGTGCTGATGGAAGCAGTTTTGTCCGCAGCAGACGAGGCGTTCAGACAGGAGATCCGCGATTTTCTCGCGGAGGCGTTGACGGACGATCTGCGTGAGGCCGGACGCAAACGTACAAGCCTGTGGCAGGAGATCAACTCGGCCATGAATTGGCAGAAAATCCTGCACACCCGCGGATGGGTCGCGCCGGACTGGCCTATCGAGTACGGCGGTACCAACTGGACTCTGTCGCAGCGCTATATCTTTGCGCAGGAGTGTGCACGTGCTGAGGCGCCGGCGCTGGTGCCGATGAGTTTGCGGATGTGCGGCCCGATGTTGATAGGCTATGGCACGGAAGAACAGAAGGCGCACTGGCTACCGCGCATCCTGAGCGGTGAAGACATCTGGTGTCAGGGCTACTCGGAGCCGGGTTCGGGCTCGGACCTAGCATCGCTCAGTACATCCGCCGTGAGTGACGGTGATGACTATATCATCAACGGCAGCAAGATTTGGACGAGTTACGCGCAGTTCGCCAATATGATGTTTGCACTCGTACGCACGTCCAACGAGGGCAAGGTTCAGCAAGGCATCTCGTTTTTGCTGATCGACATGCATGCCCCAGGCGTGACGGTTGAACCCATCATCAACCTGGAAGGGGTACATGAGTTCAATCAGGTGTTTTTTGACAATGTCCGCGTGCCCAAAACGAACCGTGTGGGTGAGGAGAACGATGGCTGGTCAGTCGCAAAATATCTGTTGGAATTTGAGCGCTTCACGATGTCCTCCGTCGAGTTGCGTCGTGTTCTCGACAAGATTGAACGCCTCGCGCAACTGACGCTTGCGGACGGTCGCACATTGTTGGCGGACCCGGATATCGCTCGTCGTCTCGACGAACTCAGTATCGAATGTCTGGCGCTGGAAGCATCTGAACAACGGGTACTCGCGAATCTGAGTGCTGGCAAAAGCCCTGGACCTGTTTCGTCAGTGTTAAACGCGCTAGGCGCCGAAACGCTGCAACGAGCGGATACTCTTGGTATTGAAGTGGCTGCTTATTACGGATTACCGCATCAGCCGGAAGCGTTGCAAGTTGGGGCGGGCGAACCACCCATCGGCCCGCCGGAAGCTATCACGCTGATGCCGTCTTACCTCAGCAACCGAATGAAAACTATTGCGGGTGGGTCGTCGGAGATTCAACGTAATATCATCGCCAAGGCAATTTTGGGCCTTTAGTCCCGCGTAGCTACTTACAGGTGGTGGGGCTGCCTGTTGGCAAGACTTTGAGCTCTTCGGTCATCGAAATGAAGATCGGCTGTGGCCATAGCTCAATGCTCTGCCTGCCTGCACCGACGGGACAACTTGAGGTGCGAAAATAGCGCTGCTTTTGCTGAGCCAGCAGCATCGCGGCCGCAAATTGCACCATGTGTCGCACAGTGCCGCGCACAGACACGTAGGTGTCGATTCGTTCTTTCGACTGCGTAAGCTTGAAGGTCAGCGATGCCGCGGTCGCCTCGTCGATACCAAGACAAGCAGCAGGGTTCTGTACGCGGCTGTAAACAACATGGAATCAGGATGCGCTGAATCGGCGCAGATGGAAGTCTATGTTCCCAAACAACACATCGATGGCGGTCAGGCGTTTGAAGTAATGTCCGATGTTGAGTTCGTCTGTCATACCCATGCCGCCGTGCAGTTGGATGGCGTTTTGACCTACAAATCGTCCGGATTTGCCAACTTGCACCTTGAGCGCGCTCAAGACTTTCCGCGTGCCTTCATCGTAACCGGCATCCAAGTGCGTTGCAGCCATCATCAGTAGCGACCTGGACTGCTCGTACTCCATGAACATGTCCACCATGCGGTGCTGCAGCACCTGAAACTTGCCGATCGGCTGACCAAACTGCTTGCGGTTCTTGCAGTACTCCACGGTGTCCTTGTAGAGCACCTCCATACAGCCAACTGCTTCCGCGCAGACGGCCAATAAGCCTTCGTCAGTTGCGCGCTGCAAAGTCGCGAGTCCATTGCCCTCATCACCCAGCAATGCGTCTGCAGTGACATGCACGTTGTCCATGGTGACTTCCGCTGCGCGTCCGCCATCTACCGTTGGATACTCGCGCTTGCCTAGACCGGGCGTAGCGGTATCCACGACAAACAGTGAGATGCCATCGAGGTCACGCGTATTACCTGCACTGCGCGCGCTCACGATTACGAAGTCCGCCGCAGGTCCATTCAAGACCATGCTCTTGGCGCCGTTCAAGACAAATCCATTGCCGTCGCGCGCTGCGGTTGTCTCGATGTCGGCCAAGTTGAAGCGTGACTGTGATTCCACAAATGCGAGAGCACCATGCGCTTCACCTGCGACTATGGGCGGGATGAGTCTCTCTTTTTGTTCGCTGCTGCCAGCATGTTTGATGGCGCTCCCTGCGAGCAATACCGTCGCAAGATAAGGCTCGACAACCAGGCCTCTGCCGAAGTTCTCCATCATGATGGCCGATTCGACAGCGCCGCCGTCGAAGCCGCCGTCTGCTTCACTGAAGGGCAGTCCCAACCAACCCAGTTCCGCGAAGGTTTTCCAGTTGGAGTCACTGAAGCCACGTTCTGAGCGACTAAGCGTTTGCCGCTTCGCAAACGTGTATTCAGACTCGACGAAACGTTGGACGCTTTCGCTTAGCAACAACTGTTCTTCGGTTAGTGCGTCCACTCAGTTTCCCCCTCAAGTCCTGACCTGCGGCTCCAGCGCCGCTGCGACCGTGTCGCGGAGCGCGAACATATCTGCGTCCGCGTTTGCTTCAAGCAACCTTTGTACGGCATCCCTGGCTCCGGGGGATGCGATTTGGGGCTGGTTATGGTTTCGATGCTGATCTGGCTGGGGGAGTACCTGGTAAGCCCAGTAGTCGATGGCGACGAGACACATCACCTGCTTCAGTTCGGCAATCTTGAGTTCGAGGGCCGCCATGGGGAACGGCGCTGGAGCATCAGTCGCGGACACGATCTCCGCGCGCTGCATCATGGCCTCCAGCGCCAAAAACTTTACACCCAGCTCGGCGTGCGTGATGACGCCTTCGCTCGCGTACAGCGCGCGCAGCATTGACCGCAGTGACTCGATCTGCCCGCGCATGAACGAAAAGCCGGCGTTGGTCATGGCACTGCTCAGGGACGCATCGCAAATTTGGTCGGACCGTTTAACGCCTTTAGCTTCGGCTGAATCCAATCGATCCATTCGCACAAGCAGGGCCGGGTTTCCCGTGGATCGATCAGGTCATGCACGGCAAACGATTCGGCCTTTGGATAAGGTTTGCGCGCGGATGCAAGCTTGTCTTCCAACTCGGCCCGAAGCGCTTCCGGGTCTTCGGCGGCTGCGATCCGGCGGCGGAAAGCGACGGCTACACCACCTTCAATGGGTAGCGGTCCGGATTGTGCGGACGGCCAGTTCAGGACATAGGTATCTGGTCCGTAGTGAGCTGCCGAGGCGACGCCAAAGTTCTTGTGGATCTGCACGGAAGCCCAGGGTGTGGCTGCCTGCGACGCGGCGGCGACTGCGGCCATCCCGTAGCGAATCGTCCCATTTGCTTCGGCCTCCGGCCCAATCATGAACCCGGGCTCATCCACGAAGTTGACCAATGGCAGATGGAATGTGTCGCAGAGCTCGATGATGCGGCGCATCTTCTGCGCTGCCTCCATGGTCATGGCGCCGGCAAGGAAACGACAGTCGTTGGCTGTGATGCCGACGCTCTGGCCATTGATCCTGGCGAGGCCGATCAGCAGGCTCTTGCCGTAGCCCTCGGCGAGCGGAAAAAAGCTGCCTTTGTCCACGACAGCCTTCACCACGGTCTCGACTTTGAAAGCATGGCGCCGGTTACGAGGAACGATGCTCAAGAGCTTCTCTTCCATCCGGTCGACAGGGTCGTCGGTGGCGATGCGCTCCGCGTGTTCCCAGACGTTGTCGGGCAGATAACTCAGGAACATGCGCATGCGTGCGAAAGCATCAGCCTCCGTATCCGCGACATGATCGACCAGCCCGCTGCGGGCATGCACATCCGCGCCACCCAGTTCTTCTTTGCTGAGGCTAAGCCCTAACGCGCGCTCAACCACGGCTGGTCCCGCTACCATGATCTGCGACAGTTCGCGGGTCATGACCGTGTAATGCGACGCCACCAGGCGCCCGGCCGGGAAGCCTGCCACTGGCCCCAATGCGGCGGAGACCACCGGAACAACGCCCATGGCGTCCGCAATGACACGGAAGCGGTGCGGATCGTACGGTGGTGTGCCTACG
>CEUN01048319.1_pt1 | contig 14296 bp, 9 predicted proteins | sample 361501 | NCBI WGS metagenome assembly CEUN01 (sample SAMEA2622801, study PRJEB7988) | marine metagenome | biome: marine biome (ENVO:00000447); feature: marine epipelagic mixed layer (ENVO:xxxxxxxxx); material: "saline water (ENVO:00002010), including plankton (ENVO:xxxxxxxx)" | depth 120 m | reverse complement strand
GTATCTCTTAGCTCAGATGGAACTATTGTAGCCATAGGAGCATATGGTAATGATGGTAATGGTAATGCTGCTGGTCATGTAAGGGTTTATGAGTTTCAGTAGTCAAATACCATCTTTAGAGGTTGGAGCCAATTTTAATTCCTAAAAAAAAGGTTCTTGGAATAGCTGGTCCATATACAAAATTACTATCTCGATTTTTTCCAACATCAAAATTATCTTGATATTCGTCAAAAAGATTTTTAACTCCTCCATAAAGTTCTAATTTTTCTTTCTTGCTAATGTCAAATGTATAAGAACATTTGAAGCCAAATTCAGTGAAAGAATTTGATTTTATGTAGGATGCTGTATTTTCAGACAAAACGCGAAGCACATCCATTGAACCTGTTTGTACTAAATTAAGAACTGTTTTAAATGTTTTGTTAGGGTTGAAAGTTAAGGTTGCGAATCCGTAATTTTTAGGAGTTCTTAAAAAATTTCTTTTCAGAGCCAAATTGGGGTCATCAAAATTTTTAACTGGGCTGTCAAATAAACTTGATTGTACAGTATATCCTGCTTCTAGTTGGAAAACTTGATTATAGTTTAAACGAGTCTCTAAAGTAATTCCTTTCACTTTTGCACCATCTCCATTTCTTTTTTCAAAGCGTAAACCGAAGTCGTCTTCTCCTACAGGTTGTAAGTAAAAAGCATCTTGTAATTGTGTATAGAATCCTTCTATGGTTAATCCATAAATTGCATATTCAGAGGGTTTATCAAAATTAAAAGATAGGCTTGCACTATTAGATCGTTCTGATTGTAAATTATCAGCCAGTGATATTCTAGAAATTCCACCGCCTGCAAATGCAATATGTAAATCGGTATCAAAAGCTTGTGGCGCTCTAAATCCAGTTCCCCAGGTTGCTCTCAATTGTGTTTTTTCAAAAGGATTATACAAGAAAGATATACGAGGATTAGCTATTATTTTTGTGACTAAATTATGTTTGTCAAAACGAATTCCTGATAGAGCAGTTACTTTTTTTGAGATCTCCCAATCACTTTGAAAGAAAACACCAATATTTTTTGTAGTCTGATCTGTTTGGTATTGATATGCTCTAATTTCATCCATCACATCATCTAATACATATTCTGCACCAAGTGTAAAGATATTATTACCTAATATAGAATTTTCAATGGAATGATTGAGTTGAAAACCACCTTGAAGTGTTTTAGTTACAGATGTTCCGTAGGGTGGAGCTGATAGGTGTCTATCTATATCTTCTGGTATTTCAGGAAAAATACCAGTATAATGTTCTCTATCTGTATATTGTCCAGCTAAGTAACTAATCAGGGAGCTTTTCTCGTCATTAAAATTAATTTGATAGTCAATATTACCAATATATACATGATGTGTTCTTTCCTCAGACTGAAGTGTCAGATGAGGTTTTTTGTCAACCATTTCACCTCCGTAACGATATTCATATATCTTACTGAAGTTCATTTCTATTTTTTGATTTTTTGAAGGGAAAAGGAAGATTGTTGATCCTATAGATAGATTATTTAATTTAGGTAATTCTGAAAAATTATCAGCATTAGCATCAAACCATTCACGCTCCCTTTTGTTGAAGAATAGTGAAAATCCTTTATCAACTTTTTTATTAACAAAACTTGCATTTCCTGAATATATATGATCATTAGTACCTTTTGTATTGAGGTAGGAATACTCAAAAAGATGTGAATTTTTTTCTGGTATTTTTGTGATTACATTAACTGTTCCTCCAATAGCACTTGAACCGTATAGGGCTGAACCTCCGCCACGTACAACTTCAATTCTTTCAATCATATTGGTAGGAATCTGTTCAAGGCCATATAATCCCGTCAATGGACTGAAAATAGGTCTTCCGTTTATCAAAACTTGAGAATATCCACCCCCCAGGCCGTTCATGCGAATTTGTGTGTAATTACAAGTTTGGCAGTCGGTTTCTACACGTAGTCCTGTTTGAAATTTCAATCCTTCAGATAAATTACAAGCTTGTACATCGTTTAATTTAATATTTTTGATAACATTTACTATGATTGGATTTTTTGTTTTTCTTTTTTCTGTACGTGAACCTGTAACAGTGACTTGATCTAACATCTCAGAAGCTTCTTTTAAGTCGAAGTTAACAGTAACTTCTTTTTGTTCTGGTAGAATTGAAACTGTATTTATTTGTGAAATATATCCCGTAAATGAAACTTTAAGCGTTATTTCATTTTTTTCATTTGTATTTATCTTATAATTTCCTTCAGGATCAGAAATAGTACCATCGTTTGTACCTTTTATTAAGACTGAAGCAAAAGGTAATGCCTCTCCATTACTAGTTACTTTTCCTTTAAAGGTTATCTGAGAATAACAAAATGTAGGAAATAATATGAAAAAGAAGATATATTTTTTCATGAGATATTAAATTTTGGTAAATATAAAATTAATTTTAGATAAACCTAAAAATCTTTTTATCTTAAATATGATAATCATTTAAACTTTGTGGTATATGAAAAAGTATAAAAAACAATTTATTATTACATAATGAGGTATTTATTAATATTGCCATTATTCCTTCTTTCTTGTACTGACGGAGATGAAATTTTAACCGAACCTAATTTTTCTATTGAGGGTAGATGGATATGGTCACCTAGTGAAACTAGAGCAGATGCTAATACAATGTATGAGTTCGTAGATGGTGTTAGATATACCTATTACTGTATCACTTGTCCTGGTAATAATACCTACTGGAATTCATTAGATACATCTAATGCACTTCCTACCACCAATCCATACACATTTAAAAATGATACCTTAAGAGTTAATTTACATCATGGGAATGAGTTAGTTACTCTAATTACATTTGAATGTGATGGAGGAAAACTTTTTATGGATGGTAATTTCAGTCACCTATGGAGATTAAGTTCTGATTGCGAATAATTTATAAATTATGTAAGATAAAGCGGGATGGACGGGATTCGAACCCGCGACCTCCTGCGTGACAGGCAGGCATTCTAACCAGCTGAACTACCACCCCGGTTGAATTTGATAGGCAAAAGTATCCTTTCGTTTATATTAAAAAAAGTAAAATATTAATTTTTTATTTATAATGATTAAATCTTAAGTAAATTTACCGACCAATTGATTTGATAATATGTCATTAGATTTTGAAAAACCTATCATAGAGCTTGAAAATAAGCTTAATCAAATGAAAGATATTGCCGCTAAAAATGGTAAAAGTTTAGACAATGAGGCTTTATCTCTAGAGGATAAGATCATAGAATTAAAAAAAGAGATTTTTTCTAATTTAACAAGATGGCAAAAGGTACAATTATCAAGACATCCTAATAGGCCTTATTTTCTTGATTATATATATAAGATTACAAATGAATTCATTGAACTTCACGGTGATAGAGTAGCAAAAGATGATAAGGCAATGGTTGGAGGTATTGGTGAGATAGATGGTAATTCTGTAATGTTAATAGGTCAGCAAAAGGGTAGAACTACAAAAGAGAGGCAATTTAGGAATTTTGGGATGTCTAATCCTGATGGTTACAGGAAAGCTTTAAGATTAATGAAAATGGCTGAAAAATTCAACATGCCAGTAGTAACGTTAATAGATACACCTGGTGCTTTTCCAGGTCTTGAAGCTGAAGAAAGAGGACAGGCAGAAGCTATCGCAAAAAATATTCAAGAAATGGCAACTTTAAAGATACCTGTTATCTGTATTGTCATTGGTGAAGGTGCTTCAGGTGGAGCATTGGGCATAGGAGTTGGGGATAAAGTATATATGATGGAGTACACTTGGTACTCAGTTATTTCTCCTGAATCTTGTTCTTCAATTTTATGGAGAAGTTGGGATTATAAGGAACAAGCTGCTGAAGCTTTGAAATTAACATCTAAAGACTTGAAGAAAATGGGTATAATAGATGGTATTATTAAAGAACCGTTAGGTGGTGCTCATAATGATGTAGATCTTGCTGCAAAAAGAATCAAAAAGGTTATTTTAAATGATATTGCTGATTTAGGTAAGTTAAATCCAGAAAAGAGAATTGATAGAAGGATTGATAAATTCTCAAATATGGGTGTAATTAATGATTAGATCTCTAAATAAATTTATTTTCTTAAATCTTTTAGGCTGGGAGGTTACCGGTGTGGTACCAGAAGATAAAAAAATTGTTGCTATTGTGGCTCCACATACATCTTGGCATGATTTCTTTGTTGGTGTATTTACAAGGTCAGTTTTAAAAATGGAAAATAGAATTAAGTTTCTCGGGAAATATGAATTATTTAAAAATCCATTAATTGGATGGGTCCTTAGGAAACTTGGGGGCTATCCTGTCGTAAGAAATAAACAGGTTAATTCTGTTGATAGTGTCGTGAAGATTTTCAATGACAATGAAAACTTTTTTTTAACGTTAGCACCAGAAGGAACTAGAGCAAAAGTTAATAGTTTAAAAACAGGATTTTATTATATTGCTCTAAAAGCTAAAGTTCCTATATTGATGGTGGGATTTTGTTTTAAAAGGAGGATTGTTCACTTTGGTGAAAAATTTTATCCTTCAGGAAATATAGATAAAGACATGAAAAAAATAATTAGCTTTTTTAGTAATTATCAAGGGAAGATTCCTAGTAAAGGATTAAATCATTTAGTATGAATATTTTAATATTTTTTGTATCTCTTTTTGTGTCATTTTCATATCTATTTGATAATGATGATTCTTTTCCATACAAAATAGAAAATACTATTGAAATAGATTCTCTTCTTTACCCAACTGCAAAACATAGGGAGCAGTCGAAATTAATATATCAACTACTTTCAAAATATCATTACAAGAAAATTAATGTTGACGATTCATTATCGGAAAAAATACTTGATAAGTATATAAATTCATTGGATCCTAATAAAGAATATTTCTTTACTTCAGATATTAAATATTTTAATCAGTATAAATTTCAGATGGATGATTATATTACTTCAGGTTATTTAGAGCCTGCTTATGAAATATTTACTGTATATAATGAAAGGGTAAAAAGTAGAATTGAGTATGTGTATTCTGTGCTTGAGAATGAACCAGACTTTTCAGTTAATGAAGAATTAGTCTTTGATAGGAAAAATTCTATTTGGTTTGATGATGTAAGTCAGATGGATAATTATTGGAGAAAAAAAATCAAAAATTCTATTCTTAATCTCAAGATCCTTGGTAAGGAATGGGAATCAAATAAAGAAACCTTAGATAAAAGGTATAAAAGATTTCAAAAAACTATTTCTCAATTCAATTCTGAGGATGTCTTTGAGATGTTTATAAATTCATATGCTGAGTTATATGACCCTCATACAAATTATTTCTCCCCAGTAAATGCAGATCGTTTTGAAATTAATATGAGTAAAACTTTTGAAGGTATAGGGGCTAGATTACAACAAGATGTAGAGTATACAACTATTTTTCAAATAATGCCAGGTGGGCCAGCGTATAGAAATAAAGAATTAGAAAAAGGCGATAGGATTATTGGAGTGGGTCAAGGTGAAGACGGTCCTTATGATGATATTATTGGTTGGAGGCTTGATGATGTAGTCTCGAAAATAAAGGGACCAAAAGGCTCGGTAGTAAAGCTTTTAGTATTAAAAAAAGAATCTAATATTGATGACTACCCTGATACTGTGAGGTTAGTTAGAGATAAAGTTGATGTAGTGGACGAGGATGCAACATTTGATATTATTCCTTATAGAGCAAATAATCAGAATTATAATGTAGGACTTATTAAAATTCCTAGTTTCTACATAAATTTTGAAGAGGCTCAAAGAGGTATGAAGGACTATAAAAGTGTTACTAGAGATGTGAAGAGATGCATTGATTCTCTTAAAGCATTATCTGTAGATGGTATAATAATTGATCTAAGAAATAATGGCGGTGGTTCCTTGCAGGAGGCTATTGATTTAACTGGTCTTTTTATAGAGACTGGACCAGTTGTTCAGATAAAGTCTTCATCTGGTAGGATAGAGGTTGAAAAAGATTTTGATAGATCTATACATTATAATGGTCCTCTTCTAGTATTAAATAATTCTTTTACTGCATCTTCCTCTGAAATATTTTCTGGGGCACTAAAGGATTACAATAGAGGCTTAATTGTTGGTGAGTCTACATTTGGAAAAGGAACAGTTCAAAATCTAATAGATCTTGAAAGATTCTTTCCAAATACCAATCTGCAGTTTGGTCAGTTAAAAATAACATTAGCTAAGTACTATAGGGTTAATGGGGGAAGTACGCAAAAAATTGGTGTTGAGCCACATATTGAATTTCCTAATATTTACGATAGAAGTATATATACTGAAAATGCTAGAAAAAATGCATTGGAATGGGATAAGATAAGAGATATCTCTTTTAATGACATTAATTATATCAATGAGCCTCTTGTTGATCACTTAAATACAACATTTAAGAATGACGTGAAAAGTGATTCTTCATTTATAAATTATCTGTCTTTTGTTGAGGAAACTAAAGAAAATAGAAAGAAAAAATCAATATCGTTAAATTATTCAAAGAGACTAGCAGAGAAAAAAGAGAATGATAAGAAGTCAAATTCTCTAAATACAACTGTAAAAATCACTGAAATTTTTCCTATTAAAGAGGAGACGTTACTAAAAAAAGTGCAAAATGATCTCTACTTGAGGGAAAGTATTAGATTGTTTGTTGAGATGTTGAGCTTCAAAGAGAGCTAATTCCCGTGTTTATCAACAAATTCTGTTAATAAGTAAATTATTTTATGTTAATAATCAATGTGTAAATATGTTGATAAGTTGTTGATAAGTTTATCATTTTTTTTTTGATTTCAACTCTGAGATTGTCTTACTTAGTATCATCAAGCGAGAGATATTAGAGTTTGAATTTATTCAGGCTTGACGCTGAAAAGGTTGAAAGGAATTACGGTTCCAAGATACAAAGAAGCAGCAAGCTCTCAAAGCGGAAACTTAATTTATTAAGTGAAAACTTTAAGGACTTTATAACTGTAGCTTGACGTTTGGAAAGCACTACGGTGATTTTTAAATGAAAAGGGCGAAAAATTCGATAAGAATTTACGCCCTTTTATTGTTTATAGACATTCCTAAATCAACAATTCAATTTTTTCAGATATTTGTTGATAAGTTGTTGAAAACTTATTTTGACAACTCTTGTTTTAAAATCAATTTCTTTATTACTTAGTGTTACTGAACGAGAGATATTAAAGTTGAAACTTAGTTTCGGCAAGTCTCCAAAGATACTGGCAACTACGGTTTCTGGATTCTAAAGGAAACGAGCTCTCAAAGTGAAAACTTAACTTGTTAAGCGGAAACTTTAAGGACCTTATAACTGTAGTTCAGCGTTTGGAAAGCACCACGGTGATTTCAAAATGAAAAGGGCGAAAATTCGATAAGAATCTACGCCCTTTTATTGTTTATGGGCACTTCTATTTAATCAATCACAATACCTTGGATACCATTTTTAGATAAAGAATTAGTAAATTCTTTCAAATCCTGATTTATAATATTATTATAAGGCTCTATATATTTATTATAGTCGTTTCTAAGTTCTTCCAATCTGTTCATCATACCATCATTTGGAGCTTGATTATCAGTTGTGATTCTATCATATAGGTGAGTGATGTGATTTGTCCATTTCCTTGCGTAGTTAATCTCATCCTGTGAGGTCTCTATCTTACTCTGGTAGAGGTTCTCTTCAATTTCTCTGAGTTTCGATATGATCTCATTCCCACTAGCTTTTATAGCATCATGGAAGTCTTTACCCTCAGTAAGACTTATATATGTTCTGATTTGACTAGTGATATTTCTCATTTCTGTAAGTTTGTCCTGGGACTCTTCAATCATCTCGATAACAATGTTTGCTGTCTCGTACTGCTTTATTAAATCTGATTCAGGTATATCCCATCTAGGGTCAATAGCTACAACAAATGGTTTAGAGTATACTTTTCCATTGATTTCCATCTCAATAGTATAATTTCCTGGTATAGCATCTGGTCCTCTGCCTCTTCTTGCGCTATAATACATAGATATAAAATTACTTTGGAGTTTTGGTGCTTTATGCTCTAAGTCCCAATACACAGTGTGTACTCCCGAGTATATTGTTGATGAATCATAATCAACATCATACAAGTAATCAGTATCTTCTTTGAACTTTACAACTTTATTTCCTTCAGAATCCTTGATAGAAAGGTCTACATTGTCTAGGGGCGTATTTTTTGGTATATAGAAGGAAATATCATTCTCAAAGCTAACTCCACCTGATCTCCATCCACCTCCTAGTGTAGTCCTTAGGGCTTTCTCGGGAGTAAATAAGTGAGGATTATTTTTGTTTTCTAATACTTCACTAACTTCCTGAAGGATATTAATCTTATCAAGCATCCAAAACCCTCTACCCTGGGTTGAGATAGCTAAATCATTCTGAGTCACTTCCATATCTGTTATTGGTACATGTGGAAGATTTAACTGTAAGGAATTCCAGCTTCCTCCGTTGTTAAATGATACATATGCCCCAAATTCTGTTCCGGCATATAATAATCCTTTTCTAGAAGGGTCCTCAGCGACTGCCCTTACGAAATGATCATTTGGTATTCCGTTGTCCTTAGAAATTAATTTCCAAGATTTTCCGTAATCATTAGTTAAGATAATGTAAGGCTTTGGATCTCCATTTCTATAATTATATACAGCTACTATCGCTCTTCCTGCATTATGGGATGATAACTCAATCTTATTGATTGTTCCTTGATAAGGAATTATTTTAGAAGGAGTTATGTCGTCCCAGGTCTTACCTCCGTCTCGAGTTATATGTATTAATCCATCATCTGATCCTACCCAAATTTCTCCTTCATTATGATGGGATTCTTCCAGTGCGAAAATAGAAGAATAAACTTCAACCCCAGTCGCATCATTTTGAATTGGACCACCTGGAATATCTGCCTTTTCAGGGTCATTCTCGAGAAGCTTTCTGGTTAGATCTGGGCTTACTATTTCCCAGTTTTTAGCTTTGTCTGAAGTTAAATGAACAACATTTGAGCCCACATATACATTATCTGGATTATATTTTGAAATAAATACTGGGTAATTCCACTGAAACCTATACAATAGGTCGTCTTGTCTGGTCCCCTCAGTTAAGTGTACGTAAGGTGTTCTCTGGTATTCTTCTCCAGTCTCTAAGTTTTTATAGGTAAACTCACCACTATAACCTGTGCTGTAAATAATATTGGGATTTGTTGGGTGAACCGCTATATCTGAGCACTCTGTACCACCTGCGTTAAACCAGTTTTCGAATGGGGTCAGTGAAGGTATACCACGGCTAGGTACTGAAATTGTTGAATTATCTTGCTGTCCAGCATACAACCTAAACGGGAATTGGTTATCGACGGATAACCTATAAAATTCTGATGTTGGTTGATTATACTGTGTGGACCATGTCTCCCCTCCGTTGAGAGATACATTAGCACCTCCGTCGTTACAGTTTATCATTATATCAGTGTTGTTAGGATTAATCCAGACACCATGATTGTCGCCATGTTGCGTATAAATCCTCTCGTCAAATGTCTTTCCTCCATCTATCGACCTGTAGAAACCTGTATTAGATGCATAGATTATATTTTCATTTTTCGGGTCTGCGTTAATGTGGGAGTAGTACCAACCTCTCTGCCTTAGTTTGTGGTCCCTGTTTATCCTTTTCCATGATTTTCCGCCGTCATCCGACCTGTACAGACCACCTTCTTCTTCCTTTTGAGCTTGTATCATCGCCCATATACGCTTTGAGTTGACAGGTGAATATTCTACCTGAATCTTTCCAGTTAGTCCCTTAGGGAGGCCCTCTGTAAGTCGTTTCCAGGTAACACCTCCATCTTTTGACATGAACACACCACCTTCATCGCTACCGTCTACAAGTGTCCAAGGTTTCCTCTGTACAGTCCAGAATCCTGCTACTAACTCATTGTCGTTATCAGGATTAATTTCAACGTCTCTGGCACCTGTTTTATCACTTACATAATGAATTTTTTTCCATGTTTTTCCACCGTCAGTAGTCTTATAAATACCTCTCTCTGCATTTGGGGCAAATATGTTTCCAAGTGCCGCTACATATACAATATCTGCGTTTTTAGGGTGTATTGCCACTTTTCCGATTAGTCCAGCCTTCGGTAATCCTATGTGCTGCCATGTCTCTCCCATGTCTGTTGACTTGTACATTCCGTTCCCTATGGAAATGTTACCCCTAGGATCTGCAGATCCTGTGCCTACGTACACGATATTTTCATCAGAAGGGGCTACTGCGATAGCTCCGATTGATCCTACAGTAATTTGTCCATCAGAAATATTATTCCATGAATTTCCTGCGTCTGTCGTCTTCCAAACTCCTCCGCCTGTTGTCCCCATGAAAAATGTGTAGGGTCTTGAAATTATTCCGGCAACAGTTGTTGATCTTCCACCTCTGTACGGTCCCACAAAATTCCATTCCAAAGATTCGTAAATCTCCTCGGTAGAAATATCTTGAGAGTAGGAGGGAGTGTTAGTAAAAATTAATAAAAAAGTGAGTTGGTAAATTAAGATTCTGATTTTCATATTTATTTTTTTTTCTTAAGATACTTAAGATCTTTCAATTCTCAATTTTTTCCTTAATTTTTCATAATTTTATTGATTTAGTTTAATCTAAAAAAATAGATATATAATACTGTAAACGAGTAAGTTACGTAATATAATATAATCTTATAGTTTATATTAAAGAAAGGATGTGTTTTTTTCTAATTTTTAGCTAAAAAAAGTAAATGTTTTTGCTGCCTCTCAAAATATTTACTAGAGTACTTTTCTTAAATTGGATAAATAATCTTTATATTCAAATTCAAAAAAAATCAAATGGTTAGAGAAAACTGGGGAAGTAGATTCGGGTTCATAATGGCGACCGCCGGATTTGCGATTGGAATGGGTAACATCTGGAGATTTCCCTACATAGTTGGAGAGAGTGGTGGTGGAGCCTTTATTTTAGTATATCTAATCCTTACAGCTATTATTGGAATACCTCTTCTAACTGCAGAAGTTAGTTTAGGGAGGAAAGCACAACTCACTCCGCTAGCTGGAATGAAGAAATTATCGTCTCCGACCTCTTTCTGGAACATAATTGGTTGGGTCGAGCTATTGACTACCATAATAATATTAGGATTTTATCTTATGATAATGTCCTGGGTGACTGTTTATCTTAAGGAATACATAACTGGTGAGGCATTTAACTATACATCTGATACCATACAGACCCATTTTAATGATTTACAGAGAGATCCAGGAACTCTCATCATGTACAGTGCTGTTATATCAGGAATTATGGCTTTTGTTGCCGCAAGAGGCCTCCAGGGTGGTGTAGAGCTTGTGTCTAAGGTCTTTATGCCAGTCCTTCTAGTGATGTTTATACTGCTAGCATTTGGTTCTAACACGTTTGAGGGATCATTTGAGGGATTAATGTGGTACCTGACACCAGACTTCTCTAAGATAACGTTTGGAGTGATTCTAGCGGCCTTAGGACAGATATTTTTCTCTGTGGGTATAGCCCTTACAGCAGGTTTTGTGTTCGGTAGCTACCTAGACAAGAAAAAGAGTGATATTCCAGGTAGTGTTGGGATTGTCGTATTTTTTGATACTGCCATAGCAATTATTGCTGGACTAGTGATATTTCCTGCTTTGTTTGCGTTCGGGATCGAGCCTAACTCGGGCCCAGGCCTACTATTTGTTACGATGGCTTCTCTATTCAAGGAGATACCATTTGGCATGTTCCTAGGTGGTCTATTCTTCTTCCTAGTGTTTATTGCGGCCTTTACATCCATTATTGGCCTATTAGAGGCAGTCATTTCAACTGCTATCGACTCTTTCAAGATATCTAGAGTAAAGTCAGTGATTATTTGCGTAGCGATGACGTTTGCACTGTGCGTACCTAACATACTCGGTTTCAGCACGTGGAGTGAATTCCAGTTATTTGGCATGAGTATCTTCGGATTCTTTGACTTTTTATCAGCAAAAATTCTCCTTCCACTTGGCGGACTTCTCATCTCTGTTTACGTGGCACATGTGTGGGGATTCAATAAGTTCATGGAAGAGACAAATGTCGGATCTGAGAAGGTGAAAGTTACTCCAATTTGGGGACCTGTTATGAAATTTATTATACCAATTATTATTCTTGTAATCCTTGTCTACGGGCTTGCAGGAGAGAATTTAGCATAAAATTTACTAGATATGGATAAGATTGATTCATTAAATCAGACAGCTGATTTTCATAAGTTGTTTAACCACCCAATTCTTGATAAACCAACTATTCCTGACGGCAAAAGGTGTGAGCTCAGGGTAGAACTTATATCTGAGGAATTAAATGAGCTCAAGGAGGCGATAGCAAATAACGACCTTGTAGAGGTGGCAGATGCTCTGTGTGATATCCAGTATGTACTCTCGGGTGCAGTACACGAGTTTGGGATGAGTGAGAAGTTTGTTCGCTTGTTTAATGAGGTGCAGAGGTCTAATATGAGTAAGGCCTGTGAGACTAAGGAAGAGGCAGAGGCAACCATAAAATACTACAAAGAGGAGAAGGGTACAGAAAGCTTCTACGAAGAGAAAGAGGGTAAATTCCTTGTGTATAGGGAAGGAGACAGAAAAACTCTCAAGTCGATTAATTACTCACCAGCAAATCTTAAGAAGATACTAGAGGACTAGACGTTTGTGTTGATATTGTTTAAGTCAGTAAAAGACTCTCTAAGCCTCTCAATCATTGCATTTTCACCTTCCAGCATCCACTTCCTAGGGTCGTAATACTTCTTGTTAGGTACATCCTCACCATCGGGATTTCCAATCTGAGAATTGAGATAGTCCTGATTCTTAGTATGGTAGTCATTAACTCCCTTACAGAATGCCCACTGCATGTCAGTGTCGATATTCATCTTAACAGCTCCGTAACCAATTGCCTCTCTTATCTCATTCCTAGATGATCCTGATCCCCCGTGAAACACAAAATTTATTGGGTTGGGATCTGTGTTGTGCATGAGCGATACGTACTCCTGAGACTTCTGTAGTATGGTAGGAGTGAGCTTCACGTTCCCTGGTCTGTACACGCCGTGAACATTACCAAAAGCTGCCGCAATCATGAAATTAGGGCTAATTTTAGTTAATCTCTCGTACGCGTAGTTTACCTCTTCAGGCTTTGTGTACAGCTTAGACTCGTCCACGTCTGTGTTGTCGACACCGTCTTCCTCACCGCCTGTGACACCGAGTTCGATCTCGATAGTCATGCCCATCTCATTCATCCGCTCGAAGTAGGTGCAGCAGATATCTAAATTTTCTTCTATTGGTTCCTCAGAGAGATCTAGCATGTGCGAGCTGTATAGGGGTAGACCCTCCTTCTTGAAGAACTCTTCTCCCTCCTCAAGTAGCCCGTCTATCCACGGCAATAGGTTTTTTGCGCAGTGGTCTGTGTGCAAGATGACAGGTACGTCATACTCTTTAGCCATCAGGTGTACGTGGTACGCTCCAGAGATAGAGCCTGCGATGGCGGCCTTCTGGTGAGTATTATCTAGATGTTTTCCGGCGTAGAAAGAGCCCCCTCCGTTCGAAAATTGGATAATTACTGGAGAGTTTACTTCTTTCGCTGTCTGGAGTACTGCGTTAACTGAGCTCGTGTTCACAACATTTACCGCTGGAAGAGCGAAATCATTTTCATTTGCGTAGTTTAGGAGTTCTGTTACTTCCTCCCCGTGGAGGACACCTGATCTGAATTTCATAATAGTTTGGTTTTTTTTCGCAAGCTAATTACTACACGATTGAATACCAAGCGATTCGCTAATAATTGTACACGTAGAGCTCTTTTGACCTGTTTAATGCGTCAAATCTGATCTCTAGTTTTACTCTCTCTTCCTCTGCCCTGTACGGGACATCTGGGCAGTTGGGGTGGTACTTAATGTAGTAGAAGTATATCGTCTGACCCCTCTCGTAGAGCGTCAGGTTATCTGGCTTGCCGAGGATGTCTATGATCTGGTTCTGCCTGTATCTGAAAAAATCTTCTTTATTTGAAGTTATAAGTCGAACCATTTCCATCCTGTCACCGTTGCAACCGAACTTGTCAAGTTCCCACTTTTTGTAGTCTAATCCTTCTATGTCTGGAGCAGTTGTCTCGCAAGATGTTAGAATACAGAGAGATAGGGCTGTTTTTAGTAAAAATCGTGTCATATAGTACAAATTTAAATTATTCCCAAAAGATTTTTTTAAAAATGGTGGAAAAGATATTTCCTTAAAAAAATAGTTTT
>CEUN01045656.1_pt1 | contig 14303 bp, 12 predicted proteins | sample 361501 | NCBI WGS metagenome assembly CEUN01 (sample SAMEA2622801, study PRJEB7988) | marine metagenome | biome: marine biome (ENVO:00000447); feature: marine epipelagic mixed layer (ENVO:xxxxxxxxx); material: "saline water (ENVO:00002010), including plankton (ENVO:xxxxxxxx)" | depth 120 m | reverse complement strand
GTTTTGTCGCTGGCGGACCAGTACCGCGCCGCCACAAATGGCCGCGTACGGGGCAGTGCGCTGATGCTTGGCAAGATTGTTGAGCGCGGGCGACAGATCACACCAGCGCGTCACTCCGGCGCCAACGCGGAAACGTAACTTGCCATCGTGCAGCGCGGCATTCGCGCCTGCGCCCAGCTGCAGATGCCATCGTCTTTTGCCGTCTTGGTATATGTACTGGGCGCCGATGGTCGGATTCAGGTTGATGAGCTGTCGTTTATCATTTTGTTCAGTGTCACTGACGGTGCGACGCGCCTGTAGCCCAATGACGTCGCCTACAACCGCGACCGGTGGGTTGTCCGCGCTCGCTGCTTGCACAGGCGATCCGCTAATCAGAAAGGCCAAAACCAGAATCGGGGCTTGACCCGCCACCAGTTCCGTGTTAGCGCGCCAAAACTGCGCAATCCTGCGTATGGCAACACAGCCCGATCTGGAGTGTTGCAATCTTTGCAATCTTTGCAATCGTCCTCCCACTCGGTGCAGACTCTGGTTAATTTTCAAGCAACATAGGTATGGCCGCGTGTCGTCGCGCCTGGGGCAAGACAAAACAAAATAATCGCGAGGCACGCGATAAAACGGACCATGGAAGTCCAAGATAATAATCTGATTTCTCCACGGAACCTAAAGGCTTCTCGACGCCACTATTTTTACGGTCTTGAGACGGCCTCAGACGAACAGGTGTTTGCGGCCTGGGAGTCAGCGTATGGCGTCTGGTTGGGCGATCCGCATGCGATAAACCGAACTTACGAGAACGTGGTCAAGCCACAGTTCGCTGAGACCGGACAGACCCTGTCACTGATCATTCCGGCGTATCGGGAGGCGCACCGTATCCACCGTTCCATCGAGCTGGCGAAGCGCTTCCACGCCAAGTTTCCGTTGCCGTTGGAGGTGCTTTATATCGTGGAGCGCTCTCCTGACGACACATTACAGCGTGCGAAAGAAGCCGCGGCTGGGGCGCCGCACATTCGTGTCATCGATAACGGACTACGCCGGGGTAAAGGCCACGCTGTGCGCAGCGGCATGGCCCGCGCAACCGGCGATATCATGATGTTCGCCGATACCGATCTTTCGGTACCGCTACACCAGGTTATATTGTTTCTCGAATATCTGCTGCGCCGTCAGGACGTACAGGTTCTGATAGGACAACGACTGAGACTCTCGGCACGTGGCCCGGTACGACGGACGCTCAGCGCCGCGTTTCGTGGCGTTATCTCGTGCCTCGGCCGCTTGCCAGCGACTTGGGATACACAATGCGGCTTCAAGGCGTTCCGTCGCGACGCTGGCCATCGCTTGTTCGAAATGCAGCAGACCGACGGATTCGCGTTTGACGTCGAGTTGCTGTTGCTGGCCCGATCACAAGGCTACCGTGTGGATTCCAGTCCAGTCCTGTGGTTGAACGACGAACGCTCCACGGTCCGTCCGGCGTGCGACTTCCTGCCATTTGCGCGCGAATTGCAGCGTCTCCGACAGCGTTTTGCCGACCCGGCGAGCGCACAATTTCATCATCGAGTGCGTTACTGATGCGCAAGCGACAGTTAGTCGCCTTGGCGGCTTTGTTGTGTGCGACCTTGGCTGTAACAGCCAAGGAGTCAGCTGAGTTTGCCGCCAAGGTTCTGGCAACTCATGGCCAAAACCTGACTGCCGACCAATCCGCGCGTCTCACCCGACTCCTGACTACAGGCCCGGCGTTGACTCGCAACATCGGCACAGAGGACCCGGCGGAGCAGAACGGGCCACACAACTCTTATCATCCGGTGAGCCGCGCACAGTGCGTTTCGCAGGTTCTGGAGCCGGAGCTTATCAAGCGCAATGCGGAGCATGAGTCGACTTGCGGGCACGCTTGGATGGCGCCTGTTCCTGAGCAGGATGGGGACATCGCGTCGGCAAAGGTTTGCATCGATCGTTTTGAGTTTCCGAATATGCCATGTGAGTACCCGGTAGTCTGGGTTGCAGCGTCACAGGCCAAGCGCATTTGTGAATCGATGGGTAAACGCCTCTGCGACTCGCACGAATGGGAAGGCGGCTGCGCCGGTCATGTGGTTGAGGACTACGGCTTCGAAAGCACGGAGATGGGATATCTGCGTGCCGAACGCAGACGTTACAACGGTCGGCGCGAGCGAGCGTTCACGTTCGACTGGGACGCGGAGATCAGAGGGCAGGCTGATACGCGAAAGTTATGTGGCGTTTATCACCGGGAAGACGAGCAGATTGCGGTGTCGCACGACCACTTCAACTTTTTGGGTAAGTCCAAGCGTTGTCATAGCGGTGGGTCGGACTATCGCAGCTGCGGTACCAACACATGGCCCGCCGGGTTCAAGCATCGCTGCGTTTCTGAGTACGGCGTGTACGACATGCACGGTAATGTCGCCGAGGTCGTGAATTTCCCGAGGACGCCTGCCGGTAAGGGGAGTGCGGGTGGGTCAGACAAGACGGAGCGCAAAGGCTCGTTTTTTGTCTACAGGAAGAACTATCCAAACGACTGCCGCGTGCGCCAGCCGTTTGAGCATTTCAAGACGGCCGCAACAGACCGCCATTCGTACTATCAGGAAGGTTTCCGCTGCTGCGCGGACATTCGACTCTAAGCTGATGCCTTCGGGCGGACTTTAAGCCGATAGTCCCAGCGGACCGGCACCAGGGTACAACCACCGACTACAAACAGAGCGCCGCAGGCCGAACTTCAATTTCCTGGACTTCCTGTTCATGTCCTGTTGTGCGGACGTGTCCAGGTATTTCGGTCAACAACCTTTCATCCATGTTTTTTGGGCGGGTATCGGTGGTTGCGGTCTTTAGAGCCAGATTTTTGAGAAGTCCCGACCGCCGTGCCAAACCTTCATTATCCCACAATCGCGCCCCCCGCAGACGGAGCAGCGCAGCTGCCGGCCAAAGCGGTCCATATCCAGGTCGTCGCCGAATTCCGCCACAAGCGAACTGACGTCCAGCGGTGTGGTGTGGTCGCATCGATAGCAGATGGCATTGAGGTCGTAGCTCCCGTAGAAGTGGCCGAGGCGATTGAGTATGTGAGTGGACATGAAGTAACTGTATAAAAAAACAGTAACTGTGGCCAGTCCCTCGCGGCACTGATTTACGGGCGACCATCGTGCCTGCACACGATCCTGATGGACGACTGGGACCCCGAGGATGTGAATGCGCGCGGGCCAACCAGGCCGAGCGACATTTCATCAATACCGCCACTGGCGGTGAGCCGCATTGGGCGTTTGAGGCCAGACATGGTGATGGCGAGCGGTTTGTGCGTAACGCAAGCGCAGTCGGTGCAAAGGCGAAAGCCAGGTTGCCCTACGTTGAGCCGGTTCCGTTTGATGGCCCCCCGAAGAACCCTGCCAACGACTAGCTGGCCGTCTCCGGCACCTTGGGCGGTGTCGCCAGGAAAAAACACAGTGCTCCCAGTAGAGATACCGCGGCGAGCACGATAAACGCCAGTTGATAGTCTCCGCTGACGTCGGCGATATAGCCAGCAAACATCGGGCCAAGCGTCATGCCGAACATGACGATCAACGATGAAAAGCCCATGATCGTGCCAAACGAAGCCGAGCCGAAATAGTCTGCCCGGATGGCTGTCATCAGCGGCCCGCGAATCCCCCACGCCAGACCGTGCACAACTACAGCCAACATCGCCATCCAGACGCTCTCGGCAAATGCGACGATTGCGACACCTGCGCCATGACCTACCAGGCAACCGGTGCACATCAACCGCTTATTGAAGCGGTCCCCCAGGAAGCCACCCATAATCTGGCCAGCGACTTGAGAGCCGGTCATCAGAGCAACGACACCACCTGCGGCGGCCAGTGTCATGGCCATGGTGCTGGTGGTGAGATGGGGTATCAGGTGCACCATCAGTGTCGATACCGACAGCAAGGCAATGCCATGCCCGCTTGATATCAACCAGAACGCCCGTGTACGAAAGGCCTCCCTGGCCGTCAGGTCACGGCGCAAGCTGCGTTTGGGGCCGGCACTACTCGCGGTGGGCTCGGGCTCGCGAATACCATCGACAACTTCGCCATAAGTGTCCGGACGGTGACGGATCATTTGTGCCAGCGGCAAACCCACAACGATGACGATAACGCCCGAGATGAACGCCGTCGTACGCCACCCGAACGACTCAAGGGCGAAAACAACAATGGGCACGCACAAACCGCCAAACGAAAAGCCGAGGGACGAGATTGCGACTGCCTTGGAGCGGTGGCGACTGAACCAGCTGACAACGGCGACCATCACCGTGGCGAAGCCACCGAGACTTGACCCCACGGCCATCAACGCAAACGTCAGGTAGAAGGTGAGGATGGTGTCCACCTGACTGAACAACATGAAGCCGATGCCGTACAGCACCATACCGATCTGGACGATGATGCGAGGTCCAAATCGGTCGACCAACCAGCCCTGAATGGGCCCAAGCAGCCCGCTCTCAATGCGGGTCAGCGCAAACGCACCGGCTACAACGGTTTTGCTCCAGCCAAATTCTGCTTGCAGTAGCACCACGTATGCGCCGTATGACTGCATCCACAGCAGGCTCGAAAGCAGGTGAATGCCACCGGTCGCCAAGGCGATCCACCACCCGTAAAACACATGCCCTTGCGGGCGAACGGTGCGATTGAATGCGTCGGTCAGCTTGGTCATCGGCTGGCCATGATACGCCACTCTGCATTCGCGGTGTCGGACGGAGGGAAGGTCAGTGATAGCATGGGTTTGAACAATCGATCTGGTTTGCCCACATCACATTCAAGGCGGTGAGGAGAGAGCGTGTTAGGCAACGTTCTAACGGTGGTATTGGCTGGTGGTCACGGGAGCCGTTTACAGCCACTTACAGCGGAGCGAGCCAAGCCGGCCGTTCCTTTTGGTGCCAAGTACCGCATCATCGACTTCACGCTCGCCAACTGCCTGCACTCGGGATTGCGACGCGTGTTGGTACTGACGCAGTACAAATCACATTCGTTGCACAAGCACCTGCGTGATGGGTGGTCGGTTTTCAATCCAGCGCTTGGCGAGTACATCACCGCGGTGCCTCCGCAGATGCGAGCCGGCAACATGTGGTACAGCGGTACGGCGGATGCCGTCCAGCAGAATCGCTGGTTGATTGAGCGAAGTGGGGCAGAACATATCGTCATCCTGTCCGGCGACCATATCTATCGGATGGACTACGCGCCGATGATCGTGCAGCACCGCGAAACGGGCGCTGAAGTGACCGTTGGTTGCATGCATGTTGGACTGCACAACGCCAGTAGCTTTGGGGTGATGTCGCTTGGAGAGGATGGGCGCATCACGCAGTTTGCTGAGAAACCCGCGCAGCCAACGCCCGACCCGTTGCACGAGGACGTTGCGCTCGTGTCCATGGGTATTTATGTCTTTCGCACCGAGGCACTTCTGGAACGTCTCGACCGTGACAGTCATATGGAGAGTTCACACGACTTTGGCAAAGACATCATCCCGCGGATTACCGAGGCTGGGGGCGCTTTTGCCTATCGCTTCGGTGGCGACACGGGGCGTGTGAGTGTCGATCTCTACTGGCGTGACGTTGGCACAATCGACAGTTATTTTGAGGCCAACATGGACTTGTTGGAGCCTGTGCCGCCGCTCAATCTGTATCAGCCAGATTGGGCTATTCGCACCTACCAGGGACAGCCGGCACCCATGCGGACCGTCTCGGGCAATTCCGGGATGCAAGGTGTTCTGGTGAACTCCATGGCCGCGGGTGGCGTGATCATAGCGGGCGGCACCGTGGAGCACAGCGTGATCGGACCCAACGTCATCGTTGGCGACGGCGCTCATGTGCGAGACAGCATTGTGCTGGGGGACAGTCAGATCTGGCCAGGCGCGGAGATTCGCCGCGCAATAATCGACAAGAACGTTAATGTACCGGCTGGCACGCAGGTGGGAGTTGACCCGGATGCCGACCGGGAACGGTTTACCGTATCCGACTCGGGTATTGTCGTAGTTCCGCGAGGTTACCGGTTTACCTGAATCCATGGTCGGTCAGAAGCCGGTTGGCCAGTTCGCCAGATAGCGTTTGCTCATGACGGTCTGGTTGTAGGGACCGCGTGCACGTCGCAGCGCATCTGCCAGCACGGCCCGGGTTTCTGCTGGATCAATAATGTCGTCCACCAGATGCCGCTCGGCCGCTTCCCAGGGGGCGTTGGCCCGGTTGATTTCCGCCAGACGCGCTGCCCGCTCAGCCTCCGGGTCCGCGGCAGCCTGTATGCTGCGCCCGTACACAACCTCTACAGCCCCTTCTGGAGCCATGAAACTGACATCAGCCGTTGGCCACGCGACGAGGTAATCGGCGCCCATCTGCGCGCCCACCAGGTGGCGGTGCGAGAATCCATAAGACTTACGGACGATGACGCCAAATCGCGGTACCGTGCTTTGATGCCAAGCATCCATCAGCGTCATGATCTTGAGTGGCATCTTGCGTTCTTCGGCTGTCTTCGAGACAAAAAAGCCGGGGCTGTCGTGGAAGCCGATCAAAGGGATGTGGAACGAGTCACACAAGCAGATGAACGCGGTGGCTTTTTCGCAGGCGCCAGCCCCCATCGCGCCAGCATTGCCGATGGAGTTGCTGGCTATCAGCCCGACGCTGTGACCATCGATGCGTCCCAGTGCCGTCACCAGACTCGGGTCGTAGTGCGGCTTGAGTTCCAGAAGATGACGGTCGTCCACGACCATCTTCAACAGGCGCCGCATATCGAATGCCTGTCGGGCATGCGCGGGGATCAGGTCTGCGGCACGTTCCAGAGCACGGTCCGCGGGATCCTCGCTCACGCGTACTGGAGGAGCGGCTGATGCGTTGTCTGGCAGGAAGCTCAACACGTCGCGAATCTGTGCCATGGCCTGGCGTTCGTCATCCGCGAATAAATCAACCTGACCAGTTACGCGGGCGTGTAACTCCCAGCCGCCCAGCTCTTCCGGTGTGACCACTTCGCCCGTTGCCCCAGCCAGAATCCTGGGCCCGGACACGGCCATCGTGCAGCCTTTGACCATGACCACGATATCGGCGCGAGCCGCGCTCCACGATGGGTCGCCATAACATTCCCCGAGGATCGCGGCGACGGAGGGGACCTGGCGGTTGCGGGGCTGGCCAAAGTTCATGTCAGTCATCGCCATCATATTGGCGGCACCCATGTTGTCAGGCATGCGCACGCCACCCGCATCGCCGAGGTTTATCACAGGAAATCCGCGCTGCACCGCGTACTCATGGCTGCGTTTCACCTTCTGCATGGCGTGGCGACCTCCCGACCCAGCCAACACGGTTGCATCATCCGCATGCACCACAACCGCGCGACCATTCAAGCGACCGAAGCCCGTGATCTTGCCGTCCGCGGGTGTGCGCTCGCGCATGGCGGTCATTTCGCTACGTACGAGCCCCGCGTATTCCTGGAAAGAATTCGGGTCCAGCAGCGCATCGATGCGTTCGCGCGCTGACATGCGGCCCAGTCCGTGTTGTTTTGCGATGTATCGTTCTCCGCCCATGCGGCGGGAGGCTGCACGTACGCGAGCGAGCTGCTGCTGCCAGGTTGGGTTGTCAGACATAAGGTGCGCGGCCCCTTGGAGCGCCAGTAAATAAGAGCCAGACAATGATAGCCGCGCTACCATAGCCACCAGTAATTTCCCGATTCATTTGAGAGAACTGCATGCATGAGTTAACCGGTAAGGTCGCCGTAGTTACCGGCGCAAGCCGTGGTATTGGCGCGGCCGCGGCACTGGAGCTGGCCCGTCTTGGCGTCAATGTTGTCGCCGCCGCCAGATCCGTAGATGCGCTCGAAGACCTGGTAGCGGAAATACGTGGCACCGGAAAAAACGCCATTGCCGTTGGTTGTGACGTGAGTCACTACAGCGATGTTGTCGCGATGATGGAGATCGGACGCAAGACCTTTGGTCAGATCGATATCCTCATCAACAACGCCGGCGTCATCGAACCGATTAGTTCGCTGGCGGATTCCGACCCGGAGGGCTGGGCACATGCCGCCGACATCAACTTCAAAGGGGTCTACTACGGCATTCGCGCCGTGCTCCCGGAAATGCGGGCGAGAGGAGACGGCCTGATCGTCAATGTCAGCTCAGGCGCTGCGACCAGTCCATTGGAGGGCTGGTCCCACTACTGCTCCAGCAAGGCGGCGGCGTTGATGTTGACACGCGCGGCGCATCTGGAGAACGCGGACGCCGGTGTGCGCGTCATCGGACTGAGCCCGGGTACCGTGGCGACCGAGATGCAGGTGCTGATCAAAGCGTCCGGAATCAATCCAGTCAGTCAGCTTGATCCGACCGTGCACATTCCGCCGGAGTGGGTTGCCAGGGCGCTCGCATGGATGTGTACCGAAGACGCCCGCGAGTTTGACGGCGACGACATCTCGCTCCGGGATGAGGGCATTCGCACGCGCGCCGGGATTATGTGAGGAACTGAGTCACGCCACTGCCCTATTTCCTGCTACGACCGTCCTCATTCCAGGATAAACCTTGTCCCGCAAATGTGGATGGACTCGTCTTGCGCAAGCAGTTCCCGCGCCTTGGCCCGTCCCTTGGCGCCCGCCGCGTCGGTGGCCTTCAGGTACAGCGTGCTAAGTCCTTCACCGCGCTCGTCTCCGGGGGAGACAAAATATAGATGGGCGTTTTCAAGCTCGATCTCGAAACGTCCGCTTCTCGTGTGCACGGGTGACTCGATGATGCTGGCCCAGCGTTCGGCCAGATTCAACGGGTCCGGTGACTGCAGCTCCGCGCCGGAAATAGCACTGACGCAATCAGTACGGCGGTAAGCCTGCCAGTCCGGGCCCGCAGGATGCCAGGCACCGTCAGGCGCGTTGTCATTCAGCTGCTGGTCGATCTCCAGGAATGCGCCACCGGTGTCGCGCGGGTGTAGTTGCATACCATCGTAGTCATCGTATTTGAGCGCATGCGCCACACGTACGCCCAGCGTATCCACACGCGCGCGCCGCACGGCGGCGTCGTCGCACTGCGTGATCACCATATAACCGCCATCACCACCGCGTCGGTCCAGATAGCGCCCAGCGGCCGTGTTGTCGGTAATTGGCGCCACCACCTCCAGCAACTGATTACCGATGGGTAGCAGGCGGTTTTCCAATCCAAACTTGCCGACGCCGGGGTCGATATGACAGACCGCGATGTCAAAAACGTGTTCCAGCTGCTCTGTTACAGCAGCGATTTCATGTGCCACCAGGCAGATCTGGCGTAGCCGCAACCACATGTTTTGTGCCTCCTCGGAAATCCTTCGATTGTGCGGCATAGAATAACGCGCTATCGCACGCCTAGAAGCGAAACTCTCCATGTGGCAATCAGATTTGTCCGCCAGTTCGTTCCTGGAGCGCTACTGGCAACGCAACTCGCTCTACGTTCCGCAGGCAGATGTCGCCAACAGTACGCTCGTCACGGGTGATGAACTGGCGGGCCTGGCCTGCGAGGAAGACGTCATGTCGAGAATTGTCAGAGGTGACGCACGCACCTCCGAGCTTCGATGTGAACACGGACCGTTTGACGAGACACGGTTTGCGGCGCTGCAGGGTCCCTGGACTCTGCTGGTTCAGGGCGTCGATCAGTGGCTGGCACAAGTGCGTGACGTATTGACACATTTCTCATTTCTGCCCGCCTGGCGCCTTGACGACATCATGGTGAGCTATGCCTCCGACGGTGGCGGGGTCGGGGCACATTTTGACTATTACGATGTGTTCCTGTTGCAGCTGTCCGGCACGAGAAACTGGCAGCTAGGGGCCATGTGCGATCCGTCCACGGCCACAATTGACGTTGATGGCATGCGCCTTCTGGGTAATTTCGCCCATGCCTCCGAGGTGCTCGCACGGGCTGGCGACCTGCTCTATGTGCCTGCGCGCATGGCACATCGGGGTGTTGCGGTGGGCGATAACTGCATGACCATGTCGGTAGGGTTTCGCGCTCCGTCATATGCCGATCTGTTGCGCGGTCTGGTACACGAGATCGCGGATGGCGTTCCCGAACAGGAGCGTTATTGCGACGGCGCGTTGGCACCGGCGGCGGACCGCTTTCTGATCGACAACATTGCTCTCGACCGGGCGGCCGCTGCGCTTTCTCATTTGGACCAGGAGTCATTGCGTGGGGCGCTGACGCTCACGTTTGGTAAACAGGTAACCGAACCGCGCGCGGAGCCCGGGCTTTCCCTGCAGGACAATGAGCCAGGGGACAATGAGCCAGAAGATAACGAACAGGTGACGGCGCGTGCGACGGACGTGCCGGCAGTTGTGCGCTTAAGGCATGCGCCCAACACGCGTTGGGCTTATGCGGCAGGCGATACCGACGACGGCGCCATTCTCTTCATAGACGGGGAGGCGTACGTCACTACTCGTCAATTTGCGACATCGTTGTGTCGGGAAGCGGTGGAAGAATCGCTGCTTGCGTGTCCGGAGCACATACGATTACTGCAAGAACTGCTGGCATGCGGTGTCATTTTTTATCGATGATATGAATTGGGATGATATGAATTGGGATGATGTGCATTGGGGTGATGTGAATTGGCCGCTCGAATCGGTTATGTTGAAACGCATCGCCTTGACGTGTTGACCCGCTTGGCGTAGCGCCCGGGGTAGGAGTAGTTATGCGGAATCGTAAGTTCGAAGTCACACCATCTGGCGGTGGAGCCGGTGCTTTTGTCGACGGCGTGGATCTGTCGCTCGGATTATCCAAAGATGCCGTCAAGAAGATACGCACCGCCCTGGGTGAATACGGTGTGGTGTTCTTCCGCGACCAGACGCTGAGCCCGGAGCAGCATATTTCGATGGCGAAGCAGTTTGGCGCCATCAATATCAATCGTTTCTTTGCGGCCGTGGATGGCCATCCCAACATTGCGGAAGTGCGCAAAGAGCCGACGCAGGCGGCCAACATTGGTGGCTCGTGGCATACCGACCACAGCTATGACCTCGAGCCTGCCATGGGCTCAATCCTGGTTGCGAGAGAGACCCCTTCACGCGGTGGTGATACGTTGTTCGCCAGCATGTTTGCCGCGTACGACTCGTTGTCCGAAGGTGTGAAGAAAGTACTGGAGTCATTACAAGCCTGGCATTCGAGTCGTCACGCGTTTGGCGACACCACACGCATCCAGTCAGCCGGACTGGACGACCGCTACGGCAATCCGGAGCTGGCCAAACAGGACTCCCTGCATCCCATTGTCATCAAACATCCGATCTCCGGGCGCAAGGCTTTGTATGTGAATCCAGGCTTTACCATTGGTGTTGATGGATGGCACCAGAACGAGAGTGACGCGTTATTGCAGATGCTCTATCAACATGCGGCGAGACCGGAACACACATTTCGTTTCCAGTGGCAACCGGGCTCTGTTGCGTTCTGGGATAACCGTGCCTCGTGGCACTACGCCTTGAATGACTACTCGGGCGAGCGGCGCATCATGCACCGCATTACGATCGACGGATGCGCACTCGCTGCTTGAGACGCGTTACTGATGAATTGTTCGACGGTCGTGCCTCAATCTGCACTGGAAGACGCGCTGGATGAGGAGTTTGCACGCGCTGCCGACCTGTTTGACGACCTCGCCCGTCGGACTCACGATGGCAAAGGCATCACTCGCGCCTCTTATGGTGAAGGGGAGCACATCGCCCACCAGCTGGTTGGACAAGCCGGAGCTTCGGGCGGCCTGGAAGTCTCCACGGACGCTGCCTGCAATACCTATGTAACGCTTCCTGGTCGCGATCGTGACCTGCCTCCGGTCATCATCGGCTCGCATCTTGATTCCGTCGCGCAGGGTGGCAATTTTGACGGTGCGGCAGGCGTAGTCTCCGGACTTGCAGCCATCAAATCGCTCAAGGCCGCGGGGATACAACCGGTACGTGATATCCGGGTCATGGGCATTCGCGCGGAGGAGTCCGCGTGGTTTGGCGTGTCGTATATCGGGAGTCGGGCAGCTCTGGGCCGATTGCCTGAGGGTTCACTGGAAACCGCCCGCCGTTGCGACAATGACGGCTTGCTGGATGCGCATATTGCCGCGGCAGGTGGCGATCCTGATCGTTTGAGAGCAGGAGACATCGAGCTGCCAGCAGACAAGCTATACGCCTACATCGAGGTGCATATTGAGCAAGGTCCGGTACTGGAGAGCGCGGGTCTACCACTGGCTGTCGTAACTGGCATTCGTGGTAATCGGCGCTTCCCAGCCGCGCACTGTGCCGGCGAGTACAGCCACTGTGGTGGCGTGCCTCGAGATCACAGAAGAGACGCGGTCATTGCCGCGAGCGAACTGGTCGCACGGCTGGACCAGCACTGGGACGCGGCCGAGCGCGATGGGCAGGATTTTGCGTTTACCGTTGGCAAATTCACGACTGACCCCGTTTGGCATGCCATGACTAAGATCGCAGGCCGGGTTGATTTCAGCCTCGACATGCGCAGCCTTGATCCAGCCTACCTGGACCAGGCGGAAGCCATGGTGCGCGACGCGGCGCAGTACATTAGCGAGCAGCGTGGAGTGAGGTTTGATCTCGGCGCGGTGACGCGGGCAGCACCAGGCGTGTTATGCGAGCGCCTGCGGGCGGAACTCACCAGCATGGCGCAAGAACTGAATATCCCACACATGCCTCTTGCGAGCGGGGCGTCTCACGACGCGGCCGCTTTTGCTGATGCTGGTGTGAAGACGGCGATGCTGTTCATCCGCAACGCCAATGGCAGCCACAACCCCGACGAGGCGATGGAACTCGCGGACTTCAACGCCGCCACCCGTGTATTGACGCACTGGCTGAGCGCTCACCATTCATCTACAGGAGAATCATGATGCCCAAGCAAATGGGAGAGGCCACTGGCGATCTGGAGCGTCTACAACGCGACATCGCTGCCAGCGAGTTCGATGTGGTGGTTGCGGCCTCGCCGGAAAACGTGCTCTACACCTCGGACGTGTTTGTCTCCACGCAGGTGGATATTCGTGACCGTCTGGCGCTAATCGCATGGGATGGGGTGCGAGACCCCGTATTTGTCTTGTGTCGCGTCGAGGAGGGTTTTGCGCGCCAGGAGGGATGGATTGACGATATCCGCGCATACAAGGAGTTTGTCACGTCACCAGTCGACCTCTTGGCAGACGCTCTGATAGAGATGGGCGCGGAACGCGGCTATATCGGCCTTGAGCTCGATTATCTTGCGGCCAGCTATTTTGACCAACTGCGCCAACGCCTGCCAAACGCCAGATTCGGACGCGCGGAGCCTCTGTTTGACCGCGTGCGTATGTTCAAAACGCCTCGCGAACGCGACATATTGAGTGAGGCATTCAGGGGTACGGAAAAAGCACTCAAGGAAAGCTTTGAAAGCACTCGGATAGGTGATACGGAGCGCGATATGTGTTTCCGACTGGCAGACGGGATTCTGCGCTCCGGTGCCGAGTCCGTCGCTTTTTCACATATCAACGCGGGCCCGAACACAGGCTTCCCGCACATGGACCCGTCGGGCTATCAAGTGCGGGACGGTGACATGCTGAAAGCGGATGCGGGCGGTCGTTATCGCCGCTATTACTCGAACGTCGGACGTACCGCAAAAATGGGAGCCCTGAACGAAGAGGACCGATCATGGTGGACGCGTTTGCGTGAGATTCATCATGAGATCATCGATATGGTGCGCCCAGGCAATACCGGCCGGGAACTGTTCGAAGCCGCTACCGCGTTGCATGCGGAGCGCGATGTCCCGTTTCCCTACGCACACAACGGGCATAGCCTTGGATTGTTGGTACATGAACATCCGCTCATCAGTCCGCACGAAGAGATCGCGTACGAGGCCGGCATGATGACTACCGTGGAGACGCGCGTGCGCTGGGTGGGCAAATGCGGGTATCACATGGAAGACCTGATCGAGGTGACCGATGGCGCGCCTGTTGTCCGATCCAACTATTTTGACAACGAAGAAATTTTGGTTGTGGAGCACCCATAAATGGCTAGCTTGACCAGTCCGATCTGCGCACGCCTCGGCATTCAATACCCCATCTTCGGGTTTGCACATGACGTCAAAACCGTAGCGGCAATCAGCCGGGCCGGCGGTTATGGTGTCTACGGCGCAACCCGCCGTTTCCCGCAGGAGATCCGCGATGAACTGGCGGAGATCCGGGAACTCGCAGGCGACCATCCGTTTGGAGTGGACCTCGTATTGCCTCCCGGCATGCCTGAATACAACTCCCGTGATGCCTTGGAAGCGGAGATCCCGGACGAGCACCGCGCTTTTGTTGATACGCTGATTCAGAAATACGACGTGCCGGCGGCAACCAAGCCAGGCATGCGCACGCGGTTCATCCGCTC
>CEUN01035599.1_pt1 | contig 14324 bp, 10 predicted proteins | sample 361501 | NCBI WGS metagenome assembly CEUN01 (sample SAMEA2622801, study PRJEB7988) | marine metagenome | biome: marine biome (ENVO:00000447); feature: marine epipelagic mixed layer (ENVO:xxxxxxxxx); material: "saline water (ENVO:00002010), including plankton (ENVO:xxxxxxxx)" | depth 120 m | reverse complement strand
CCTAGAGATGTAACTAATGACATAACCGCAAAAAGGTACCCCATTTCAGATGAAATAGAAGCATCCCTTGGTGACTCAACTGGTGATAATATTGAACGTTCAAATTATTCTCCATATCATACAGATATTACAGGAAATGAACCAATTGAAATTCATAATTACCGATATGGAAACTATATCCCAGATGATAGTTTCCCGGAAGAAATAATACTTGCACAATGGGAAAATAAACTTGGACTAACAGTAACAAGAAAAGCCTATGCATATAGCTATCAGGATTTTGATGATTTCATTATTCAAGAAATAATATTTGAAAATACCGGATCAAATATTTTGACTGATACATTTATATCATTTTTGAATAGTTTTAGTGTATCTAGTGGTGGCCATCAATGGGCGAGAGGTAACGGAATGAGCTGGAGTGATTGGAGAGTAAATCGAGAATCAGCACAAGATGATTGGTTCTATTATACCAAAGCTCAAAATTACATTGCAGATAATCCTGAAAAAACTGATGAATACAATGATTTAGTTTTTTGTTATCAAAGAGATGATGATTGGATCGGAACATCTTATGATGATACTGGACAGCCATTTGCATCTAATTTTGCGCAGTTATCTAACTATAATGAGTACCAAGGTCAGATTGAAGGTCAATTAATGGGGTATCAATACATAGGATTTGGTCCGTTAGATGTATCTCCCCCATTTGTTAATGATCCAAACATAGATTATGTTGTTCCAGAAAGTGGAGAGCAACCTTATAATTTTAAATGGTGGAGAAATGGGGATTCCAATCAGCAAGATTATGAAGAACCAACTTATAGACGACATACTGATGCGGAAATGTACCGTATGGTTATTGGAACTTCTAATGATGATAACACTGATAATCCTGATTCATCTATGCTAGTTACTCACTCCTTAGCTTTTGGTCCATATTCTTTAAACCCTGGAGAAAAAGGAAAAATTGTAATTGCGTTTGTTGCAGGATCTGGCGCAGACTGGAACAATGAAGATGAGTTAACATGGTCTATGAAACCAGAATCAAAAGATCAGCTCAAAGATGGAGAGCATTCTATTATAAAAAACTTTAAACAAGCTCAATTTGCTTATGATATGGGTTTTGATTTACCAGACCCGCCACCAGATGTAAAAATTAAATTCAAAAATAATTCATTAGGACAAATGGTTATTACCTGGGATGATCAAGCAGATGATGCGTCTGATCCAGATTATGATGGTTCTGAAGCGCAAGATATTGAAGGATACCGTATTTATAGAGCCTGGCCTCCCTCATTTGATTGGCATTATGGTCCTTGGGAATTAGTAACAGATATAGTATTAAAAGATGAAAATTATTATGATTCAAATACAGGTATATATACATATATAGATACTGAGTCTTACGCAGGTTATAATTATTACTATAATGTAAGAGCGTATGATTCAGGTCACGATAGTTGGATTGATAAGTTTGGTGTAGATCATGGACCAGTGCCATCTTTAGAAGGAGGATATGTTGCACCTGAACAAAAAAATATGATCGCAGTTACACCATTTCAACCTTCTGCTCAAATATACGATCAAATGAAAGAAAAGATTCGTGTTGTGCCAAACCCATATCGTCTTGATTTTCAAGATCCACTTCATATGTATCCTGATGTGGCAGATCCATATAAAATTAGATTTATTAATTTACCAAAACATTGTATGATACGTATATATTCCATATCAGGAGACTTAGTATATGAATCAGAGCATCAAAAACAATCATCTGCTGAATCTGCATGGAGACAAAGCACTATAACATTTTCAGGAAGAATTGTTAGTGGAATATATTTTTGGGTTGTTGAGTCTCTTGATTCTCAAAGTTATGGCTCTATTCAAAAAGGGACATTAGCAGTAGTAAAATAATATTATGAAAAAAATATCTAAATTAATTTTCATTACTTCTTTAATAAGTGGAATTATTTTTGCACAAGATGATTTTAAACGAGTAGGCAAATCAGGGTTTGGTTTTTTGAAAATTAGCCCCTCTGCTCGCGCAGCAGGAATGGGAGATGCATTTACTGCAATTGCGGATGATGTAACGACTATATTTTATAATCCTGCTGGACTAACAAACTTAGATAAATTCGTATTTAATTTTAATCACACGGATTGGATAGTTAACTCTAGTATAATTTCAGGAGCTATTGCTAAACCTTTTGGTCGAAATGGAGCAATTGGTCTTAGTATTGTAAAATTTGATACGGAAGATTTTGAAGAAACAACAGTTTTAGACCCAGAAGGAACGGGCAGAATGATTGATGCTGGCGATGTAGCTTTAGCGCTTGCTTATGCTATTCAATTAACTGATAATTTATCATTTGGTTTTAAGGGGCAATACTTAGAAGAAAAGATTGATATTGATAAAGCCACTGCAATTACAGCTGATTTTTCTACATATTATAGGACAGGTTTTCGAGATTTAACACTAGCGATGATTATGAAAAATTTTGGTCCTGAAGCAAAATTTCTATCTGATAAATTTAAACTACCTCTATATTTTAATGTCAATACAGCAATGAGCCTTATAGGATCCAAGGGGAGCCCTTTCCAATGGCTTGTTTCTGTAGAAAGTGCATTTGCAACAGATTATCGTGATAGATACCATCTTGGAACAGAAATGTGGATAGCAGATATGATTGCTTTAAGAGGGGGTTATAAATTTTATTATGATACAGAAGATTGGACTATAGGTGCAGGATTAAAAGTAGGAATAGGTAGTAGAAAAGTGATTATTGATATATCTTATTCAAACTTCGTTGAATATTTTGATCCTCCACTCCGCTTCTCAATTGGCGGTTCTTTCTAGCATTATTATTATTTTCACAACTCTTAAACAATGAGTTAATTCAATAATGGTATATTTTTTTATATGTTGTATCACTTTATTTTTTTCATCATGTAATAAAGATATTACTTATTTAGATGCGCAGGGACATAGAGGTGCAAGGGGGCTGTACCCTGAAAACACAATAGAAGGTTTTAAACGTACTATTGAGCTTGGTATTTCTACCCTTGAATTAGATTTAGTAATTACAAAAGATCATATTCCTATCGTGTATCATGATTTTTATATAAATCCAAATATATGCTTAAATGAAAATGGAGATTCTATTAATAGTAATAATCGTTTTTTGATTTATAATAAAACTTTAAAAGAAATTAAAAATTTTGATTGTGGATCGCTGAATCCAAATATTGAAAGATTTCCTGAACCACCACGAATCCATATTCCTGGTGAAAAAATTCCTACATTATATGAAGTTTTTGAATTAATTAAAGATTATTCAAATAGAAATATTTGGTTGAATATTGAAATTAAATACCATCCTGAAAAACAATTAACTGCACCAATTAAAATATATGTTAATAAAGTAATCGAAGTAATAAAATCCTATAATTCTACAAGTTTTGTAAATATTCAATCTTTTGATTGGGAAATATTAGAAATAGTTAAATCAATTGATTCAACTATTATGACTGCTGGGCTCTTAGATAATTCTACTATCAGATCATTAAATGATTCTATTCCTTCTCCATGGTTAAATGGAATACATTTTGAAAATAGTGGTGGTACGAGTCTTTCAATTTTAAATGAGGCAAATAAATATATAGATATTTATTCTCCAAATTGGAAATTGATTATGCCAAACAATAATAAATTTTTGGGAAATACCGTAAGTGAAATACAAGACAAAGGTTACACAGTTATTCCTTGGACAGTGAATAGAACAGATATAATGATAGAATTAATTCAACAAAATGTAGATGGAATTATTACTGATTATCCTGATAGTTTATTACTATTAATGTCTAAAATGAAAATTGAATTAAAATAGTATTGATGAAGTATGTATTTAGAATTACATCAATTATGATAACTTTCTTTCTTTCTTTCTTATTATTAACAATCACATTTGTCGATGACACATTATTAGAAGACAGTTATTATTTTAAATCTGCAGAACAAATAATTGATAGTCTTAATGCAAACATTAAAGTAAATGATGCAAAATATTTTAAAGCTGGTTGGGCAAAAACAAATATTACTCCCTCTTATGACTTACCTCTTGCAGGATACGGAGCTCGAAAGGGCGAAAATGTATCTGGTGTACTAGATTCAGTTTGGGTGAGAGGTTTTGTTTTTGATGATGGATTTAAAAAATATGCAGTAATTACTTTAGATGCATTAATTGTTCCACCTGCAGTTACAAAAAAACTTCAATTATTACTTCCAGAAATAGGATACGATTTATCTCAAGTATATATGAGCGCAACACATACGCACTGTTCTGTTGGTGGCTGGGCTGATAGTTGGCTTGGAAATCAATTTGCTGGAGAATTCAATGAAAAAATTGTTAATGATCTAGCATCATCAATAATTATTACTATTAAAAAGGCTGAAGAAAAATTGTTAAATGCTACAATTGGATTTGGCAAGTACAATGCAGGAAAATTTGTTCGAAATAGATTGGTTGGAGATAAAGGCGCTACTGATCCATGGTTTAGGATAATTAAAATAGAAAAAAGTAATGGGTCAATTGGGATTATTACATCTTTTGCTGCTCATGCAACAATTTATTCAGATAAACAAATGCAATACTCTAGAGATTACCCAGGTGCTATTGTTGATTCTTTAGAGCAATTAAAGCATATCGACATGGCTGCTTTTTGTGCTGGAGCAGTTGGTAGTCATTCTCCAAATATTAAAGGTTCTAATGGCTCAGAAAAGATTTCTAAACTTTCATCAGAGCTATTTTCCTTAGCCTTTGAAAATATAGAGAATATTGAATTGAAAAATATAAATAGCATAAGTTCTATATTATTTGATATTCCATTACGAGAACCCCATATGCGAATTACAGAATCATTACGTTTGCGGCCATGGGTATTTAATAGACTAACAGAGGAATCCAAAGCATATTTATCTTTGTTAAAAATAGGGGATATTATTTTAGTAGGTACGCCTTGCGATTTTTCTGGAGAGTTAGTTAGCAATATTGAGTCTAATGCAAAACAAAATAATCATAATATCATGGTTACAAGTTTTAATGGAGGATACATAGGATATATCACAAATGATAAATGGTATAATCTTAAAAAATATGAAACATTTACTATGAATTGGTTTGGGCCATATAATGGATCTTATTTTGTTTATTTAATAAATAATTTGATTGAATTAATTATATAACTATGAGATATATACTCCTTCTGATTATCATCATTAATAATAATATATTTATGCAGGCAGATATGACGGAAGGATATAGCCCACGTAATCTTACTAGAGGTAAAATGTGGTCAAGCTACAGGAACAATGGTCTTGATGGTGGTGGAAATCGTTCTAAATCAGATAGTCATTCACAGGAGAGTTTAACTTATCCTGGAAATATGTCACGTGTAGGACTTGATTTCATTGAATACTTTATTGATGTAAGTGCATATCTTGCAGGGGAACCAAATGTAATTGAGATGCCTCGAGTAACAATTCCACAAAGTTCGAAAGGACAAGGAGTTTGGGTCCTTGGAGTAGATGAAAGCGGAGATACTTTGGTCTCCCATTCTGGTCCACGTGATGTTTCATATGATATTCAACCTGCCCCATATAATATAAACAATTCACCTGAGTCAGTATTAGGAGACTCTACATATCATAATTTAGAAAGAAGCAATTATTCTCTTTATCACAATACAATAAGAGGAAATGAGCCAGTAGAAATTCATAATTACAGATATCATAATTATACAGCACATAATAATTCACCCGAAGAAATAATAATTAGCCAATGGGACACGAAAACAGGTATACGAATAACTAGAAAAGCATACGCTTGGGGATATCCTGATTTTGATGATTTTATTATTCAAGAATTAACATTTGAAAATATTGGCAATAAAATTTTGGATCCCGCTTATCTATCGCTAATGAATGCCTTTAGTCTAAATTCAATGGCGCATGGTTGGGCTGATAAATATGGTATGCAATGGAGTGATTGGCGACATAACAATGAACAAACACAAGATGATATTTTTTTCTATACAAAATCTGACACATTTATTGCAGATAACCCTGACAATACTGAAATATATAAAGATTATATTATGTTTTATCAACGAGATGATGATTGGGTTGGAACAAATTGGGACGATTCAGGTCAACCATACAAGTTTGAAGCTGCAAGTACAGATGCAGATGAAATGCAAGGACAAGCTGAAAATCAGTTACTTGCATATCAATACATAGGTATGGGTATTTTAGATTTTCTGCCACAAGAACCTGAATTTATACAACCATCAATATCAGATCAGCCTATCTATTGTAAGTGGTGGCGAAGTGGAAACAATAGACAACTTGATTATGAAGATCCAAATAGCGGGATGCATACTGATGAAGAAATGTTTAAAATGATTATTGGGATCAATAAAAATGAAGTCACAAATTCACCTCAAGAACCTTCATTGGGAACACATGCAATTGTATTTGGTCCATATCGTTTTGAACCTGGTCAAAAAACTAAGTTAGTTATTGCATTTGTTGGTGGGTCTGCTGCGGATTGGCTAAATGAGGATGAAATAACATGGTCATTAAAAGAAAATGCCTTAGAAGAAATTAAATTAGGCGAAAAATCTCTATTTAGAAATTTTGATAGAGCTAAGTTTGCCTATAGTAATAATTATAATATCCCTGATCCGCCTCCTGATGTAAAAATCGCATTCTCGAATACCCGTTTAGGGCAAATAAAGATTAATTGGAGCAATGAAGTAGAAAGCGCTATGGACCCAGATTATGAAGGTGATGAAGCTCGCGATGTTAGAGGATATAAGATTTATCGATCCTGGCCACCATCACACTATTGGCACTATGGACCATGGGAACTAATTGCAGATATACCAATTGGATTATCACCATATTATAATTCTGAAACTGAAGAATATTCATTTATTGATTCAACTTCTTTTTCAGGTTATAACTATTATTATAGTGTACATACATATGATTCAGGCCATGATTATTGGATTGATATAAATGGTAATGATATTGGACCTATTCCCTCCCTTGAAAGTGGAATGTCATCTGTAGAACAAAAAAATCCAATTGCAGTAACTCCATTTCAAACATCATCTCCATCATTTGATAATATGGATGTTCCAATACGCGTTGTTCCAAATCCCTATCGGTTAGATTTTAACGATGCATTACATATGTATCCAGATGCGGCAGATCCTTACAAATTACGATTTATAAATCTTCCAAAAAGATGCATTATAAAAATATATAGTGTTAATGGAGATCTTGTTTTTGAAAGAAAACATTTAAATGAAAACTCTGCAGAAGAGTCATGGCGTCAAGAAACAATTTCATTATCTGGAAGAATCGTTAGTGGGATTTACTTTTGGGTTGTTGAATCTCTTGATCCATCCAGCATTGGATCAATTCAAAAAGGGACTTTAGCAATAATTAAATAATCAATTATTAACAATTAAATATTTTTTAGCTGCTTATTTTGATTAATTATATTATTACTGATTAATAAATACCATAATACATTTAAATAAACAACCACCTTTTGCGTAGTCGCTACAGTTGGAGACCACATATCCAAAAGTCCCTGTCCAATATGAATTAGTACAGCAAAAAGTAATATAGCTGATACATATAAAATACTATCATAAATTTGATGAATTACTTTTGATACAATCAAAAGGATTAATACTGTAGTTAAGGATAATATCCAGATCCATACAGCTAGCATATGTTCATCGGATAATATATCATCAGGTGTTAGAGCAACACCAATCATTCCTAGTCCAGATATAATTCCTATTATTTTTATAATTGAAACAAAATTTTTCGATAGTAAAAAACTTTTACTCATATTTAGATATATAATTATTATACTTATACCAAATATCATTAGTGATGAATTAAATATTTTGCTAGAAATAGTATTAGATAAACCAGAATATGACACTGTTCTTCCTAAATCACTCATAACATTATGCCAAAAAGTGTATCCTTCAGCTAATTTATTCCAAGATGTCCCTCCACTGTAAAAGAACATTGCAATAGTTGAAAACAATAAAAATTGTACTAAACCAATTACGGCTATAATTCCAAACATCTTTGTCCGATTTTGTATTATACGGTTATTCATTTAAAATATCTCGTATTGATTGATGAATTATTGGCCCAGCTTCAGGTCCAAGAGAATTAACTTCTCCATATGGAGAATCATGATGATTATACAAATATGGAGGGACTTCATCCCACTCGCTTTTAGGTATAATATAACCTATCTCATCATTAGCTAATCCAAAAACAAATTTAAAATCACCTTTCATCATTGTTCTTAAAGGTGGTATTTCAACTGGATCTATTTTGTAGTCTTGCCCTACGGGCGATACAACCCCACCATTAATTATTTCTGGATAAATCTCACCTGGAATTGTTATGATGGATATTGGTCCAATATTTATAGCTGCTACCTCTGTCTTCACATCTAACCAACCAACTGTACCATGATCAATCACCCCTAAAATAAAACCAAGTAAAAAATTATTATTTTCTAAAGGGATAGTAATAGTTTTGGCCCGTAATTCAATTTTAGCATTAGTAATCTCAACTACCTCTTTTGAGCGAATTGCATTTAGAGCTAATAAACCAAGTTGCTGTCCTTGAGCCTGTGTTTTTTCATATGTAGCTCCTTGATGCATCTTTCCATTAAATGGGTCAGGAATTGGGTGGCTTGGATTGGTTGTCATTAAGCCTCCAACAGCACCATTAACAAATACTGAAATACCACCAATACCTTTAGCCAAAGTTGTATCGGCATTAAAAACTCCACTTTCAATAGAAGATCTAAAATAATGTGGAAAATCGGAAGATATTAAAAGGTTTTTGCTCCACAGTGTTTCTGGATGGTTGCTCCAGCTTACTAATGAACCTAAAGTTTCTTCTGTTTTAATATCTAATGCTTGTATAATTCTAATTCCTGGATCCAATTCTTGAGGATCTCTGGAATCAATAACATATGGTATTGCTCCTGTTAAATCTTGACCGATTCTAAGTGTTACTGGTATAAGGTTTTTTACTGCAGTGGAGATTGCTGCAATTGTTTGTTTTTTTACATACTTCATGTATTGTTTATTTACACCACTTTTAAAATAACTCGGACCCCAAATTCCAATCAGATCTGGAGCTTGATGGACATGAGTACTTGATACGATAGTATAATCACAACCAATTCTCTTTTTTACCTCTTTTCTGATATCCACAGCATCATCATATATAAGCCCAACTGCATCAATGCTTACAATAGCAATCTGGGTTTTACCATCATCTATCACCATCACCCTAGCCCATAGATCATCATGCACACCTTGAGCAGGTCGACTATTATGAAAACCTCCGATCCAAATAGGATCAAACATTCCATTATCATTAATATCATTATATGTCTCACCTTTTTTTGGCTCATATCTTGCATTTCCATTTAAGTCATTCCATGTATCAGTTATTTTAGGTGTAATTGGCATTTTTGCAAACCCAGCATAAACTTGACCAAGTTGCCCTGTTTTATTTATGGTAATATCAATATTGAAATCAGGATGGCGATCTCTAAGATTATATTTGAATCGCACTCCAAGAAATACAATGAAAATAATAAATACTACAAATATATATTTTACAATCTTCATACTATATTCTATCTTTATATCGCTTCATCATTTCTTTCCAATTAGTAAATAATATACCTTCATTCTTTAAAAAATTAATCACATCCGAATCAGAAAACATTTTTGCTTCCCACACTCTCTGCTGCCAGGAATTTGTAATTTTTTTTAAGCCATTAGATTCTACAGAAGGATGAAAATAAATTTCAGTAATACCAGGCTTAAGGCCTTTAATCAACTTATAAAAGTTTTCCTTTATCTCATCATAGGTTTTAGCATCGGGAACTGGAACCATGTTGTCAATTTTTGGTAAACTATATTTTGAAGCGCTTTCAATTAATCGATCAGTAATTGGATAGCCTTGCTTCCGATATATATCAACTAGTTCAGGAGTAAACTCAATCACATTGGCAGGAATTCCATACTCCATGGCTATATTAAAAAATAATTCAGCGTATTCTACTTTACTATATAGAGTTCCCATGTGTGTATCTATATGCCCAGGTTCAATACCAAATTGTCTTGCGCGATTTATTTGAGCTCTTATTTCTGTTTCTATATCATTCACAGATACACGAGAGACAACATCCTCTACTCTTCTCCATAAATATCCGTCAGGATCTATTATATTAGAATTGATTAATTCATTTGAAACGGGTCCCCATCGATATTGTTTCCATTCACTTGTTAATGTTAAATGTAATCCAATATCTTGATTTGGATTCTTTTTATACCAATCTGCAATATCATTAAACCATGGACATGGAACCATTACTGAAGCTGATTGTATTTGATTATTTAATAAATAGGGTATTGCAGCTTCATTCGCTTCAGAACACATGCCAATGTCATCTGCATGTAGTATAATAACCTTACTTTTTTTAGGATATCCTAGTTTTTCTGCCCAATTATTCCCTTTTAATCTAATGGAATGTGATAGTTCAGTATTATTGTCTTTATTTGCTTCACAACTAAAGACAACAAAAGATAGACTTAGTAATGTCAAAAAGTATCTCATAGCATTCTAATCCCTTAAATATTTATTAAAAAACTTATCCATATAATGTTGCGTATAATTGTTGACAGGCTTTGCAGCATCCATCGTGTGCGGCCAACCTTTTAAAATATGATAATCATGATAAACATTAACATTTTTCAATGAATGATCTAATATATTTGTTTGATTCAATGGGACAAGTTCATCTAAAGTCCCAATAAAAGTCATTGTTGGAGGATCATCTTTGCTAACATAATAAATTGGAGATGCATTACGATATTTTTCTGGTTGACTTAAATAATCAACTCCAATAAAAAAATTCGTTTCTTTTCTAGAAATAGCATAATCTGTTGTTAAATCTGATGGTCCATAAAAATTTACTACTGCTTTTACACCATGAGAAGCAGATCCGCTTTGACAATCTTCTATTCCAAATGTATTACCCATAGTATAAGCCGCCATTAATGCAAGGTGAGCACCTGCCGAACCACCAACTATTGCAACATGATTTGAATCAATTCCATATTCAATCGAATGATTTTTTAACCATTTAATTCCACAAATTACGTCTTCCACAGCAGCAGGAAATTTTGCTTCTTGAGAGAATCGATATGATAATGATGCGGTGACATATCCTTTTTCAGCATATGATAACAAATAAATTAGATAATCTTTTTTATCTCCTTTTGTCCAGCTACCACCATGAACAAAAATTATTAATGGTGTAGAATTAATTATACCTTTTTTACGATAAATATCAAGAAACAGAGATCTTTGCTCAGTTTCTTTAAATTTTAGATTACTAAATACTTCAATATTGTTTGGTATTTCTGGCTTCGTATTAATCAAATCAATCCAACCAAGCATTGCGGACCATTTTAAAAATGTATTATTTATATATCCACGAGGCGGTTTCATATCTCTCTCCTCGCCCTGTAATATGGAAAAAGAAATAATTAAAATAATATATTTGTATTTCACTTTAATTTAATGGGATGGTGATACGCAAAGAAAGAGGGCTATTAAGATTTGCATTTTTATTTCTTAATCTATCTTGATAGCCTAAAGCAAAACCTCTACCAATAGCCGTGCCTAAAGCTGCTCCAAATATAACATCACTCAAATAGTGCTTGTTATCATGTATTCTACTTGTCGCCACTAAGGCGGCTAAAGAATAGGCGGCTAAACCAATTTCATTGCCATAGAGTTCATTTGCAATAGTTGCAACTGTAAAACTATGAGATGTATGCCCAGAAGGAAATGATTTACAACAACCACCATTTGGGCGTACTCTACCAAAAGATCTTTTCATTAATTCAGTAATTACGCCATTAGTAATCATAGCCAATGTTGAAAATTCGAGTTTTTCAGAAAAATAATTATTCTCTTTTTTTGCCATAGAAGTACCTACAATAGATGACCATATTATCCAATGTGCCCAATAACCTCCATACATATCACCAAAATGTGAAACTTTTTCCGGCAACAACCCTTTATCCTGTGCATATGCTTTTACATTTTGATCAATTGTTGTTGCTGCTAACGCTGCTAACGCTGCAGATCCTAAAATAAATTGATTTGAATTATTTGATAATATTTTTTTACTGGATTCAGAAAAATAATCTATTAGTTTGGTATCACTTTGAGCATCTAATATAGATGATGTAAGTAATATGCAAATATATATACTATTAATAATTATCTTCAAAATACTAAATATATAATAATAATTGAGATCATTGCTGATATAGCAAATGGCTTTAGATTAATTTCTTTTCCTGAATTTTTATCACTCAAAATAACTTCAGATTTAGGCAAACGATATACCCAATAAGTAATTGATAAAAAGTAAATTATAAATAATGATTTTGCAATGTGAAGATTAATATTAAGTAAAATATCCCTCATAAATTGCCCTGGTATTCGCAATATATTGGAAATAGTGTCTGCAATCGAAACAGATATAGATATAATAATTGCTAATATATCAATCATATCTATATACCATCCCTTTTAATTTTTCATCTGGCTCTTGTGTAGTATTTATACTAACAATTACTGTAAGTATAATTGAAAGAACAAACGACCAAAGAGCAACATATAAAAACGGTTCAGATACTTGAAATAATGGTATTGTAGCTGTACTATGTACCCACATTAATAGCGCAGAAAATAAAACGCCGCCAATTAAACCTACTAAAGCACCTGTACCCGTAGCTCGCTTCCATAGAACACCCAAAATAATTATAGCAAGACTTGGTCCCTGGAAAAATGATAATAATGTTTGTGCTAAATCATACAGACTTTCAAAACCTGTTGCAAATTGTGCAACGTAAATAGCAACTAGTATAAAAATAATGGTAAAAGTCCTACCAACTAATAAATAATGGGTATCATCCGCATTAGGCTTAAAATATTTTTTATAAATATCTGTTGTCCATACTGTTGCGGCAGAATTCAAGAATGAATCTACGCTAGACATCAAGCCTGCAAGGAATGCGGCAAAGAAAATCCCTAATAATCCTGTAGGCATAATTTCTTTGATTAATGTTGCCATTGCTTTATCTGCATCAGCTATATTTGGGTTATAAGCTAATGATATTATTCCTGGTACAACCATAGCGAATGGAATCAGAATTTTTAATAATGCACCAAAAATATAAGAGGCTTTAGCATCAGCCATAGATCTTGCGCCTAGTGAACGCTGTACAATTGATTGATTTCCAATCCAATATGCGTTTGCCAAAACAAAACCTAAACCGAATAGTATACCTGACCATGGGTGCGGAGTTTTAGTATCTACTGGTAATACAAGAGAAAAATGATCTTTAGTTCTTTCTCCCATAGCTGTTATTATTCCTACAAATTCGCTAACCCCACCAAGTTTAAATATTCCAAAAAATAATACAAAAAGTGATCCTCCTAACATTACAACACATTGAATAACATCAGTATACACAACAGCGCGAAGCCCACCTAAAAAAGTATATAATCCTATTACAATTCCCATAATTAGAATTGAATAAAATATATTCCAGTCTGGCGCTCGTGCACGGTTCATATTTTTTTCACCCCAAGAAGCGCTAATTTCTTCTTCATTAAAGGAGACAATCGGAATACCATAAAATAAATCATTATTTTTTGATTCAAATGGAAGTTTACTATCAACAAAAATGATAATAGGATCTCGATCTTTAGATAGTTGGATCCCTTTATCTATCGTATCAGCATAAATAAAATCATATTTTTTTGCATCTGTAGAACGAGCAATCTTTTGAATAGCAATTTTATTTTCACTCAAAATTAATACTTTAGGATTAAGATCTAATAAAACATTAAGCATTACAGCAGAAGCATATAATATAATACCTAAGTTAATAGGCATATATATTCCCCATATTAATGCAGAAGTAGTTTGTACAGATGAATTATATCTTGCGCCTAACCATTCAGGAATAGTTGAAACCTTCTTTTTCCAAAACATGGGAATGAATAAAAAAGCACCAATAATCATAACAGGGACACTTCCCAACCAATCATAATTTCCAAGTACAATACCATATAAGTAAGCTGACCCAGCAATTCCTACCATATCTAC
>CEUN01003607.1_pt1 | contig 14343 bp, 10 predicted proteins | sample 361501 | NCBI WGS metagenome assembly CEUN01 (sample SAMEA2622801, study PRJEB7988) | marine metagenome | biome: marine biome (ENVO:00000447); feature: marine epipelagic mixed layer (ENVO:xxxxxxxxx); material: "saline water (ENVO:00002010), including plankton (ENVO:xxxxxxxx)" | depth 120 m | reverse complement strand
GAAACGCTAGAAGAAAAGTGTTGTTTTGTTTCAAGATGTATTCCACCTGAAAAAGAATATCTCTTCCTGTAATTATTTGTAAGTCTGATAGTTAAACCTTGACGATCAGCTAAGCTAGTAGTCAATTTTGAGTCCCAATAATCATTAGGTGCCCAGTAGTATCCTAGCCCATCAATAAATTGACCACGATAGCTGCTTTCCCCATATCCAGGCATAATCCACCCCGATTGCCGACGGCCACCTTTATGAGGGAAAATACCAAATGGTAAACCAATAATTGGTATATTATTTATGAAGAATGTGATTGGTTTTGCAATAACTTTATCATCATTTATCATTTTCATTTTGTTGCTCGCAAAATGAAAATGAGGATTTTCAAGATCACAGGTTGTGTATGTACTATTATCAATAAAAATAGTTTTTTTATCTTGATTCCTTATTTGAGTTCCAGTATAAAATCCATCATCTGCACTGGTACGCCCTTTTAATACACTTCCTTTCTTTGATGATAAATTATATACCATTTCATTGCCAACCATAGGGTCTCGACCTTCTTCTATGATGGTTGGTTTAATAGCTTTAAAGGATGAGTATGCATTGCTTTTGGCTTTTGCTTCTAAGATATTTGTTACCCAATTAACATTTACAAAACCTGCATCTAAATTCATATTGGTATAATGAATTTTTGCATCACCATGAAGATCAGTTTCTTCTTCATTAACATTGTATTTAATTATTTCTGATGAATATGATATTGGCCCTTCAATATTTGATGATACTGTATCCGGTTTATATTCTCCTCTTGATCCACCATGAACAATAATTTTATTAATATCATTTTGATAAAACTGTAGAATAATTGTATCTCCTGAAGCAATATTTTCTCCTTGATAAATAGAATCTTCAAAAATATGATAGTGTGTTTTTGCCATACCTTCAAGCTGCAGAGAATCAAGCATTCCTTCATCAAAGAATCCTTTGAGACTGTTTCCTGATAAATCATTGACAAAATCTAGTATTAATTTATTATTTTCGTTTTTTGATGTTTTTTGATGTTTTTTAAATCCCTGGGTAATTGTTTTAACATTTGCCCCAGATGGTATGTAAATATTTTCCAGCACACCATTATTATATTTTAAATCAATTATTCTTCCGGAAATGGTTTGTTTGTTTTCTCTAATCTCAGGGTTTATGATTAAGGAAGTTGATTGTTCTGTTTGCTTATAAATTGCCTTACCACATGTCGCAATTCTTCCATCCTCACTTATTAAGACATTTCCTTTTGCAGTATAAGAAACTGCATCCTGTTCTTTTTGCTTAGCGTAAAAAATAGAGTGTGATGTAATAATTTGATTGTTTTGTTTAAGTTCTGAATTTCCATAGGTAATACCACTATCTATATTAGAAAAATATGTAATTGTATCTGATTTTAGTTCATAATCATCATCCCAAATTCGCGAATTACCAAATCCATATAGAATATTATTTGGTGAATCAAAATGTAACGAATCACAAACTAACGATTTATTTTCATCAATGACTTTTACCATACCAACCATAGAGCTCTGTCCAGTTTTTTCAATATTGAATGCTTTATCGCAATTGATCACCATTGAGCCTTTTTCAAAAATTACATTTCCATAAAGATATTGTACTGATTGACCATTAACTATATCGTTTTCTAATACATCCGCTCGAATTAATCTAAGTTTTTCATCTGCAATTAAAGTTATCGGGAGAAATATTATTATAATTAGATAGGAAAACATTACGTGTTATATCTTTCTGGCCAATTCTTAATTAATCGTTCGCGAATATAGTTTTCATAACCAGAAGTTGTAGGTTGATAAAATAATTCTTGAACTCCATTCGGGAAATAATTTTCTTTTACAAACTTATCGCTATAATTATGTGGGTATTTGTAATCTTTGCCATATTTTTCTTCTTTCATAAGATTTGTTGTTGCATTACGTAAATGTAATGGTATAGCTGGAGTTCCATTTTTTCTCACTTTTTCTTGTGCTCGATTTATTGCAACATATGATGCATTCGACTTCGGTGCGCTAGCTAAATACACTGTTATTTGAGATAAAATTATTGCAGATTCTGGCATTCCAATAATTTTCGTTGCTTGAAAACCAGCAACAGCTAGCTGTATGGCTTGTGGATCAGCATTTCCGATATCTTCTGATGCTAAAATAATTAATCTTCTTAAAATAAATTCAGGTTTTTCTCCTCCTTCTAACATAACTGCCATCCAGTAAATAGCCGCATCTGGATCACTACCACGTATAGATTTAATGTATGCACTTATTGTATCATAATGAAAATCGCTATTTTTATCATATAGTTGAGTGTTTGATTGCAATGCTTCATCTAAAATAGTTTCTGTAATTAAATTATTATCATCACTCATATTCAACGCAATCTCAAATGTATTCAGCATTTTTCTCGCATCGCCACTGGAATATCGAACAAGTTTTTTTTGAATCTTTTTATTAAGAACAATATTTTTTTGTGATAATAAGATATCTGATTTAATACTTTGGTGCAAAATTGTATGTAAAGCATCATTATCTAATGGCTTTAGTTTTAATGTTTTGCAACGTGAAAGAAGTGGGTTAATTATCTCAAATGATGGGTTCTCTGTCGTTGCTCCAATTAAAATAATTAATCCTTCTTCAACTGCGTGAAGTAGAGCATCCTGTTGCGATTTGCTAAAACGATGTATTTCATCAATAAATATAATGCTGCTAATACCATTATCATTATTTGCTTGAGATTTAACAAAAATATTTCGCAAATCTTTTACACCACTTGAAATTGCAGAAATCTCATATATAATTGATTCCGAAGATTTTGCAATTATACGAGCAAGTGTAGTTTTTCCACAGCCAGGAGGACCCCATAGAATCATTGAGTAGTATTTATTTTTTGTTACCATTTCATTAATAATTCTTTTGGAGTCAATCAGATGATTCTGTCCAATGAAATCACTAATCGTATTAGGCCTTACACGGTCTGCAAGAGGAGGGAGGTGTGTGTTAAATAATGAACTAGTTTTAGTCATAAAAATATAATTTATCCTGTCAACGCGGTATTAACAAAGTTTTACGTTCATAATAAAATCATTATAATTTCTGATTTTATTACAATAAAATCGAATAATTAAATATGATAAAGAGAATTGTAAGAATTTTAATATTAATCAATTTGATATTAATTGGATGTAATAATAAGGAAATAATCATGGAAAATGGGTTAATCATAGAAGACAAATTAATAGGAGAGGGTGTTGTTGCAGAAAAATATAGTATCGCAACTGTGCATTATGCAGGTAGGCTGGAAAAAGGGAAACAATTTGATAGTTCCAAACAAATTGGTAGAGAACCGCTCCGATTTACATTAGGTGCAGGACAAGTAATTAAAGGCTGGGATCAAGGAATAATTGGAATGAAAGTTGGAGGGCAAAGAAAATTAATTATTCCACCTCATTTAGGCTATGGAGATCAAGATATGGGCGTTATCCCTCCTAATTCAACATTAATTTTTAATATAGAATTAATTGAAATAGAATAGTTCTGTTTACATCTATATATAAAAAATGATTAATATGAGCCACCGAGAGGACTTGAACCTCCGACCCGCTCATTACGAATGAGCTGCTCTACCAACTGAGCTACGGTGGCAATAACTTGTTAAAAAATACAAATCAGCAATCTTCAATTCAAATCTGAAATATAACTAGAATTTTGATAGTATTTAGCAGTTCTATATGCACCATAAATTTCACCTGTATAAAAAATGAGTGTCATGATACTAAATAGATTGCCTTTCATTGTTTTATTTTCTTTAAATGAACTATAAGCAGCAACTCCTGAAATAGTAATCATCCACATCCCCATAATTCCATCTAAAAATCTTCCGGCATACATTCTTCCAGTCCCAGGGAATACTATAGATAAACCTGCTGCAAGTAATGGAGATTTATTTGTCGCATTTTTTGTTATAGTGAATTGCAAAGGATCAATCAATCGGTGATCTGGAAAATGAAATTTGCCATTCATATCATAGTGATAATCTAGAGCAAAAGGATTGCATCGAATGATACGATCAGCAGTAATAGCTAATCCATGAAATATTCCATGATTACTAATAGCCTGGCCGCCATAGTTACTGCAACTTGGATGAAATTGACAAGATAATAAACTTGAATTATAAGATAATCGTTGCCATCCAGATATAGGTAAGATCGCAACCTTTTCAAGAAAATTAATTTTAGGTGAGTGTAATAATGTATCAACAGGATACTGATTCTGTGCAAAAACAAAGTTTGCAATTAAATGAACTATTAAAAAAGAACTTTTCATAAGATATAAATTTTCATTATTACTAATATTAAATTAGAATTAATTGTGAAAATTTTCTTGAATTCTTTACTCAATACATTCAATTTGTATTAATCATGATACCAAGATTTATATATTTATTTTTTGTTTTCTGTATTACAGACATTTATAGTCAAGCAAGTTTATTTATACTTCATACAAATAATACGAATGGTGCTCTAGAAAATTGCTATTGTCCGGACCGACCGCTGGGATCCATTGAAAAAAGATCATTGTACATTCAAGATTTTATTAATACAAACCCTAGAACCGTTATTTTCGATTCCGGAGATTTTTTCACTATGTCCAAAAAACTCCTAAAAGATAGTTTGGTTTCTGAGGCATATGCAACTATACCTTATGATGGTATTTTACTTGGTGATCAAGAATTAACTAGAGATGAAAAATTTTTAAATGATGTTTTACCAAAACTTGAATCATCAATTATATTATCTAATCTTGAATCTCCATCGTTTCCTTTCGTAAGACAATATAAGGTGATTAAGCGTGGTGGTCTCAAAATTGGCGTTATCGGGATATTGGGTAGTAATGCAATGAAGTATTATCCAAAAGAAATCAGAGATTCAATTGTATTAAGTGATCCTGTTTCAACAGTGAATGATATAGTAAAAAAGATTAGGCCACGAACTGATTTAATTATTTTACTTAGTCACCAAGGATTTGATCAAGATCAAGTCTTGGCTAAATCACTTAAAGGTGTAAACGTTATATTAGGCGCTCATAGTCAAACAGTCCCTAAAGAGCCTGTGATTATAAATGACATCATAATCAGCCAAGCAGGTAGAGAAGGATATTATGTTGGACTTATTGAATTAAAGCTTAGTAAATATAAAAAAATTGAAGAACATACAGTTTCAACAATTTCAATGACGCAAGATATGCCAGATCATCCAAGAATAATGGAATTAATAAAATACTTTGAAGAAAAAACAGGCTTAATTAACCGAAAAAAACTACAGGCTCTAGATGGAAAAAATAATTGAATATTTTGCTGCGAACCCAGTTCATCTAGCTGTAGCACTAGTTTTAGCTTTTGTTGTTTTATTTAGTTTTGTAAAAAAATTACTAAAACTTGGTTTAGTTATTGTTGCAATTTTTATTTTTTACATAGCATATCTTGTATACACAGGTAAAGAATTTGACCCAGATCAATTTGATGAAGTTGGCCAGAAAGCAAAAGAGATTATAAATGAAAGTAAGCAGTCAATAGAAAAAACCATTGATAAGAAGAAAAAAGATGCAGTTAATGGTTTATTGGAGGGTACTTAAAGTTTTGCTTGCGCGTCTCTTAGGCGAGAAGAAATTATTTTTAATATCCCATTCATAATTTCAAAATTACTACTCATTAGTTCATAAAATGCATCTTGAGATATTTTAAGCAGAGTAGTTTCTGCACTTATTGTTAAATCTGCAGATCTAGGTTCTTGGTCTAGTAAAGCCATGTCGCCTACAAAAGCACCTTTCTCTAATTCAACAAGAGTGCGATCTCCTTTGTGGACCTTTACTTTACCATTTGCAATAATATACATGCAGTCTCCAAAATCACCTTCTTTACATAATGATGTACCGGGTTGATACTCTTCTTCTTCAGCAATTTGAGCCACTCTAATTAATTCTTGACTGGGTATTGATGCAAATAGATCAACACTTTTAAGAATCATTGCTTTTTCTAATGTTGAATACATAGTTAGCTGGTTGGAATCTAGCAAATAATCATTTATCGGCCACCTATTCAAAGAATCTGGATTATTTTTTGCATGCCTAGTTATTATGTCTTTTATAATAAAACTATCAGGGAATTCATTCCAATTAGCTTTTTCAAGAATTTCTTGATTATTATTTCTAAAAGCATAATCTAATGTTAAGGCTACTTTCAATTCTTGTATTGTGCCAATATAATATCCCAAAAATTGATTTATATTGGTGGTTAAATCATCAAAGTGGTTTTTTGCAACTTCACATTTTTCTTCAATGGGAATATTATCAATTAGTGAGTTGACAATTCTTCTTTCTTCCTTGGAAAAGATATTTTCAAAAAATTCTAATACATAAGGCAGCTTATCTGTTTCATTATTTAGAACATATTGAATATATGTTTCAATAGGAGTTTCAGGTTTATCTAAAATGCCAAGCTTCATTATAACAGGAATTAATTTTCTAACTTCATTTTGTAATAAATAGCGCAGTAATTGATTATCTTCATCTTCATTTATTTGAGAAAGAGCAATAATTTTTTCATAAGCATATCTTGAAGTTTTAATTAACTCTTTTTTTGTAATAATAATTTGGTTTTCATCTAATGGTAATTCTCGCGCAATATTAATTAAGGAATCAACAGCTTCAGATTGTATTGGAGGGACTTTTGGGCTAACAGCAGATAGTAACAAATCAATAGAATTTTTTGTTGGATAATTTTTAATTGTTCGAATAACACCAATTATTAATGATTTTTCTACATTTTGTCTTTGAACATGTTTGATTAATAATTCAACAACTACATTATCATCATAAGCTTGTAACGCAGATCTAGCTGGAATTGCACATCTTGGATCGGATAAACATTGGATTATATGCGGGAGCAGCGAAGTTGACGCTCTTGATTCTGCTACTGATAAAGTAGCATCTCGAACCATAGAAGATTCTTGATTTAAATATTCAGCTAATTTTTCATCTGGTAAAATTTCCTTATCATTTTTCATTTGCCTAATTGCTAATGAGCAAATATTCTCATCATTTGTATTGAAAGCATCTAATAGTAATTCTTTTTCTTTATTTGATGAATCAGGATCAATATTTCTTATTGCAGCTGCAAAAATAATTTGTTTTTCTTTATTAACAGAATCAATACGGTCCATAATAATTGGCAGTGCTTTTCTTAATCTCCTTTTTCCTGCTATTTCAATTGATTCTGTTTCTAGATCTGGAACATTATTAATTAGATCAATTATTGTTTGATTAGTAATAATATTTTCATCATCGAATGATATACTTAATATTTCCTTTTTTACTGTGATTTCACCATTATTTAATAGATCATTTAATGAATCTTTCCATGGTGTTAGAGGTATATCTTTTATCATTTCCAAAGCCAATATTTGTTGGCTTTCATCATTATTTTTTAACGCCTCATTGATGGTTTTAACCATCGCTTCATCTTGTATATCCAAAGTTAATTCTTCAAAGTTTAACTCTCTTTTTTCAATTGCAGATTGAAGTTCTTTCACATATAACTTTTTAAGCGTAAATGATTTATTAATCCAATAGATAGCAATCAAAACAATTGATATGCTAAGATAATGTATTGGAACATTAAACACTGTAATAGAAAGAAATATTAATATCCCAGAAACGCCTTCAAGGCTTGCGCGGATTGAACCTTCAATAACAGGTTTTAATCGGTTTTTTATTGTGTTTTTTACTGGTATCCATAATAATTGAATTGAAGCATTATGCAATGTAAATCTGAAAACTTGATCGGAAAATTTTGATATATACACTGCTGCTAAAACAGGGGACATTAAAAAACCGATCGCACCAGTCATGAATAACGTTGGTAGAACTAATATGGCTACAAGAATTCCAAACCGCGATAAGAGCCTGCTTGTAATAAAAAGCTGTATTACCATCGTTGCAATACCAGTAACTGCATAATATTGTCCAAAAAAGTTTACAAGATCATCTTGTTCCGGAAAAGCTGCTACCGCAGTTATTTTAAATTGATAATCAACAACTCTGGATGCTACTGCAGCTAAACCAATAATAATTGCAAGAGACTTTAAATATGGTGAAAAAGATTTTTTTTCATCTTTTTGTGAATCTTTTTTTGAATTTGAATTTTTTTGTTCATTAATATTTCTATAAGGTCTAATTAAGTTTGCCATAAGTATTACTACTAATAAAAAACTCATAGTAGCGAAAAGGAGATTTTCTGATCCAAAAACAGATACAAACTGTTTTATGCTTGACCCTATAATTATTGCAGCTAAGGCGCCTCCCGCCCCTAGGAGACCAAATAATCTTTTTGCCTGTCTTGGATCAAATACTTGTGAGGCAATTAGCCAGAATTGTGTAATGATAATTGCATCAATAACATCTTTCCAAACATAAAGGAAGGGGATTACCCAACCTTCAAGATTTTTTTGAATTGCAAAAAGCGTTGCAATAAAAATTATTCCTGTTCCAGATACAATCGTGCTTAGATCTTTATTTTTTGATAATCGACTATAAATTTCTATTACTATAGAAAGCACAATCGCAACAGCAAGAAACATTAAGGGTAGATATTTTCTATCTACCATATTAAGAAAATATGCATCCCTAGCCGCACTGCCAGTTATGCTAATTGCTACATATGCAAAAAAATGTAAAAAGAGGATTAGGGTTGGGAACCCTTCCCCTTGATTTATATTAAATAATTTTTTTAACAAAATTAGTTTGCTTTATCTTATAGCTTAATATTGGATATTGATTAGTTGAATAATTAATCATTGATGCCAATATAGCAAATTATTAGAACTTAGAAAAATAATCACAATATTCGTCAAATTACATAGTACTATAGATAATATGATATTATAAATTAAAAGGATTAATATTTGTTATTACAATAGATGTTTTATGTTTGAAAAAAATTTATTAAAAAATAAGGTTATTTTAATTACAGGCGGTGGTACAGGTCTTGGTAAATCAATGGCAATGCGTTTTGCAGAGTTAGGAGCTAGTTTAGTTATTGCCAGTAGAAGAAAAGATGTTATTACAAAAACCACCGATCAAATAAAAGAAATTGGTTCCGAAGCCCTTGGCTTGCAATGTGATGTGAGGAATATAGATCAAGTACAGTCTATGGTACATGACACATTAACTCATTTTGATAAAATTGATATTTTAATAAATAATGCAGCTGGTAATTTTATTTCTCCGACGGAAATGCTTACACCAGGTGGTTTTAAGGTAGTTGTTGATATCGTTCTTATCGGAACATTTAATTGTAGCCTTACAGTTGGCAAAGAAATGATTAAGCAAAAAAATGGTAATATTTTGAATATAGTTACAACCTATGCTTGGACAGGGTCTGGATATGTTGTGCCATCCGCTTCAGCAAAAGCTGGTGTATTAGCAATGACAAGATCTTTAGCTGTAGAGTGGGCAAAATATAATATTCGTACTAATGCGATAGCTCCAGGACCATTTATAACTGATGGAGCCTGGAAAAGATTAGCCCCACCTGGATTAAACATAAAAAAGAAGTTAAAAGATCGAATTCCCATGAAAAGATTTGGAGAACATTTAGAATTAGCTAATCTTGCTAGTTATTTAATTAGTAATCAATCAGGTTATATAAATGGGGAGGTAGTTACCATAGATGGAGGAGAGTGGTTGAAAGGTGCAGGACAGTTTAATGATTTAGAAAAAATACCTAAATCATTGTGGAAAACTATGCAAGCATTGAGGAAACGATCAAAAAAATAATTAATTAAGTAAGGCTGCCCCAAAGACACCAGCTGAGTCACCTAATTCATTTGGTATTATGGGAGTATCTTTTTTGTTACTAAATATATTCTTTTGCACTGATGATATACCTTCATTATATAGAAAATTTATATTTGAAAGACCACCGCCCAATACAACAACATCTGGATCAATAATATTAATTACATTTGAAAGAGCAACGCCAAAATTTGATAGAAATTCTTTTTTCCATTTAATATAAATTTCATTAGGATCGTTGTCATATAATTCAACAATTCTTTTTAAAGGTAAAAATTCGCTTGAATCTTTTTGCCATTGTTTTTCTAATGATGGACCGCTTAAATATGTTTCTACACACCCTTTCTTTTTACAGTAACAGTCTCGACCATTCGGATATAATACTTGATGCCCCCATTCACCAGCAATAAATAATCTTCCATGATGGATTTTACGTTTGAATACTAATCCACCTCCAACTCCAGTGCCCAATATAACTCCAAATACTACTTCATAATTTTTTCCAGATCCTAATAATGCTTCTGCCATAGCGAAACAATTGGCATCATTATCTATTGCGATAGGATATTTTAATTCTCTTTCAAGATCCTGTTTAATTGGTTTACCTATTAAACATACTGTATTACTATTTTTTAAAATACCAGTCTCTATATCTAAAGCCCCAGGAGTACATATTCCTATTTGACACTCTTTATCAGATATTGATTTAATATTATTAATTAATTGTACAATTCTTAGAATAATAGATTCATACCCATCTTCTTTTTTTGTAGGAATACGTTTGCGTTCAATAACTTTATTATCTGATGATAACAAAATGCCTTCAATCTTGGTCCCTCCTAAATCTATCCCAATGCGATTCATAATTACATTACTTATATCAAATGTAACATATCTTTGAATTCAGATAATACCATTGATGTTGCACCCCAGACTTGTTGGTTATTTAAATTAAAATATGGAATAGTTACATCTCTGCCATTTAATTGACGATGTTTAATTAATTTATCATTATTGATTAAATCTAAAATATTCACAGAAAAAAGTTCCTCTACCTCCATTGAATCTAATTTAATAATTGGCTCTTTTGATGTGAATCCAATAAAAGGTGTCATCATAAATCCTGTAACAGGTATAAATAAAGGTGTTATTTGCCCTAGGATAGATATTTCATATTTATTTACACCAATTTCTTCTTCTGTTTCTCTTAAAGCTGTTTCTAACAGAGATTCTCCTTTTTCATTTGAACCTCCTGGTAGAGAAATTTGGCCTTTATGATATTTTAATTTTTCTGTTCTTTTTGTTAAGTAAAAGCAAATCTTTTTGTTGTTTGGAAACAGCAATAATAATACTGCAGCAGGCTTGGCCCTGTTAATATTAAAAGAAATTTTTTTCTCATTTCGGTAACTAATTTTCATCTTTTTATGAGAATCTTTTCCAGGAAGGTTGGTGTTGATTCTTTTTTTAAGATGGAAAATTAGATTATTAAATTCCACCATATTTTCTGATCATTAATTAAAAAAATCAATTACCATTCAACAGAATGACGCGTCCCCATACCAGGGCCTAAATAGATTGCGTTTAGTAGAACGCGCGTACTTGCTTTAAAATATCCTCTAAAATGTGGTTCAGTAGCAAAAAGAATTATTTGACCTTTTCCACGATATTCTTGAGTAACCCAAGCAGATTCTGCGATTCTTGATTTTGCTTCAGGCCATAATAACCCTCCTAATCGGAGATTATTTTCATCAGCTAGGCGACCGGCAACATTTATTGGTTTTTTTGCCATTAATACATTTCCAGTATTATATAAGACTGGAACAAAATCTCCACAACCAACAGTGAGCCAGTGTTCTTTATCCATATTTACTTTTAAAATAGCACCTTGGGGACGAAACTTTCTTCCTAATTGATCTAATTCTTTAATTTTTTTACTATTTTTTTCAGTCACTTCTTTACTTTCACTAGATGTATAAATATCTCCACCTTCCCATAATGCTACGCTATCAATAGAAAAATTTTCTGCTTCTTTTAAGATAGATAGATCATTATCATAAGAATCTAAATTATCTAAGACCTGTCTTCTTAATCTAACAGAACTAATGCTAACTGATGAATCAGATAAAAATGCAGCACTATTACTATAGCTAATTAAAGTGCCACCATCATCTATCCATTCTCTTAATTTATTTATTCCATTATCTCCCAGTACTTTTTTCATACCACGACCGTTTGGAAGTATAAGTACATTATACTTACTAAGATCTTGCCATCCAAAATTCATAGCATTAATCAATGATACTCTGCTTTTCATTCTATAATCGATTAAATGCCATGTGGCTCCAAAGCTATAAGTGCTTGTTGGCGGACCAGATATTATGGCTATACGGGGTTCAATCAACATGGTAAAATTGCTGCTTCCAAGATCTGGGCCATCAGTTGCAAGAGCTGTATTTATTGCAAAAATATCGACACCATATTTTGAAGCCAGATCCTTTAATAATCCAACTTTCATATTTTTATTAGAATTATTTCTAATAACTATACTTCCTCTAGGAAAATATTCTCCTTCAATCTTAAAACCTTCTTTAGCGCACCATGCCTTAATTTTATTTTCTAATAATTTACCAACTAAATGATAGAATTGATCATCGTCACTTTTTACAGCCCATCCATATCTTGGATCTTTTCCAATAAGTTTTCCTTTATTTGGAATAGCTTGAAAAGGTTCCAAAGATATTTTTGGCATGACTTCAGTGTAATAACTATCAGTCCCATATGCATGAGATAGAGACCACGCAGTAACATCATATAATGTAGACCCTTGATTTTTTAACAGTTTTTTTCGTTCTTTTTCCATGCTTTTCGTATCTAATCTTATATCAAATGATAAAATATTATTTATAAGAATATTCAAAGGTTGGTCTAAAGGAATAATTAATGAGCCAGCAGGAATATTCTGTCTTGTAACAGTTTCACCGCTACTATTAATTGCTTTGGGAAGTTTTAGATCATTTTTATTCGTATAGACTTCAATTGTTTGTCGCTTAATAGTCTCTCCAAGTTCATTCAGTCTTGTCTTATTTAATTTAGATGAAAAAATAAATGCTTTCCCTGCATTTTTAGTTGAAACAGCTTTCTTTCTGTTATTATAATAATCTCGAAGTAGTTCTTCTTTTTGGTTTGCAATTGTTTGAAGATTTGCTATTGAGCTAATAAATTGATGATGGACAGTTTCTCTATAAGTTGTAATTGTTCCATCTTCTTTTTTTACAATGGACCCATCTGCGCCAGATTGCTCGTATAAAATACCTACTAAACCAATATATATTCCCCATGAGCTACCATAGCCAGGAAAAACTTCTTCATTCCAATCTCCAGTATAATAACTCCACCCATATTCATCAAATGCAGCTGCTTGATCCTTCGCAATTTTATCCCACCATTTAAAAATTGTTTTTGGCATATATGGATTATAAGGTGCCCTGGGAGGATTGAATAAATATGTGTCCATTGAGCCCATTTCATGGGAATCAACTAGAAACTGCGGATTCCAATTTAAAATTGCGGATACTTTCCCTTTTGTTTCTGGATGTACACTTGAAAACCAATCTCGATTAAGATCAAATAAGTAATGATTGCCTCTACCATATGGCCACAGACCAGAATGGTCTAAACTACTAGCATCTGAGTTTACTACTTCGCCCCGCCATTGTAATAATTGCTGGAGATATCGTTCACGTCCATCTGGATTCTCATTCGGATCAATACTTATTACTAGCTCCTTAAGAATCTTTTTAGTTGCTGAATCATCCCCTGCTGCCAATTGGTATGCCAGTTGTATTGCCGCATCAGTACTTGAGATTTCATCTCCATGTATACCATATGCCATCCATGCAATAGCCGGTGTATTTTTAATAATTTTATTTGCTGTTTTAGAATTTTCTATTTTTCTTGGATCAGATAATAATGAAATTGAATTTTTAATATCTTTAATATTTGTCATATTTCTTTTACTTGAAATCATAAGGTATACTAAAGGTTTTCCTTCATATGTACGACCGTATTCAACAAGATTTATATTATCTAATAGTTTATCTAAATAATTGAAGTAATTCATTACCTCATCATGGTGAGCAGGTCTTGAACCAAGAGTAAAACCTAAAAACTCATCAGGGGGTTGGACATTGGGACGATAGCTATCTGCTTTAAAAAATGGCATATTATAATTCCCCAACCCATGAGCAGATTCATTTACATGTGATTGAGCAAAAGATAAACATAAAATCATTATAGAAATCAGAAATGATTTCATTGAAGCTAATAGCATTACATCCTCCTCAAATACTATTTGGAAATTGTTATGCTATTATAAATTTTAAAAGGAAATTGTTTTTATATGCTAAATAAAAAATTCAGCAATTAATTTTTTAATCAATAATTAAAT
>CEUN01179654.1_pt1 | contig 14345 bp, 13 predicted proteins | sample 361501 | NCBI WGS metagenome assembly CEUN01 (sample SAMEA2622801, study PRJEB7988) | marine metagenome | biome: marine biome (ENVO:00000447); feature: marine epipelagic mixed layer (ENVO:xxxxxxxxx); material: "saline water (ENVO:00002010), including plankton (ENVO:xxxxxxxx)" | depth 120 m | reverse complement strand
CGGCGCGCCACACAAGTTGGCGGCCTGCGTGGAGCAAGGCGCTGACCACACCATCAACTATCGCGAAGAGTCCGTGCGCGATGCGGTGAAGGCGTCCGTGGGCGGCGTAGACGTGGTATTGGATCCGGTAGGCGGCGACGTCTTCGACCAGTCGCTACGCTGCACCAATCGGGATGGACGCCTGATTGTGATCGGATTCGCCGCGGGCACCATCCAACAGATCCCCGCTAACTATCTGCTGCTGAAGAACATCAGCGTCGCGGGTTACGGGTTCAGTATCTACTCACGCGCGGACCACGGACACTACCAGCGCGTTTTCTCCGAACTGAACGACTTTTATGCTGACGGCTTGCTGCACCCTCGTATCGACTCCGTGCTGCCGCTTAAGCAGACCGGCGCGGCGCTGTCAAAACTGCTGGAGAGAACTGCGATCGGAAAAGTTGTGGTTACCGTCGATTAGAGTTTGCGTAACGACACACTCTCGACATGATGATCAGCGCTCTTACGTAAGATCAGGTGCGCGCGCAGTCGCGTTGGCACGATGTTTTCTGTCAGATTCTTGAAGTTGATCGTACGCCAGATCTCGCGCGCCATACTGCGGGCTTCAGGGTCATTCAGGCTCGCGTAACGGTGGAAATAAGCGGCAGGATCTGTAAAAGCCGTCTCTCGTAACTTCAGGAACCGTTCGATATACCAGTCTTCGATCACGGCAGAGTCGGCGTCCAGGAAGATAGAGAAGTCGAAGAAATCGGACACGTACGGAATCGCATCACCATTGGATGGCAAACGCGCGGACTGTAGTACGTTCAGACCCTCAACGATCAATATGTCGGGCCGGCGGATGGTGGTCGTTTCATCCGGCATGATGTCGTAGTGGAAATGCGAATACACAGGCGCATGCACGGCTTCGACGCCGGACTTCACCTCCCCCAGAAACCCGAGTAACGCCTCGATATCAAAGCTTTCGGGGAAACCCTTGCGCGACATGATGCCGCGTTGCTCCAACACGGCGTTTGGGTACAGGAATCCGTCCGTTGTGATCGAATCAACACGCGGATGATCGGGCCACTGAGCCAGTAGCGCGCGTAACACACGGGCGGTTGTGCTTTTTCCTACCGCAACTGAACCCGCAATACCGATGATAAAAGGCATCTTGTCGTCAGGTCTGCCGAGGAAGGTTGTTGATACCGAGTGCAGCTGTTGTGACGCCTGCACATACAGATTTAACAGACGCGAGAGCGGCAGATAAACGTGCTCAACCTCCGCCACGGACAGATTCTCGATCAAACCTGACAGCTCATCGAGTTGCTGCGACGTCAGCGTCATGGGTGTGTCGGCTCGCAGTCGCGCCCAGTCCTCGCGTGTGAATACGCGGTATGGCGAGTAGGGCAGCGGCGCACTCGGCCTGACTGCACCGACAAAGGCGGCTTCTACGGCAGCAGGCGTGCCAATCGTCTGTAACGTCATACGCATACCATAGTGCACATCAACCTAATTGCACGATTACTCCGGGACCTTGGCGGCCACTGCTTCGACTTCGACCAGCAAGTCAGGTGCCGCCAATCCGTTCACGATGAGCAACGTGGAAGCCGGGCCCACCATATCGCCCAATACTTTGTCCCGTCCGCGCCTGAAGGCCTCTACAAAACGCGAATCTGTGAGGTATATCGTGAACTTGACGATATCCTGTTTGCCCATGCCGGACGCTTTCAGGGCGGCGAGTATGTTTCGAAAAGCGCGCTCCGTCTGACGCTCTACACCACGCGCAACCTTGCCGTTCTTGTCAACGCCAACCTGTCCCGAGATCACGAGCCAGCTAGCGCCTGGTGGTACGTTTACCGTGTGTGAATAGTTGCCGAGTGGTGGGCTCATCGTCGTCGGATTGGATTTTGTATTCACTGCCGTGTGTCCTGTGTTCCAGCTAGGGGCGTCGATCGTGCTACCTTCTTGGCCCGGTTACCAGCCCGAGGCTTCCAATACATGTCCCGCAATCTAGGTCAACTCATCAACCTAGACGTGTGTGCAGACCGCGTCATGCTGATCGATTGCCGTGTTCCAGACGTACCGGTTGAGTGGACAGGCCGCGATATCGAGCAACAGAGCGACGCCATCGCGCGCGGACTCCTGAAGCGTGGACTCAGCCGCGGCGACCGCGTCGCCATTCTCGCAAGTAATCGGGCAGAGTATCTGACGGCATACTACGGCACGATGCGCGCAGGCCTCGTCAGTGTGCCCGTCAATCACAAACTAGCCGCCGACACCGTGGAGTACGTGTTGCGCGACTCAGGCGCGAAGCTCGCGTTTGTGGACAACGAGCGCGCGCTGCTGGTGCCGCGCGACATCCCGCAGGTGTCGTTTGATGATACCGCCGGGTTCACCGCTCTCTGTGAACCCGGCGACTTCGATTCGATTGCACCTGCGGATGACGAAGTCGCGATGTTTCTGTACACATCCGGCTCAACCGGCAAACCGAAGGGTGTCCCACTCACGCATTTCGGACACCGATGGGTTATCGATAAACGCCTGCAGGCTGGCGTTGACTACGCGACCGAACGACTGCTGGTGGCGGCGCCGCTCTATCACATGAACGCTCTGGCAATCGCCAAGTTTGCCGCGTTTGCGGGTGCGCGCACCGTGTTGTTGCCGCAGTTCTCCGCCGCGACCTATATCGCAGCCATAGCGCGTTACCGGTGCACCTGGCTCACGTCGGTACCGACGATGATGGCATTGGTCGCACAACAAAAAGAACTGCTCGCCCAAACTGACCTGACATCGGTCAGGAGCGTCCGTATGGGGTCCGCGCCGGTCACGATGGGTCTCGTGAACGAACTGCGCGAGATCTTTTCAACCGCCGCGATTCAACTGGGTTATGGCACTACGGAATCCGGCCCCGTCGCGTTTGTGCCACACCCCGACCGTAAACCAACGCCTGATCTTGCGTTAGGCGTTGCCCATCCCGACGTGGACATGCGACTGGTGGATGGCGATAACCTGAATGCGGAGCAAGGTGTATTGGCGGTCAAATGTCCCGCTGTGACGCCGGGCTATCACAACCTTCCGGAGAAGACTGCCTCGGTCATGTCAGCCGACGGTTATTACAACACCGGCGATATCATGCGGCGCGATTCTGACGGCTTCTATACCTTCGTGGGTCGCGACGATGACATGTTCGTGTGCAACGGTGAGAACGTCTTTCCCGAAGAAGTGGAGCGCATTATCGAATCCCACCCCGGCGTTGCCCAAGCGTGCGTCGTGCCGGTCGAGGACGCCGTGCGAGGACAGATGCCAGTTGCATTCGTCGTACCGTCGGGGGATCCCGTTCCCACGGTCGACGACGTCAAGCAGCACACGATTGCGAACGGTCCCGCCTATCAACACCCGCGCCACGTGTTTTTTGCGGACATCCTTCCGCTTGCCGGCACCAACAAAGTCGACCGCAAACAATTGGCCGAGTCAGCGGCAAGCCGCGTAGCCACCAGCGCTTGATGAACGCCTAATCAGATGACAACCGGTATTTGGAGGACAGGGGCATGAAGTTCGGATTTCATATGTTCACGCGTGGGGCCACCGTCACGCCAGATGCCATCGCCGGGGCCGCACTACATTGCGAAAGCCTCGACTTCGACTATTTCGGCGTCAGTGATCACGTGGTTGTCAGCGCGGCCATCGATTCCGCTTATCCTTATACGGCCGATGGATCATGGGCAGGTGCCGCGGAAGGGGAATGCCTGGAGACGCTGACCACACTCGGCTTCCTGGCCCACGCCACCAACACCATCCGCCTGTTCACATCGGTGATGGTTGTGCCACATCGACAGGCGGTACTGGCTGCCAAGGCCATCGCAACGGTTGATGTCCTGAGCGGCGGGCGCGTCACCATCGGCGCCGGTGCCGGGTGGATGCGCGAGGAGATGGCGGCACTTGACTCACCACCGTACGATCGTCGCGGTGGCGCGACCGCGGAATATCTGCGGGCGTTCCGCGTGTTGTGGCGCGATGAGATCTGTCATTTTGATGGCGAGTTCGTGAAGTTCAACGACATCATGTTCGCGCCCAAGCCTGTCCAGGAGGGCGGCCCGCCTGTCTGGATCGGCGGCGAAGGCGCGGCCGCGCGCCGGCGTGTCGCGTTGCACGGTGATGGCTGGTATCCGGTCTCCGTCAACCCCAAAGCGCCGCTATATACGTTGGAGCGCTTCAAAGCAGGGCTCGCGGATGTGCGTACGCGAACAGAAGCCGCGGGACGCGATCCGGGTGAGTTGCAAATTGCCATGTTTGCGCCACACCTGACCATGGGTCGTGAGATCAAGGACAAAGACGGAGTGCGTATGGCATTCACCGGTTCCAACGAAGCGATCGTCGATGATATCGGTGCCTTCTCGGAAGCCGGCCTGCAGGTACTGGTACCCAACCTGGACCGGCCCCACCTGAGCGACATATATGCCGCCTGTGACCAGTTCGCAGACATCATGCGCGCCGCTTAAACAGCATTATTCAGAGGAGTTTCACTTGACTGAACAACTAAACATCGAGGAGTGGCAGGCGCGCATCAGCGGTTCACCGTTTAATGCCTTCTGTCAGGCGACCCTCACGGAAATCGGCTACGACAACCTGACTCTGAAAATGACGATGCCGATGCGTCCGGAATTTGAGCGACGCGCCGGTACGGGTCAGTGGCACGGGGGCCCCATCGCCGCGTTTATTGACACTGTGGGTGACTACGCGATGGGTCTGCACGTAGGGGCGCCGGTACCCACTATCAACTATCGCGTCGACTATCTGCGGCCGGCCATGAACACGGACCTGTATGCAGTAGCAACCGTGCGGCGGGCCGGGCGTACTGTTGGCGTGGTGGACATCGATGTGTATGACGAGAAGGAGCGCCTAGTGACCGTCGGACGCGGTTGTTATTCCGGCACGTCCGGTTAGTTGCCCGGCCAGAATCGTATGGTCCTGGACGTCGGATTTGACCACGTCGGCTTTATCGTCAACGACCTTGCCGCAGGCGCTAACGCCTGGCGGGCGCTGGGCTTTGAGCTGTCGCCAATCAGTCCACAGATGGGGCTGAATGCCACTGGCGAGTTTGAGCCCTGGGCAACAGCCAACCAATGCGCCGTTTTCGAAAACGGCTACCTGGAACTCATCGGCATTCATCGTCCGGGGTGTTTCAACCCGTGGAAGAGATTTCTGCAGCGCGGCGATGGTGCGCACATCGCTGCGTTTCGCTGCGATGTGGCTGACGAGACCTACGCGAGGCTCGCAGAACTGTCCGCCGACTTCCAGCCGCCAGTGCAGCGACGCCGCGACGCGCCCTACTGGGATGAAGGTAAATGGAGCCCGCGCGAGATGCGTTTTCGCAACATCTTCAGTCGAGATGAGCAATGTCGCGAGGCACGCTACATCATCATCGAACACCAGACACCGGACGTGTTGTGGCAACCCCATCTGACCACCCAGCCGAACGCGGTGACTTCACTCGTCTCGATGTCGTTTGTTGCAGCCGACGAACCTGTTCACGAAAGACTCGCTTTACTTGGGAACGCGCAAGCCAATTGCTTCCGGTGCACACGTGGTGGGCACGTGGAGCACTTGACGCCGAAGACATGGCAGACGCGGTTCCCCGGCTGTGGCGAGCCGCGCCTGGACGCGATCGGCAGCTGTACGGTGGCTACAGACAACCTTGACGCGCTACGCGCGCGGCTCGACAAAAACGCCGTGCAGTATTACCACGATGCAGATGAACAGCGGCTGTGGATTGCGCCCGCGTTCGCCAATGGCACTGTAATAGAATTCATACCCAGCACCTGACGAATCAACGAAACAAAAAAGAGGACTCCTCCATGCGTGCAACAGCCATCATGACCCACGGCGGCCAGGAACAAGTAGTGTTTCATTCCGACTTCCCGGATCCGGTTGCGGAAGAAGGCGACGTCATCGTGCGCGTGAAAGCATCCTCGCTCAACTATCACGATGTGTTCACGCGCCGAGGCATGCCCGGTATCAAGCTCAATCTCCCAGTCATACCCGGCCTGGATGTTGCCGGCGAGATAGCGGAGATCGGCCCCGGTGTGGAAGGATGGGAAGTAGGCGAGCCCGTGCTGATAGACCCCGTCAACCGCACCAAGGGCGGTCTGTTGGGCGAGACCACGAATGGCGGACTGGCTGAGCTTTGCAAGGTACCGGCCAATCAACTGGTGCGAATTCCTGATGGCGTGACATTCGCGCAAGCCGCGTCGCTACCGGTCGCGTATGGCACCGCGCATCGCATGATGTTCACGAACGGTCACGTAAAGGATGGCGAGAGCGTCTTGATCCTGGGTGCCAGTGGTGGTGTTGGCACGGGCTGTGTGCTGCTGGCCAAGATGGTCGGGGCCGAGGTGATCTCCTGTGCCAGCTCGCAGGAAAAACTGGACCGCCTGACGGCAATGGGCTCGGATAAAGTCCTGAATTACAACGACACCAACTTTATGAAGTGGGTTTTTGAACACTACGGCAAACCGTACCGACGCTCGTACGATGGCGGCGTCGATGTCATCGTGAACTTTACCGGTGGTGATACCTGGGTACCGAGTCTGAAAGCGCTGAAACGCGGCGGGCGCCTGTTGACCTGTGGTGCAACTGCCGGCTTCGACCCAACGGAAGATATCCGCTATATCTGGACCTTTGAGCTGCAGATACTGGGCTCCAATTCGTGGACGGTAGAGGACCTCACTGCATTAATGGGTTACATCAAAGACGGCAAGATGGAGCCGGTCATTGATACCGTATTGCCTCTGGAAAAAGCGGCGGAAGGGATAAGGATGATCGAAGATCGAGAAGTCTTCGGAAAAATCATCATCGAGCCCTGATGCAATCGAGACTCATTTAGGTGGGGCCACACAGATGCTTGAATGTCAGCGCGACCTGTTCACATTGCGAGACGATGTGCACTATCTGAACTGTGCTTCCAAGTCGCCGCTGTTGCGTGCGAGCGAAGAAGCCTCGATGCGCGGATTGATGTCACAACGCCTGCCCGAAGGCACACCTCCAGCTGATTATTTTGCCGAACCTGACCGGTTGCGCGAATTGTTTGCGCAACTCATCCATTGTGATCCCGTGCGCGTGGCAATCGCGCCTTCCGTCAGTTACGGGCTGTCGATAGCTACACACAATCTCCGACTGAGGCCAGATCAAAATGTAGTCGTTGTCAAGGACGAGTTCCCAAGCATTGTGTACGCATCCCTGGCTGCCAATAACACATCAGGTGGACAGCTAAGGACGGTGCCGCGCGAGTCAACCGGTAGCGCATGGACTGGTCGACTCATCGAGGCCATCGATACCGCAACGGGCCTGGTCAGCCTGTCGCCCGTACATTGGATGTACGGTACAAGGTTTGACCTGCAGGCAGTAGCCGACCGGTGCCGCGAGACAGGTACGCTGTTGGTCATCGATGGCACCCAATATGTCGGCGCCGTGCCATTCGACTTCGCGCAGGTGCAACCCGACCTGCTGGTGGTGGCCTCCTACAAGTGGTTGTTTGGGCCCTACCAACTGGGTCTGGCCGTCGTTGGCGATCGCCTGCTTGACGGCGTTCCTTTTGAACATCACTGGAGCCCGCGAGCTGGTAGTGAAGATACGAGCAACCTCATTTACGAGCCGCGCTATCGAGAAGGCGCGCGCCGCTTCGATGTCGGTGAATTCAACAACCCGATAACCGTACCAAGCCTCAATGCGGGTCTTGAACAAGTCCTTGCATGGACGCCCGCCGCAATCCAGGAATACTGTGGGGCATTAGCCAATCGGTTGATGCAGCAGCTGGACGATAGTCGTTATTCGCTGCCGCCCGCGGAGGACCGCTACGCACACATTCTGGGAATCAGTCTGAAAGATCCAGGCAGGATTGTCTCGGTGGTCCAAGCTCTCAGCGCTCGTAACGTCCGCGTGTCCAAACGCGGCCCGGTCTTGCGGGTCTCGCCACACGTATACAACACCACTGATGATATCGATGCGCTGGCCAAGGTGCTAAACGCAAACTAAGCGAAGGTTGTGAGCACGTCGATGTCTTAGCGCTTGTACACCCACTCGATCAAGCGGTCCTGCAGCGCGCGTCCAGCGCCACCGCGAGCGCGGTTACTGTTTAGCAACATCGCGATCGTGTACATCCTGTTGTTCTTCGCGCGTACGTAACCGGCGATCGAAACAACGTCGCGCAACAGCCCGGTTTTCACATATACTCGCCCCTGTTCTCCGCGACGCTTGAAACGCCGTCGCGTCGTGCCATCAACCCCGACAATGGACAGGCTCGAGATAAATTCCGGCATCGTAGGCCGTTGCCAGGCGACGCTTAACAGCTGCACCAGTTGTTGCGCGGAGACACGCGAGGCGCGCGACAGCCCGGAGCCGTTTTCGATGAACAGCTGCTCGACGTTGATGCCGCGTTTCTTGAGATGCGCCAACAAAACTTTGGCTGCATTCTCGCGAGTGACGGGTGGCGCGTAACGTGTTGCACCAATGGCATACAACAACAGTCGGGCCATGATGTTGTTGCTCCACTTGTTGACGGGTCGCACCAGCTCACCCAGCGGTCGCGACTTGTAACGCACCAGAGGTTTGGAACCTTCCGGCGTCGAGCCGCGGCGAACACCACCCGCGATGGTGCCGTCCCATTGTGCCCAGATTCCCTTGAATGTGCCCAACGCGTAGTCCACGGAATCCATGACGTTGCGCGAGAGCTCATAGTCTTTGCACTTGAGCGGAAGCTTCCCGCTGAAGCGCACCACATTGTCCGGTTCAACCTGCATTCGCAGGCTGAGCGCGTTGCTCTTACACCGGCCTTTGGTGCGCTTGATGTTGTTAACCAGCTTCAGGTTATCGAGTGTTGGGATGGTGTACAGCGCGCGTCCATCGCTTCCATTGAACACGAAGCGTGTGGAATTGAAGTTAATCGTCAACGCCGTCGGAATGAAGTTGTACAACCGGTGTCGCTCGCCATCAAAGGCACCGGTGTCCTGCGGTTCCATCGCATAACGGCTATCGTCCACAACCAGGTCACCAGTGATGTGTCGGATACCGGCGCGCCGTAGTTCGCCCAGCATTTTCCAGATTTCTTCCAGCACCAGAAAAGGATCACCGCCGCCCTTGATAACAAGGTCGCCGTTCAGGGTGCCCGCTTCGACGTCGCCCACAGCATGCAGTTCGGTTGTCCATTTGTGCGCCGGTCCCAGCAGGTCAAGCGCGGCCCAGGTAGTCACAAGTTTTGCCGTAGAGGCGGGATTTCGTGGGGTCTTGCTATTGTGGCTGACGAGCGGCGTCCCACCTTCAACCGGGGTCACCAGGATGGACAACGCCTTCGTCGGCACTTTGTACTTCTTGATGACTTTGTTGATCGAGGCAGGCAACCCGTTTGCACTCGCGAGACTTGTACCGACCAGCAAGGCCGCCGCGCACGCCAGCCGCGCGCAAATCTTCGGAAGCTGACTCATCACGACGCTTTTCTTCGGACCGGCAGAGTTGTCAATGTCCGCGATATCACAACCGGCTGATATTCGAACTGGTCTGTGGCCAGTTCAAGATCGCTCAAATGCTCAGCCACGGCCTGAAAACCCAGCGTCCCTTCCAGGCGGGCAACGGCAGCACCAAGGCAATAGTGCAGTGAATATCCAAATCCAACATGCCGGTTTTCTGTGCGGCGAATATCGAAACTATCCGGTTCGTCAAACCGCCTCGGGTCGCGATTGGCCGCAGCCTGCAACAGCAGGACCCGCTGGCCGGCGTCGATAGTGATGTCCTGGTAGGTGGTCGCTTCAGCGCTTAGACGCCACATCGCCTTGATCGGTCCCTCAATACGCAGGACCTCTTCAGTGGTGCCAGTCGCCAACGTCGCATCTGCACGTAGCTGGTGCCACTGTTGCGGATGAGTCAACAGCAGTTTGACGCCGTTCGCCAGCAGATTTCGGGTCGTCTCATGCCCCGCGAACAGCAACAAAACACAGGTGGCGACGATCTCCTGCTCGCTCAATTGATCGCCGCGCTCCTGCGCTGCCAGCAAGTCACTGATCAAATCCTTACCTGGTTTTTTGCGACGCTCCGCGATCAAGTTACGAATCAGCTGCGCAAACTGGTCCAGCCCGCGCGCAGCACGCTCCTCGCGATCGCTAACGCTGGGCGCGCCAAATAACAACATGACGATTTCGTCGGACCAAACCGCCATCTGTTCGTGATATTCGCTCGGCACGTCCAACATGCCGGCAATCACGCGAACCGGTAACGGATTTGCAAAACGCTCGATAAAGTCGAACTCTCCAGCCCCGTCCAACTCCCGACCAAGCTCCCGTGCCATCTCGCGGACGATGCCATCCATGCGTGCCACGGCTCTGGGCCTGAAGGCGTATTCCACCAGCTTGCGCAAGCGCGTGTGCGCGGGCGGATCCATGAACACAATCCAGCGCGACAGAATATCCTGTACCAACTGGTGCCCGACGTCACCGTCGCGCTCCTGACGGCGCTCGTACACCGGCGAGACACGGTCGGAACTCAGCGCGGCGTCTTTGAACGCGGCCCTGACGTCCGCGTACCTGGAGATAACCCATGCCGCGAGTTCGGGGCTCCAGTGCACGGGATCGTTTTCGCGAAGCCAGTTATAGGCAGGATAAGGATCCGCCATCACTTCGTGTGACGTGAGGTCAGGCGCTGCTCCCTTTTCGTCTGCAGCCGTCATACGGCTTCACTCATGCGGGCGTACATGCTGCGATTATTCTCTCCAACGCATCATCAACCAGTTGCTCAAGCTCCGTTGGCGACAGGTTCTGAATCGGGTGCGGCACCCATACGATCTCAGGTACCAGACCCAGTGCTGCACTCTGCATTTTGGCCGCTTGCTGAAACTCTTCGGTGGCCACGACACAACCGGCAATGCCACGCGAATCCAACGAGGTGATGTCATGCAAACTGCACGACGTACACGATCCTCAGTCGGCCAACCCGGCTATGACAATATCGCAGTCGGCAACCATATCCGCGATCACCTGTTCCGCCGCGATCTTGGTATGCGTCGCCTTGGCAAAACGTCGTGTGTCCAGGCCACGCGCATCCAGGCGCGCCTGCAGATAGTCCATGAACTCGCCACTGCGTTCCTTGTTGATGGAGAACAACCCCACTCTTGCGGATGCAAGTGGCACGCCTGGCGTCAGGCGCACGCGACTGACCGGCGAACTTTCTGCCGTTGGGTCGCGAAGCAAATGATCAGACATTCATCAATACCCTGTTAGTTCGTCACAATCTCGCGTGTGATCGGTTGCACCTCGTGTGGTCGTCGCATGGCCGCCCAGCCGCCAATGACGGCGGATAAGAGCGAACCTGTACCACCCGCACGAACAACCAGGAGACTTCCAGGATGAAACTTGTCTACAAGTTCATCCGCCCGGCTGGGATCAATACCTTCAGCCAGGCCATGCGCACCTTCAATTACGTCGTGCCCAGGCTTACGCAGTGCCTCGGTCACGGCGGCTTCGATCTCCGCGCGCCCGTAACCTTCCCGCTGAAACACAGCGTAGTGATCCGGGGAGATCGCGAGGATCGCTCCAGACCACCCGTACAGTTTCGGGTGGCAAACGCCGACTAGGCCGGCGGCCAGCGTACGGGCAAGCTCTTGCGCACTTCTTGCGCGGTGCCCGCGAATACCGTGCACGCCATCACCGTGGAATAACGTCACGGCACTGGAGCCGGGCGCACATCCACGCGCAACGTGTAGTGGCAACCAGTCGTCGTCGCTCTCATCCTCGGCAAAACAAAATCCCACTTTGCCTGGATGACCAAACACGGCACGGTCTATCTCGCCGGGCCGGCCACCGCCCACGTTGCGGATGACCAGCTGCAGCGCGCGCCCGATCGTGCTGTTAGCTCGATTACCCTGCCCAAACACATTGCCCTGCGCGTTGAGCCCTACACGCCTTGCAATGGGCCCGTTTACGATGATCGCGGGCCCGGAAAACCAGGTTGTGCATAACAAGCCATGCATCGAGAACAGTGGTTCGAGCGCTGCCTCGAGCGCGGTCAGAATCACAGGCATATATTCGGATTTGCAGCCTGCCATGACCGCGTTAATCGCAACCTTTTCAACCGTGCACTCGACCAGGTTGGGTGGGATCAGCCCAACCACCTCGTCCGCTGCACGCTCAGTTCCAGACAACATGCGTGCGATACGCACATCCGTGGGCGCCACGACCGGTAGGCCATCGCTCCAGCCCCGTGCATACATGGCTTCGACCGGGTCCTCACGTTCGTCGAGTTCAACCCGGCGTGCCCCGAACTGTAGGCCCCCATACTGGATAGCCAGTTGTTCGGGCATACCGGGCGCCACGGACAACGAGCCACATCCTGGCTGAAACGTTGTCAACGTTTCCCCAAGTGTTTCTATGCTGGTCAGGTCACGCCACGCTGCGCGGTCCCAGCCCTCTGTACGACCAACCTCCACACCTGCTTCAAAACGCACCAGCGTCGGAACAGTCTCGATGTTCTGGTGATAGGAGTATTCCAGTGACGTGTCGTCGGTCACGTGTCTGATGGACGCTGGAAAATTCACGTCATCCTGGCAATACACGTCCAGCCCATGCGTTTCCGACAATGCCACCAGGGCCGGTTCAATCAGCCTGCAGGTAGGGCAGTCCTGCTTGACGATCACGCTAAAGCGAAGTTCGTCCGCCATGTGGTTCGAGGTTTCCGCAGAAGAAAGAGCGGGCCCGAGTATAAATCCAACCGCCGTGGCAAGCATTACAGGCCGCGTGCGCGGCACGGGCGTCCGCGGGCACGGTCTAAATCTCCGCGTGTGTCAGAATAACGAACCACCATCCTTGCTGTCGTCAGCCCCATGCGTTCGAAGCACACCGTTCATGTAGTCAGTTGCCATGCTGAAGGCGAGGTGGGTGACGTCATCGTTGGCGGCGTGGCACCGCCACCCGGCGAGACATTGTGGGAGCAATCACGCTGGCTTGCATCCGATGGCGCATTGCGCGGCCTGCTGCTAAACGAACCACGCGGCAGCCTCGCCCGGCACGTGAACCTGCTGGTGCCTGCACGCGACCCACGCGCGGCCATGGGTTTCCTCATCATGGAACCCATGCACAACCCACCCATGTCAGGTTCCAACTCGATCTGTGTGAGCACGGTACTCCTGGATACCGGCATCGTGCCGATGGACGAGCCGATCACGCGCTTTGCATTGGAAGCACCCGGCGGATTGGTGCAGGTCACCGCGCACTGCGCGGGTGGCAAAGCGGAGCGTATCGAGGTGCGCAATGTTGCGTCATTTGCAGGCGAGCTGGATGCCCGGCTCGAGGTGGACGGTTACCCCACACTGACGGTGGACACGGCATATGGCGGCGATAGTTTTGTAGTAGTCGATGCAGAGGCGCTCGGGTTTGGCCTCACGGCTGACGAGGCACGAGATCTGGCGGAATGTGGCATGCGCATTACCGCTGCGGCGAACGAACAGCTTCGCTTCCATCACCCGCACCATCCGGACTGGACACACTTCTCGTTCTGCTTGCTGGCAGACGCGGTGCATACCGTGGATGGAAGACCGACTACGCGGCACGCGTGCGCGATCGAGCCGGGCAAAATCGATCGCTCGCCCACGGGCACTGCAGTATCGGCGCGACTCGCACTTTTGCATGCACGCGGGCAAATTGGGATACATCAAAAATTGTACGCCCGCTCGATCATCGATTCTGAGTTTGTCGGTCACATCGATGACACCTCTGCAGTCGGGGATTTTGCGGCTGTACACCCAGTCATCAGCGGCCGCGCGTGGATCACAGGTACGCATCAATACGCGCTTGACCCGGACGACCCGTATCCGCGCGGTTACCAACTCTCGGATACCTGGCCAGGCGCGGGCAGAGCAAACAACATTTAGGGAACAAACATCGTGAGTTGGGAAAGAGAAGTCGAAGAGATTCACCGGCGCAGGGCAGCCGCGCGTGCACAGGGCGGCGACGAGGGCATCAGCCGTCAGCACAACTACGGCAAACTCACGGTGCGTGAGCGCATCGACGCCATCCTCGACGCCAATACGTTTCGCGAGCACGGGCAGATGGCGGGTTCTGCGTTCCTCGACGACAGCGGCGAGCTGGAGTCATTCACCCCGGCCAACTATGTCGTTGGCATGGGTAAGATCAACGCACGACGGGTCGCCGTTGGAGGCGAAGACTTCACGCTCAAAGGCGGCTCTCCCAACGCGGCCGGGCTGCGCAAGAGCGTTTATGCGGAACACCTGGCCGTGGACTATCGCGTGCCGTTGGTGCGCTTTCTGGAAGGCGGTGGCGGCAGCGTCGGTGGTGGCGACGACGATCCGCGCAAACCGAAAACCGTAG
>CEUN01155030.1_pt1 | contig 14366 bp, 9 predicted proteins | sample 361501 | NCBI WGS metagenome assembly CEUN01 (sample SAMEA2622801, study PRJEB7988) | marine metagenome | biome: marine biome (ENVO:00000447); feature: marine epipelagic mixed layer (ENVO:xxxxxxxxx); material: "saline water (ENVO:00002010), including plankton (ENVO:xxxxxxxx)" | depth 120 m | reverse complement strand
AGTGGATCAAACACTCTTGTTTGCAGGAACGGTCGAACCCGCCGCATTCGGAGAACTGCGTTCCATTAACTTGCCGATTGATGAAACAAATGCCCTTGCGGCTCGGATTTGCTCTTTTCTGTCAGAAAGATTGGATATTGCCGAAAACCGCATATATCTAAGCTTCACTGATATCGAGCGGCAAAACTGGGGGTGGAATGGGAAAACTTTTCAAGCTACCTGAACACCAATTCCCCTGGCTGTGCTTTCTATTCATTTTCCATCAACGGAACAGAGATTATAAATGACTTGGGAAATAGTATTCGCTTTTACCGTTTTGGCATGGGCTCTTTTCAGTTTCATAAAAGAGAAACTGAGTACGGATGTCACTGCGATCACGGTATTTGCGGTCGTTGTGGCAACCTCCGTCATAGCCCACAATCTCGCGATCGAAGTAGCTCTGCCTACGATTGAAGAAATCTTAGGTGTCTTCGCTAACCCCGCGCCTGTAACTATTGCGGCCATGTTCGTGGTCAGCGCTGCCCTTAGCAAATGCCATGTGATTGAAGGAATCTCTACCTTCCTAGGTCGACTAGGCAAGTTGCCTTACCCAAGCTTCATGTTATTTCTGATATTATCGGTCGCCTTCATTTCAGCCTTTGTGAACAACACGCCTGTGGTGGTGGTCTTTCTGCCGGTTGTGCTAGCCCTGTCCAAGAAGATGGGCATACCATCCTCCAAACTCCTGATTCCAATGTCGTATGCATCTATCTTTGGGGGATGTTGCACGCTAGTAGGCACAAGTACCAACATTTTGGCCAGCGGTGTTTTAGAGGCCAGTGGCCTTTTGGATGAAAACGGCGAGCCCATACAGCCTCTTGGCATGTTTGAATTGGCCAAATTCGGGCTTCCTTTAATGGCGGTGGGAACAATTTACCTAATGATCTTCGGTCGCCGCCTATTGCCCAATCGTGAAGCCTTGACTACAATTCTATCTGACATCGAGCAAAAGGACTTTATAACCGAAGCCATCGTTCGTCGCAACTCCCCCTTGCTCGGCAAGACAGCTTCTGAATCAGGTTTGAAAAAACTAAAGGGGCTTCGAATTCTCGAAATAGTACGCAAAGGAAGCACTCTGACGGGGCCAAAGGATCAAACCGCCTTGCGAGCCGGTGATCGAATAATACTTTCGTGCCGACCATCCACCATCGCATCAGCCCGCAATGTGGAAGGCCTAGATATCGTTGGAGAGAGCGAATTTGGGTTAGAACAAGTATCCAGTGCCGCAGGAGTCATGGTGGAAGGGGTGATTGGCCCCGCATCTCCTTTAGCTACACTCAGCCTGCGAGAGATTAATTTTCGCAAACGTTACAACGTCACCGTAATGGCAATTCATCGTAAAGGCCGCAACGTAACAAGTGAACTTGAAAATATTCGTCTACATCAGACTGACACTCTCCTCCTGCTTGGTTCCGAATCAGCCATAGAAAACCTTCGCAAAAGCGAAGACCTTATTTTATTGGATCGTTCCCCCGTGCCAGTTGAGGACATGCGCCGGAAAGCTCCGATAGTCCTTAGCGTCATTGTTGGCATCGTCGCATTGGCTACCTTGACGCCAATGCCAATCGTTGCTTCTGCAGTAATAGGAGTAGCTATCCTGTTTCTGACCAATTGCATAAAGCCAAAAGAAGGATATCAAGCTATCGAGTGGAGCATACTCGTTCTAATCTATGGCATGCTTGCACTGGGTCTTGCCATGAAAGAATCGGGAGCATCCGATCTCATTGCTCACGGTTTGGCCGATAGCATGCTATCTTTCGCACCCGCGGAACTGCAACCGATTCTGCTTTTGGCTGCCATTTATCTAGCTACCGCAATCCTTACGGAAACTTTATCCAATACGGCAACAATTGCCTTAATGGCGCCTATCTCCATTGAAATGGCAACCGAGCTTCCATTCATTGGTGACCCTCGCCCTTTTCTAATCGCCACCTGCATCGCCGCTTCGGCTAGTTTTACGACTCCGATTGGCTATCAAACAAACACTTACGTATATAGTGTGGGTGGTTACAAGTTTCGAGATTTCGTGGTAATTGGTCTACCGCTCAATATATTGTATTTCGGCATAAGCGTAACACTCATATCTCATTGGGCTGGATTCTGGCCAAACTAGTGTAATAATCCTGTGTCCATTAATAAAATTAAGTAATAAAAAGAGAGGCTTAATATCCTCTTTTTCCAGTTACGCAAACGAGACTTGGCCAACTTGGGGAAAAGCACCCCGAGAAAACCTTTGTATCACCACTTCGAAGACCTTGCAAAGCATGTCTTCGAATCGATCTTTCCAATAAATTGGAATGGCTCCTTTTCCATAAGAGAAAATCAAATCATATAATTATATATATATATATTAATATTAGATGTTTACAGAACGTTTTATTTATCTTTAACGCTGATAAGGGAGCCTGTGATTCGATGAATCAAAACTTTTTAAAAAAAGCCCTCCCAAAGCTTGACCAAGCACGATGAAAATGCTTATAATCTGATCCCGTTGAAAAGCATTGTGGCAGTATTGTTTAAAGCGGAGAAAACAATCCCTCCACATGATAAGAAAATCTAATTCTAACTTCACAAAAACACTGTTCGACCAATGGCGGAAGAAAGCAACGAGAACCAAGACCAAACAAAGCCAACTTCAGGCAGCGATTACAATGCTTCGAAGATACAAAAGTTGGAGGGACTCGAGGGTGTCCGAAAACGACCCGACATGTACATTGGGGATACAAACGAACGGGGCCTCCATCATTGCGTATTCGAAATTCTCGACAACTCGATCGATGAATCACTTGCTGGATACTGCTTTGATATCAAAGTGAATGTCCATAACGACGGATCTTGCTCGGTCGAGGACGACGGTCGGGGAATCCCCGTGGATATGCATCCTAAGCACAATATGCCGGCCTTGGAACTTGTATTAACCAATCTACATGCCGGTGGCAAATTCGGCAAAGGCGCCTATCAGGTCTCGGGTGGTCTGCATGGGGTTGGCGCGAAATGCGTCAATGCTGTTTCAGAATGGTTTGTGGCCGAAGTTAGACGTGATGGCAAGGTTCACGCGATGGAGTTTTCCCGTGGCAAAACCACACAAGCCCTAAAAATCATCGGATCAACCAAGCGGACAGGCACCAAAATCACCTTTATGCCAGACTCCGAAATATTCACTGGTTCGAGAGAATTCAGTTTTGATATCTTGGTCAAACGCCTCCGAGAGTTGGCTTTTCTCAATCCAGGGGTTTCCATCATACTGGAAGATGAGAGGGACGGACGAAAAAAGAACTTCAAGTTCGAGGAAGGAATTAGTGAATACGTTGCTTACCTTAACGAAAACAAGGTGACTCTTCATTCCGATCCCATAAGTTTTTCCGGGGAAGCCCAAAACGAAAGTGGCGATGGCACCATCATTACCGATGTCGCTCTTATGTATAACGACGGATTCAGCGATCAAATCTATGCTTATGCCAACTCCATTCACAATGTTGAAGGAGGCACCCATCTCTCTGGCTTTCGTACCGCCCTCACTCGTGTGATAAATGGGTACGCAAGGGCAAATGATTTAATAAAGGACAAGGATCTTTCCCTGACCGGCGATGATGTTCGCGAGGGACTAACTGCCGTAATCTCAGTAAAGGTTCCCGAACCACGCTTTGAGGGACAGACTAAAACCAAACTGTCCAACCGAGAAGTCGATGGTATCGTGCAAAAGATCGTTGGAGAAAAGATGAAATATCATTTTGAAACCAACCCCGATGATGCCCGTGCCTTAATCGACAAGATTATATATGCAGCTCGAGCTCGCGAGGCAGCCAGGAAAGCGAGGGAAACCGTCCGTAAGGGAGCTCTATCCGGCGGAGGGTTGCCGGGGAAACTGGCAGACTGCGCTGAAAAAGATCCTGCAAAAAGTGAGCTTTACATTGTGGAAGGAGATTCGGCTGGTGGTTCTGCAAAGCAAGGTCGTGATCGTCTCACACAGGCTATTTTACCTCTTCGCGGAAAATTGCTAAACGTAGAAAAAGCCAGACTAGACAAGATTCTAAACAATGCGGAAATCCGTAGCCTGATCACAGCCGTTGGCACTGGAATAGGAGACCATGAGGGTGACGGGGCCTTTGACGTCGAGAAAGCTCGCTACCATAAAATAATCATAATGACAGATGCCGATGTCGACGGTGCCCACATTAGAACACTCTTGTTGACATTCCTTTTTAGGCAAATGCGTGGCTTGATCGAGTGCGGATACGTTTATGTGGCACGTCCACCCCTTTATAAGATAAAACGCCGGAAAACCGAGCAATACATCGAAGATGACACTGAAATGAGTCAAATTCTACTAAAGCTAGGTGCGGAAGACGTCACACTTGTTCGCAACAGCGATAACCAGGCATTCTCAGGGGAGATTGTTAATCAACTAGTGAAAATTCTCTCGAGACTGGAAACTCTTGGGGGAGGGGTGCGTCGATATGGATGCGATCTTTTGCGTTATTTGCACCGCTACGATCCCGAAATCAAGAAATTACCGCGCTATCTTGCCCGTATTCGCACAGGCAACGTCGAGGAATTTCGTTTCTTTACAGATGCCGAGGCAAGGGAGGGCTTTTTCGAAGGGCAAGGCATACCAGCCGAAGAACGGGAAGGCACTATATCACGTGAACTGGAAGAAAATGGACAATTTGTCCGACAACGGATTTCCGTTCATGAAATTTTCGAAGCCAACGAAATGGAAAAAATTCTAGAGGAAATATCAGGCCATGGCATCAACTTGGAAGATTTTGAGACTGGTGAAGAAACAGCCAATTACAAACTGGTCGAGAAAATGGGGGTAGAAGGTAAGGAAAAAGAGACTGGAATAAAATCCTTGCTAGAAATTTTGGAAAACATACGAGCTTTTGGTCGGAAAGGCCTTCAAATCCAACGCTACAAGGGCTTGGGTGAAATGAATCCAAAGCAACTTTTCGAAACCACGATGGATCCAACCACTCGCAGCCTCATCAAAGTGGATGTGGCAGATGCGGCAGCAGCCGACAACCTCTTCTCAATGCTAATGGGAGAAGACGTTCCTTCTCGCCGTGCATTCATCGAAGATAATGCTCTGAACGTTTCTTATCTAGACGTCTGACACCGTACCCAAAAAGACCTTAAATTGCAGCAACCAATAACTGATTAAATTCCCATGGAAGAAATTTCCGAACGACTGATCCCTACCAATATCACGGAGATTATGCAGACCGCTTACATCGACTATTCGATGTCGGTCATAGTGAGCCGTGCTCTCCCCGACGTTCGTGATGGCTTCAAGCCAGTCCAACGCCGTGTCCTATACGCTATGCTTCGGGAAGGCTTGCTCCACAACAGACCATACGACAAGTGCGCAGGTGTGGTCGGGGAAGTGCTTAAAAATTATCACCCGCATGGTGATGGGTCCGTTTACGATACCTTAGTGCGCATGGCTCAGCCTTGGGTCATGCGTTATCCTCTCGTGGATGGACAGGGAAACTTTGGGTCTGTCGATGGGGATTCCGCCGCTGCCTATCGATACACTGAGTGTCGCCTCACCCGCATAGCGGAGGAAATGATCCATTACATCGATGAAGATACCGTCGATTTCGCTCCGAACTACAAGGAAAGTTCCACCGAACCCACAGTTCTTCCCGCTGCGCTACCTAACCTTCTGATGAACGGGTCTACGGGCATCGCCGTAGGCATGACTACCAATATTCCACCGCATAATCTTGGAGAAATCATTGACGCCACTTGTGCCCTCATTGACAACCCTGCCATCACGATTGATGAATTGATGCATCATTTGCCGGGTCCGGATTTCCCGACGGGCGGTAGCATAGCAGGAACTGCCGGTATAAATTCTTACATGCATACTGGTCGCGGCATTGTTCGGATGCGTGGAACCATGGAAGTTGAGGAGTTACCGTCCGGTAGACAACAAATCGTAATCACAACCATTCCATATAATGCGAATCGAGCAACTCTCGTCACTCGCATAGCCGATCTTGTTAGAGACAAGATTCTCGATGGGGTTAGTGACCTCCGAGACGAATCCACTGAAACCACACGTATCGTCGTTGAATTGAAAATGGGCGAAATCGAGCGTGTAACCATCAACAAACTCTACAAGATGACCGCCTTGGAAAGCTCCTTCGGCGTCATCTTGCTTGCGATCGACAAGCGTCGACCTCGGCAAATGAACATCAAGGAGTTGCTCGAGTGCTACGTGGAGCATCGTAGGGAAGTGATCTATCGTCGCACTCAGTTTCGCCTTCGCAAGGCAGAAGATAGAGCTCATATCCTCGAAGGCTATAAGATAGCTCTAGATAGCTTGGATGAATTTGTTCGTATCATCCGGGCCTCTGCTAATCGCAACGAGGCCAAGGAGCGATTAAGGGAACGCTATCCTATCTCCGAACGGCAAGCAAATGCCATTCTAGATCTTCGACTCTACCAATTAACGGGTATGGAGCGTGAGAAGATTGAGGAAGAATACGCTCATTTGATGAAACTTATCGATGGTTACCGGGAAATCCTGGATAATGAAGCTCGCCTGCTCGAAGTAATCAAAGAGGAGTTGCTCGAACTCAAGGAGACCTACCCCTCCGAACGGCGATGCCTTATAACAGAAGCGGAGGGCGATCTACGTATGGAAGATCTCATCCCCAACGAAGGATGCGTTATAACCATAACAAAGAAAGGTTTCATTAAACGAACTTCCGTGGAAGAATATCGATCACAACATCGAGGGGGAAAGGGGGTCATAGGAAGCGGCCAAAGAGAAGAGGATCCCATAGATCAACTGTTTACGGCGAATGCTCATGACACTATGATGTTCTTCATGAACAACGGTCGAGTCTACGTGGAAAAGGTTTACGAAGTCCCCGAGGGCAAGCGAGACTCCAAAGGTCGTAGCATAGTGAATCTGCTCCAAATGCAAAAAGGGGAAAAAGTGGCGGCAATGATCTGCGTAGAGGACTTCGATCAACCTGTTTCCCTGGTCCTCTGCACTCGCAACGGTGTGGTCAAGAAGACACATCTTTCGGCATACCGCAACCATCGCAAGGGCGGTCTTATCGGAATAAACGTCGATGAAGGCGACAAGGTCATTGAGGCTCGCAAAACAAATGGGGAAAATCATTTGCTGCTTCTAACCCACAAAGGAAAAGGACTTCGCTTTAATGAAACACAACTACGCAATCAGGGGCGAGTTACACGTGGTGTACGTGGCATCCGGTTGCGTGAAGGTGATTACGTCGAGAGCATGCTGGTCGTGGATGATGAACGGCTTCTGCTAATTGCAGGAAACAACGGTCTTGGCATTCGCACCGAATTCTCCGCTTTCCTCCCCCGAGGAGGAGAGGGCGAGGACATTACACCCCGCAAGCGTGGAGGATACGGCGTCATCGCAATGGATGCAAAAGCCTTGGCTGGTGCTTTGGCAGTAGAGCAAGACGATGAGATCATGATGCTGACAAAGAAGGGACAGGCAATTCGTTGCCCAGTGCACAACATACGCTCAACCAACAGGGGTACCAAAGGAGTTAAGCTCGTTAACCTCGGGAAAGGCGACAAACTGGTTGCGATATCGCGGGTGATAATGATGCAAGAAGACGAATTGGCTGAGGGAGATGAAAACTCTGAGGCTGACGATGATTCAATTAACGAAGGAGAAAGCCAAACTGACGGACCATCGGAAGAGCCAAAGTCCCAAGTCGGGGAGGGAGAAGAAATCAATCCGATGGAAGAAGAGCCTTCATCCTCTGAAGAAAACTTGGGGGAAGGGGATGATTCAGAGACGGATCCGAACAATTCTTAACCGGAAAAAAAATCGCCCTGTCGTAGATCTTCGCGTCGCCGACGATCGGGCGCACTGATCTCAAGTAGCCAATCAATGGTGAGCTTCCTTAGATCGGGGAGTTCATACAAACGAAGAAGCAACAAGGCACTGGCAAAGGCATCGTACAATGCGCAATGCGCTTTTCGTCGCCCTTGCGGACAATGCCTTTCCGACAATTCAGTTAAGCGATCGGTCAAAGAGAATATCTCTATCAGGAATAGCAAACGATAACTCTCCAGATCTTTGTACAAAGAGGCGTAAACTCTACGAGTATCAATCCAAGGACCCCACCCAAGCTGCTTTTGGTTGGCGGAAACTCTTGGGTAGGGCCATGTGGCTTTCAGCAAATTATCCTCTACAGAAGCGTGGTGCGCTGCTAGCAATCCTCCTTCTCGTAAAGATGAAAATTTATCCCACTCCTTTTCAAAAGGTTCCCGACCGGCGATAATCTCATCTGAAATCCCGTGTATCTTGATATCGTCGGCACGCAAAACTTCTCGAGAAGAACAAAATCCCGTACAAGTGGATTCGAGCAAACCTTCACGCAAAGTAACTACGCCGAATTCAATCACACCCGTTCGACGAGTTCCCTCAAAATCCAAAACATGGATAGCATTACCTTTCCAAAGCATATATAAGATATTATTGCCTGTAGCCAACGACACCCTTACCGATGCAATTGAATATAAGTTTATAATTTAATAAAATGAATCTCACTGAAATTCGGTCATTTGTTCAATCTCTAGTGGAAGAAAGTGGCCGCATAATTCTTGCCCACTACCTTGATCCGAACCTCGAAGTCGAATACAAAGTTGATGAAACACCCGTCACCCTGGCAGATCGTGAAGCCGAGTCACTCATCCGCAAGCGAATAGAAGAAGAGTTTCCGGAACATGGGATTATAGGAGAAGAATATGGTTCCATCAGGGAAGACGCCGAATACGTCTGGTTGCTGGATCCCATCGATGGCACTAAGTCTTTTATCTCGGGCGTTCCCCTATTCGGTACCATCATTTGCCTTAAGCGAGCAGGAGAACCAATATTTGGTGCAATCCACCAACCAGTACTTCAACAGTTAATGTTAGGTGATAATACCCAAACAACATTGAATGACAAACCTATGGTAATAAGAAAACCAAACGGTCTTGATCAGGCAACTATACTAACAACGGACGAAAGAGATGCCCGCAAACGGTTTGGCGTGGAAACATGGGTCAAATTAACCGACCAAACCTTCTTCTCACGCACATGGGGCGATTGCTATGGATATCTGTTACTGGCCTCAGGAAAAGCTGATGTTATGATAGATCCAATAGTAAATTCATGGGATTTCCACGCAATGATACCAATTATAAGAGGTGCAGGAGGAAAAATAACGGATCATAAAGGAAGAAATCCACTGCACGGTAATTCAATAGTAACTTCTCACCCAGATTTACATGATTTAATAATTAAATCACTGGGTAATTAATTGATTGTTTAGACAAAGGATATTTTTCCTTCGCCCAATCTTCCGCTAAAAGAATTCGATGGTCCTATTTTAGCTGTTTTTTCTAATACAGAACCTGGCATCAAAGTACTATTACAACCAACTTCGGATCCATCGCCTAATAAACCACCAAGCTTACGCAAACCACTTCCCAATAATCCTTTGGGAGTCGAAACCATAACTTCTCGCTGATCTAGTCGCAAGTTTGCCAGAATGACTCCTGCACCGAGGTGAACATGGTTGCCTAAAACAGAATCTCCAACATAATTGAAATGAGGAGTTTCGACTCCATCAAGGAGAAGTGAATTCTTGTATTCGCAAGAATTTCCCAATGTGCAATTTTTTATAGCAATTACATTTTCTCTTATAAAAACACCATTTCTTATTTCACAGTTCTCTCCTATATAAGCAGGTCCAACAATACAACCGTTGGCGGGGAGAATTACTGAGGGATCCATATAAACCATTTGCCCGACCTTAAAGCCACTGGGTATGTCTGAGGTCGGTTTGCCGGCATCAAAATGATCGAACACGGCTAAAGCGCTTCCAATTCTTTTCACCCAGTCCCAAGGTTCAACCTCTTCTGGAAAATGTGCGGAGAAGAGAAAGTTTTCCGGAAAATCGAATAAATCCGAAGCCTTCAAAAGAAAAGATGGAGCGGGCGAAGGGATTCGAACCCTCGACATCCACCTTGGCAAGGTGGTGCTCTACCAACTGAGCTACGCCCGCAGAATTAAACTAAGTTTTTTCTCAAAGTGAAGGAATTCCGTCAACCCCAATCGTCCTAACCTGAGACTGCAAAAGTTTGCATGTTTAGGTAACAGTCTTTAAAAGATGATTTAATTTATAATCGAACACAGATCGTACATATGCCCTTCGATTTCATGAACAAGCACTGTCCTGTTGTTCTTGTAATTCTGTATCTCGTTGCACTGATATATCCCATGACAATGATTCTTGGGGAGGTTCCATTGCCTTTCCAGGAAGAAGGTGACGCCAACGACCTCTTGTCGTGGAAAAAAGAGGCCGCTGACAGTGCCTTGAGAATTGGGCTTAGCAGTGTAGCAGCTTCTCTTTATGATCAATTACTTTCTTCCGAAACAACCAAGAGAAATCAAAATCGAGAAGAATTGCTGTTAGGCTTGGTTACAGCTCAATTGGCGAACGGACATTTTGATGATGCCGCAAAAGTAATGCAGCAATTATCCAAGAGCAACTCACCCAGAGTTTGCATTCGTCGTTCGATTCTTGCTTTCCAACAAAATAATTCAGCGAAAGTTGCCGAATCGCTAGAAGATGTTAAAATTGAAGATCTGCCTCCCGAAGAAAGAGGTTGGTTTCATTTGCTAAAAGGAATTGGTGCACTTCTAGGCAAGGAACGAGAGTTGGCCCAAAATTATTTCGAGACTGCGTTGCAAATTGCGGTTAGCGAAACCCAGAAAACCGAATTTCTGTTACTTCGCCACAGAGCTGAAATCTCGAGTGGAAAACCCGATGAGGTTCTGGCCGTGAAACTTAAGCAACAATGGGAAAAGTTCAAAGGTCAGGCTGCCGGGTATGATTTTGCGCTGGAATATGCAAGTGTGCTTCAATCCCTGAATCGTACGGGAGAAGCGATCGCTGTGATTGACGCACAGCTCAAAGTTATTCCCATCCAAAATGGCGATAAAAAAGCACACTTGCTACTCGCATTGGGTTTGTTGGATCAAGACCCTAACTCAAATCTTGGAAGAGATGCATTAAGTTCGCTAGTGGAAAAAACGGAAGCGCCTGCATTGGCAAAAGTTGGGCTTCGAATTCTCGCCAGTCGATTCGACTCCTTAAAAGACGATGGCACCTACGTTGCATTCATAGATCGTTTATTAAGTTCAACCAAACCACACCTTCTGCGGGAAAACCTACTTTTGTTAAGAGCAAATGCCGCTCTAGCCTATGGTGCGGACCAAGATGCTGATGAATATTGCGCCAGACTGCTTCAGGAATATCCAGCATCACCATGGAAATTGGACGCATTGAAAACCATGGCAACAATTGCATGGCGCACTCAACCCCCCAGATATCGCAAAGCCGCTGATTATCTCAGTCAAATTCGATCTGCGGAAGAGGAAGCTGGGGTAGATTACAACAAAACCGCCTTATTGATGGCCGATTGCCATTTTCTCGCAAACGATTACGAAAACGCTAGCTCAGCTTATCAAAACTTGCTGAAACAGAAATTTAGTCAGGATGTGCGGGCTAAAGCTCTGTTTCAATTTGTGCAATCGCAAATTGGGCTTGGGAATTTAGATCAAGCAGCCGCTACTTTGGATGACAAACAATTCGATTTCAAAAAACTGTCAAGTTGGTGGCAGGCGGAATGGAATTTAATTGCCGCATTGAAGGAGCGGGATGGTGCAGCTACAGCCCACGCCCGAGTTGACGATACACTTAAAACAATTACGGACAATGTGCCAGAAGCTGTGAGGATTCGGTTAATGTGGCTCCAAGCCCAACTCAGTCTTGATTTAAGCGAGAATTTAAATTCAACACCCGACTTAACGGATAAGATAATGTCCATGCTTGAAAACAGTTCTACACTTGAAAAGGCAGAACTAGCCATGTTGCGGGCCCAAACGATGCTAACAAAAGGGCAAGGGTTGCTTCGCTTGCAGAGAGCTGATGAAAGCTTTGTCGTTTTCGAAAAACTAAGGTCCTCATATCCAAATAGCGAACAAGCGGTCCTTTCCTACCTGCTCGAGGCAAATCACCATTCAGCCCAAAATCACTTGGCAGAAGCCCAGCGAAAATTAGTCACCTTGGCGGAACGCTTCCCAAAAAGCGAATATGCACCCAGAGCTTTGTACGAAGCGTCCATCAATGCGGAACGGCGAGGCCTTCCGGAAAGTTTGCTGGAAGCTTTTGGATTATTGAAAAAGATGACAAACAGCTTTCCCGATAGTGATTTGTTATTCCACGCAAGATTGAGACAGGGTCATCTATTGAGAAATCTCAATGATTTCGGGGCTGCTCTGGAGATTTATGATGAAATACTAAAAAATGAAATCTTTGGGCAACATGAACAGCGCCCTTTGGCAGCGCTCGCAAAAGCAGATTGCTTATATGCCATGGCCAAATCGGATTCAGCTAAATTCGGGGACGTCGCGCTGCGATACAGTGATCTTTACACCCTTGGTAGTCTACCGGTCGATTTACGCATCGAAGCAGGGTATAAGCGAGCACTATGTTTCAGGAAGGCGTTAAAGGCTGACGAGGCGCAAGCTGCATGCTGGGAGGTCATTCAGCTTTTTGTGCAATCCGATGATTTCTTCAATGCATTGGGAGGTAAGGGACGTTACTGGGCATCCAAAACTATTCTCGAACTGGGAGATATGCTTGAGCAACAAGGTTCCTCTAATCAAGCCATCAAGGTTTATGATTTGATTTTAAAGCGTGATTTACCAGGAAAGGCACTGGCAAACTCACGAGCAGGAACCAAAAAGGAATAGAGATGGGTGAATGGAACTTATTGCAAGGAGGGGGGCCATTGACTTGGCCTTTGCTCGGATTGGGCATACTGAGCTTGGCTTTTTTCATAGAGAGAATCCTGTACCTTCATAAAATCCAGATCAATGTAGAGGAGTTCATGGAGGGCATTAAAAACAACCTACGCCAAAGTCGATTGGTGGAAGCTTTGACTCTGTGTGAAAACGAAGGCAACAAACCTGTATCCAACTTGATCAAAACAGCCTTGTTGAATCACGACAAAGATGAAAAGCGGTTGAGAGGTGCAATTCAAACGGTTGCCCATCTGGAAATACCTTTATTGGAAAAGAGGCTTATGGCCTTGGGTGTTGTAGTAAAAGTTGCTCCCATCCTTGGTCTGCTTGGTACTTTATTATCGAGTGCAGAAGCATTCCGCAGACTTCAAGAGGCCGGATTTTACGCTAATTCAGCCTCTTTCGCAGGCGACTTAACGCATGCCGTTGTGAGTACGGTTATAGGTTTGACCATTGCGATCACATCACACTGCGGAAGGGCCTTGTTGCGCAGTCGGGTGAAATCACTCGTCCATGATTTGGAGTGGGTCGCCAATGCCATATTGCAACAAATAACATTGGCAGATTCATCTCTCTATAAAAAAGAGAAAGCCAAATGAAATCTCACTTAAAGGCCTTTGATTTCACTTTGCAGATCGAGAAGGAATCTTTCTCCATAGATTTTGCGCCTCTTCTGGACCTGTGTATGATAGTGGGATTGTTTGTTTGGTTGAGTTCTCGATTCACATTCTCGCCTGGGATTCCATTGGACTTGCCTCGTAGTGGAGAGAATCTTCGAGGCATTCCATGTGCAGCGGTGCTAACAGTTGCCGGGAAGAATGAAATCTTTCTTGAAGGCGACCGTTACCAAATGAATGAAATTGCCCCTGTCTTGCGAACTGTTGTCGCCCGTGAAAAACACAAGGGCGGAGTCTCCCTTTTGCTTAAAATGAACAAAATTTCCAGCATGGCAACTTTGCTCAAACTCTGTGAAATAGCCTTATCCGCTGGCGTACAATCCATTCAGTTGGCATCTGAATCGGCGGACATGATAGTACCCAATAATTTCATTTCACCCGAATGAAGCCTGAGCAGATTCCGGCAATCAGCCTACCGTTGATCACCCTGATCTTGGGTGTTTCGGGGTATGTACTATTCTCAAAATTCAATCCTGTTGGAAAACCTTTTTCTCCCAAGGAATTGGCAAAGCCAAGCATTGGCTATGTTGATTTGTCGAGAAGCAACGTGATGGCAGATCAAGCGTTGCTCGAAGATTCCGCCCCATTGTTTTTACCGACACGGTGGAATGCATCCACTACTCCTAGGGCGACCCTTGACGACAAAATAACTGGAATTTCCAATTATCCACCCGAACTTTATGCCGTTAACTCAACCTTTTTCAAGGGGCCCCAACTTGACTTTGGACCTCAACCCCCTCGGGTTTTATCAAAAGGGCTAGCGGCTACTTTCTCCACCTTGGGATTGG
>CEUN01182017.1_pt1 | contig 14384 bp, 15 predicted proteins | sample 361501 | NCBI WGS metagenome assembly CEUN01 (sample SAMEA2622801, study PRJEB7988) | marine metagenome | biome: marine biome (ENVO:00000447); feature: marine epipelagic mixed layer (ENVO:xxxxxxxxx); material: "saline water (ENVO:00002010), including plankton (ENVO:xxxxxxxx)" | depth 120 m | reverse complement strand
TATATAATCAACGGGCTTTAAGCAATACAACAATCACTTGAATCACTTGGGGAGGACGACGTGAAGAAGTTGGTCTTGGGCGCCGCAGCGGCGCTAAGCACGATGGTAGGTAGCACCGCGCTACAGGCTGATACAGTCAAAATCGGATTCTTGAACACCTTCTCTGGCCGCGCTGCCGTGTTTGGTAAGCACCAGAAAGACGGATTTGAGTTGGCGTTGGACCACCTCAACCGCAAGGTTGGTGGCAAAGGGGTCGAAGTCATTTATGGCGACGACCAGCGTAAGCCCGATGCGGCGCGTCAGGAAGTGGATGCGATGCTGAAGAAGCACCGCGTGGACTTTGTCGTTGGCATCACTTGGTCGAACATCCTGGCCGCGGTGCAAAAGCCGGTCGTACGCTCGAAGACGTTCCTGATTTCCACCAACGCTGGCTGGTCCGGAATGGCGGGTAAACAGTGCAGCCCGTACTTCTTCTCAACGTCTTGGAACAACGACCAGACGCCGGAGTCGATGGGTAAGCTCCTGCAGGACGAGCCGATTGATAACGTCTACCTTTTGACCGCGAACTACCAGGCTGGCAAGGACATGCTGGCTGGCTTCCAGCGGTACTACAAAAAGAACATTGCAGGTAAGATTCTCTACAAGCTTGGTCAGACCGACTTTCAGGCGGAAATTTCTCAGGTCCGTGCCAAGAAGCCCGGCGCCATCTTCGGTTTCTTCCCGGGAGGGATGGGCATCGCTTTTGTTAAGCAGTACAAAGCGGCTGGACTCGACAAGAATATCCCGCTTTACACCGTATTCACCGTTGACCATATGACCCTGAAAGGACACGGCAAGGCCGCGATCGGAACCTTTCACACGAACTACTGGGATATCGATTCGGAGAATCCAGTCAACCAGCGCTTCATCAAGGACTTCATCGCCAAGTACGACTACCATCCGTCGCACTTCTCGGCGCAGGCATATGACGCGGCGCTGTTGATCAACAGCGCCGTGAAAGCCGTGGGCGGTGATCTTAGCAACAAAGACGGCATGCGTGATGAAATGCGCAAAGCTAACTTTGACTCAATTCGCGGCGATTTCTCGTACAACAACAATCACATCCCGGTTCAGAATTTTTACAAACGTGAAGTGGTTGCTGACGCCGACGGCAACGCCAAGATCGTCACACGCGGCGTTGTGTTCGAAAATCACAAAGACTCGCACTACCAAGATTGCAAGATGAAGTGGTAAACCTCGGTAATTGACTGAGACGGGCTGGCCGGTGTTTTGCGCCGGCCAGTGCTTTTGATATCCATGGATATCTCGCTACTACTGTTCGAACAGACCCTGAACGGCATCCAGTTCGGGGTCTTTTTGTTTTTGATCGCCGCCGGGTTGACCCTGGTCTTTGGCATCATGAACCTGGTCAACCTCGCGCACGGTGCGCTGTACATGGTTGGCGCTTATTTTGGCGCGACGTTTTTCGCCTGGAGCGGCTCTTTCCTGCTCGCCATCGTGCTGACTATTCCCGCGATGATGGTGTTTGGCGTCGTACTGGAGATGATTGCGTTACGTACACTTTACGAGCGCGACCATATGGACCAGGTGTTGGCGACGTTTGGTCTAATCCTGTTCTTCAACGAGGTGGTGCGCATTATCTGGGGGCCTGAGAGTCAACCGATGCCCATACCGGAGTCTTTGTCTGGCCACGTCGAAATCATCGCCGGCGCGCCTTACCCCGAATTTCGTATCGCCGTTATTGGCGTAGGCCTGATCGTGGCCATCGCCCTCTACCTGTTGATATCCAAAACCCGCCTGGGTATGCAGATACGCGCCGGCGCGAGTAACCGCGCGATGGTTGGTGCGTTGGGCGTCAACATCCGCCTGTTATACACATTGGTGTTTGGTCTGGGAGCGGTCCTGGCCGGCTTGTCGGGTGTGGTAGCCGGTCCGTTGCTGGCCGTCGAACCAGGCATGGGCGAAGACATGCTCGTGATGTCTTTTGTTGTGATCGTGATTGGCGGGATTGGATCGATTCGCGGCGCGCTGGTGGCCTCCATCCTGGTTGGCATCGTGGAGACCGTCGGGCGGTCTATTCTGCCGCTGGCCCTGGAAGTCATCGTCTCCAATGAAGCGGCGCAGACGGCCGGGCCAGCGCTGGCGTCGATGCTGATTTACGTTGTGATGGCAGGCGTCTTGTTCTTCCGGCCGGAAGGCTTGTTCTCCGCGCGTACCGGGTAGTTCGATGCTTAGTAAATCTCAACTCCTGACGATTGTGGTCGTTGGCATCGCACTGTTGGCCATTCCGCCGATCACAACCGCACTGGACGAGCCGTTTTATACCTCACTTGTTGCCCGTATCATGATCCTTGCGATCGCAGTAGTCAGCCTTGACCTGATTCTGGGTTATGGCGGCATGGTGAGTTTTGGTCATGCCGCTTACCTGGGAATCGGCGCTTATGCCGTGGCCATCCCTTCCTATTACGGTGTGGACAACGGCTACCTGCAGTTGCTGCTCGCCATAGGCGGGTCGGCCTTGATTGCGTTGCTCATCGGCGCTATCAGCCTCAGGACCAGCGGCTTGTACTTCATCATGATCACGCTGGCCTTTACGCAGATGCTGTTTTTCCTTGGCATCAGCCTGGAGGAATACGGCGGTGATGACGGGATCAACACCAATCGCAGCGAGTTTCTGCAGGCGTTGGACCTGTACGACGACACAACGCTGTATTACTTCATACTGGCGTTTCTGGTTGCGACGCTGTTCGTTTGTTATCGCATCGTGAACTCGCGTTTCGGGCGGGTTATCCGCGGCATCTACGCGAACGAAGCGCGTATGCAAGCCATCGGTTACCAGACCTTCTATTACAAGCTGACGGCTTTTGTCATATCCGGGGCGATATGTGGGGTGGCGGGCTTCCTCCTCGCCAACCTGACCGAGTTCATTACGCCGGAATATATGAGCTGGATACGTTCCGGCGAGCTGATGATCATGGTGCTGATGGGCGGCATGGGCACGCTGTTCGGCTCGGTTCTGGGCACCATCGCCTTCATTTCCCTGGAAGAGTTCATTCCTGACATTCTCGATATTTTTGGCGACGGCCTGGGCCAACACTGGCCTGTGGTTCTGGGTCCAATCCTGATTTTGCTGGTGTTGTTTGCGCGTAAGGGACTATGGGGCTTGTTGCCCCGCCGAGAGCCATGAGCGAGTCCATCCTCAAAGCTGAACATCTGGTCAAACGTTTTGGCGGTATTGTCGCCACGGATGACCTGAGCCTTGACGTTCATGCGGGCGAAGTACACGCGGTAATCGGGCCCAACGGCGCTGGCAAGACCACCATGATTGCGCAGCTATCCGGGATGTTGCGTCCGGACGCGGGCACGATCGAGTTTGCGGGTAAGGACATCACTCACCTCAACGCGGCGCGTCGTTCCCAGCTTGGCCTCGCCCGATCGTTTCAGATCACCAGCATTCTGAAATCGTTTACCGTTTTGGAGAACGTCGAAGTTGCGGTACAGGCGCATGCCGGGCACAGCTTCAGATTCTGGAGTGCGGCCCGCAAGGAACAAGCGCTGATCGAGCCCGCAATGGCCATTTTGGAGAAGATCGGTCTGCACGAACGCGCCCATGTCCTGGCCGATAATCTGGCTCATGGTGAACAACGTCAGCTCGAAATTGCAATGGTTCTCGCAACTGAGCCCAAGCTGTTGTTACTGGATGAACCAACAGCCGGTATGGGGCCAGAAGACTCGGCGTGGATGGCAGAGTTTCTGCGCAGCCTCAAAGGCGAATACGCGATGCTTCTGATCGAACACGACATGGATACGGTGTTCAGCCTGGCCGACCGTATCTCCGTGCTGGTGTATGGGCGCTCCATCGCAACCGGAACGCCAGCCGAGATTCGGTCGAATGACGATGTGCGGGCCGCATATCTCGGCGTGGAGCAGGCCTGATGTTGCGAGTCGCCGGCCTGGAAGCCGCATACGGCAGTAGCCAGGTCTTGTTTGGTATCGATTTTGAAGTCAATGCTGGCGAAGTTGTGACACTGATGGGCCGCAACGGTATGGGCAAGACGACCACCGTGAATACGATCATGGGGCTTGTGGGCGCGTTGTCCGGCACCATAGAGTTTGAAGGTGAAGATCTGGTTGGCGAACCCTCTTATGTTGTGGCGCGCAAGGGCCTCGGACTGGTCCCGGAAGGACGCCAGGTGTTCCCTAATCTGACGGTGCGCGAAAATCTGATCGCAACCGCGGCCAGCGGCACCGGGAGCCAGAGCTGGACACTGGAACGCGTGTTCGATCTGTTTCCGGGTCTCGTCGCTCGAGCGACGAACATGGGCTCGGGCCTGTCCGGCGGGGAACAACAAATGCTGGCCATCGGCCGCGCGTTGATGACCAACCCCAAACTGCTGATCCTGGACGAAGCCACCGAGGGCCTGGCCCCGTTGATTCGCACCGAGATCTGGCAGTGCATTGAAAACCTGAAGGCTGACGGTCAGGCCATCCTGCTGATCGACAAAAGCGTTGATGCACTGACCCGCATTGGCGATCGGCATTACATTATCGAAAAAGGGCAGGTTGCCTGGAGCGGTGATTCCACCGCACTTTCGGCAGACCTGGATTCGCAACAGCGCCTTTTGGGCGTCTAACCTCAATCCAGGCATCGGAGTGACAACCACTGTCGTCGAGTTGTCGACGGAGGTTACTCGAACCGCTTAGTCAGGAAACTTCGACGGGCCGGGTCAAAGCCCGACAGCGACTGGGTGATAAACTCATGCTCGCATTGAGATTTAGGCCGAAGTACGCGCTGAAGATGTTGAAGGTCACGTTGCGCCAACGAGAGGATCTCGACAGGTATTGGGCGGCTTGACGTGGGTGGTGGTGCATCAGGCAAATCAGGCCCCAAACAATACTAGGAAACAACATGACAACTGCTCCAACGCCCGCCCGCCGTCTGGTGGAGGCATTCGGTGACTGTGACGCGATGGCTGCGATGTATACCGATGACGTGACGTGGCGCCTCAATCATTCGCTGGCGCCCAACATCGCAGGACCCCATGTAGGCAAAGACGCCGTTAGTGGTTTCAATCGGGCAGTATTTGGTAAGTTCTACGATCCGGCTTCGGTTCGCGCTGACATTCTCGACGAACTGGGCGACGAGGCATCCTCGGTTGTGCGCTTCAATATGCACGGCGTCAGTGCGCGCGGACACGAGTACGACGTGGAGTACGTGCTGTTTACGAAGACGCGTGACGGCAAGATCTACGAGGTAGTGGAGTTACTCGATACGCACGCATCCAATGAACAGCACAGAGGCAACCGGATAGGGGTTCCACCTGCGACCTGATCCTCAACGCCCGCGCCTACCGTCAGAGTCAACGCGTCAGATAGGGAGAGCGTTGGGCGAAGTGCCTAGCGAATGACGACCTCACGGCGATCGTCCGCTGCATCGCGCTGATGAGGATTCAGCCAGTACTCAACCCGCATTATGGCGCGCGTGACCAAAAATTGATTGTCAGGTAGACCGCGCCGGCGATCAGAAACACTTCGATCGGTTGATAAGTGGCGGCGATGATCTTCTTGGCATCGGCCGTGACCTCCAAGATTGTGATCGTGGACGCGAGTGATGTGGCTTTGATGAGCAGGATGATCTCATTACCGTACGCGGCAAGGTTTGGCGAATAGCGACAGGGAAGACCACGCGCCTGAAAGTCATAAACGCCGACATCCCCACGGCTCGCGCAGCCTCAACCTGCTCTTTGGGTACCGCGAAGGGGATGGGCGTAGCCGCGTAGTAGCGAGAGAACGAGATGACTTTTTCGCGCTTTGCCTTGATGGGCATGCCGGCCATAATTGCGTCGTATTTCTTGGCGAAGAGGGAAGGGATGATGCCGTCCCAGGCTCGTTCAACGATCTCGCATTCGATCTTCATGCGTTTGCACAACTCGTTGGCAAGGTCGACGTCGAAGCCAACCAGGTTAATCGGCCGCATCTTTGAAGTTGTAAGGCTTGTACGCGCCTTCAGTGGCGATTTTGACCTTGTCGGCTGCTAGCGCATTGCCCGCGAACGATGCGCAGCCGCTTGACCTTCGCGGCATCCAGTCGCATCTCTTGGTTGCCTGGCGCAATGTCGATCACATCACCACCAAACTCGATGCGTCCCTGGCCCGGCACTTCGAGCAGGTTGATGCAACGGAGAAATGTGCTCTTGCCGGGGCCGGAACTGCCCAGATAGAAATCACGTCGCCGTCGTGGGCTTCCAGCGACAAGCCTTTCAAGACCTCCAAGGACCCGAAGGACTTGTGAATATTGTTGGCGACTAGAGCCGTATTGGCTTTACTGGCCGTGTCAGGTTGGGGCATGGCGTGCACCACACGGAAGGCTGGTAAATGTTGCGGGCCAACATGGGCCCGCAACGGCGCGACAGTAGCCGCGTGAGTATCGGACTATTCGGCTGCGTCTGCAGAAGGTTCTGCGGGTTTCTTCTTCTTGCCCGCGAAGCCGAACTTCCAGACGAAGAACAGTGTCAGCAAGATAAAGATCAGAGGGATTGGCGTCGTGAACATGACGCTCAAGTCCTTCTTGTACATCAGCATCGTCTGCCGCATGGCCATTTCGAACATCGGACCGAGAAGGAAACCGATGACCAGACACACGATGGAGAAACCGGTCTTACGCATCAGGTAACCGAGGCCACCAAACAGGAACAGCAGCCCAACGTCGAACATCGAATTGGATGGGATGTATACGCCCAGGATGCAGAAGATCACGACAACTGGCAGGATGATTTTCTTGGGCACGCGGGTGAACTGCACCCACAGGCGAATGCCTGTACGGCCGATGATCAGGTGAACGATGTTGGCCATCAGCATGGATGCAAAGATGCTGTAGATGAGTTCGCCGTGCTCCACCATCATCAGCGGACCGGGTACCACGCCGTGGATCATGAATGCGCCGATCAGCAGCGCCGCGGCCACGTTCCCGGGGATACCGAGCGCGATTGTAGGTACCAGGTTGGAGCCGACAACAGCACTGTTGGCTGCTTCGGTGGCCTGGATGCCTTCCAGCCGGCCCTTGCCAAACTCTTCTGGAGCCTTCGAAGCGCGTTTTGCAGCACCGTAGCCGAGGAACGCCGCCAGCGACACGCCAAGGCCCGGTAGGATGCCAACACCGGTGCCAATGCACGCGGAACGAAACAGGGTTTTGATGTTGCCCCAGAATTCCATCGGCTTCAGGCGGTTATCTTCTTTGAAGCCTGATGAGTATTCTAGCGGTTTGGGTTCACCTTTATAGCGCACATCAAACATCTGGCTCAGCACAGAACTCAGCGCCAGTACCCCAATGGCCATGGCCTGCAGGCTGATACCGTCAAACAGATGCACCACTTCGAAAGTCATGCGGGGCGTACTGTCTACTGGATCGAGGCCCCAGGTGCTCAGGAATACGCCTAGAGCGGCGGCCATGATGCCTTTGACCAGTGATTTCCCCGCCAGGGCCGCGATCATCGTGAACGAGAACAGGATGATGCTGGAAAATTCAGGTGGCCCGAACTTGAGTGCAATAGCGGCAAATGGCGCCGCCAGTAGAATCAGGATGATGTCCGAAAACGTGTCGCCAAAGACTGACGAATACAGCGCCGTCTTCATGGCCTTCTCGGGCTTACCGGCCCGCGCGAGCGGATAACCGTCCAACGCTGTCGCAGCTGCCTCCGGCGTGCCAGGTGCGTTGATCAGAATGGCTGGCACGGCGCCGCCCGATGTCCCGCCCTTGTTAATGCCAACCAGAAATGCGATCGCGGCCAACGGCTCAAAATAGAAGGTAACGGGTACGAGGATCGCCAGCGCTGTAACACTACCAAGCCCCGGCAGCACACCAAAGATGATGCCCAGCGTCACTCCCATCGTGATGAACATCATATTGGTCCACGTGAACGCGTTTACGAACCCACCTTGCAAGTGGGTATACATTTCCAATGCCATTTCCATCATTAGGGTTTACTCCGCTGGGCCGCTTATCGAGGCCAGGATGGCATCAACTTGAATGGCAAATTCGTCAATGAAGCCGGGAACCTGCACACCAAGCAGGTACCAGGTTCCCAGAGATAATAAGATTGGCGTGATAATCGCGACCGTCAGCAGCATCGGCAGCTTGCGAACGCCTAGCGCGTAGAGCCCAAATGCCAGCAACAGCATCATTGAGAGCTCGAACCCGATGACATTCATCAAAGAGCCGGCGATGGCCGCTGCTACCCACCAGATGACCGCGTTCAGCATGACCCGTTTATCGCCACCGGTGGCTTCTTCGCCAAACTCGTCGTGCATTTCGACGGCGGAGTTTTGCGGTGTCCTGAACGCCTGTACCGTCAGCATGATGGCCGTCAACAGACAGGTCGCCATGGCGATGTTGGGTATGAACGACGGCGCAAGGTCGAGATCACTTTGTGGTGGATGGGTATGAAAAGGGATGAGATAGACAAGGCAAAACAACGACACAACGATCATCAAGATGCCGCTTACTAGGTGAGTCGTGCGCACGTCGCTACCTCGCGCCTCGTGAAATAGGTCTTAGATCTGAAAAAACGGAGCCGACAGCTGGCTGCCGGCTCCGTCCGGTTGCCGAATGGCTGCGTTTAGCTAGCCGGCACGGATCGCATCAAGCACTTTCTTGATGCCTTTTTCCGATTCCAGCAGGAACGGCTTCAACTCAGCAGACGGAATGAACTTCTTCGGAAACTGAATCTTTTGCAGAATCTTGGTGAAGTCCGCGTCGTTCATCGAAGCTTTCAGGCCAGCTTCCAGCTTTGCAGCGATGTCGTCCGGGATTCCTTTGGGTGCAACCATGATGGCGTTACCCGGCATTGCGATGCCGTACAGCTCGTGTGTGGACGGTGCGTTTGGCGCAAGTGGCAGACGGTCCCTCATGAAGGATGCCAGGACGATAATCTTGTCGCCGTATTTCTGGTGTACGCCGCCCGAGAAGGCGAAGTCGACCTTGCCACCCAACAGGAACGGAATCATTTCACCGCCGCCACGAGTCGGGATTGGAGTCCAGTCAACACCGTTCTGGGCCGCGATGAAGTTGATGAAAGCTTTACTCATGCCGCCCATGTCAGCAACGTTCAAGCCTGGGTTCTTCTTAGTGTGTGCGACCAGCTCTTCCAGGGTTTTGTAAGGCTTGTCGGGCGTGGAGACGATACCGATCTGGTATTCACTGATGCCGGCCAGGATGCGGAAATCGCTGTGGTGAAAGTCGACTTCCGGACGGTCCATCGGGTTCCACAAGAACTGACCAAGTGGCACGAATAGAATTGTGTAGCCGTCAGCTTTCTGGTTCTTCGCATATAGAGTACCCACGGCAGAGCCGCCGCCCGGCTTCGTCTTCACGATAACCTTGGTGCCCAGTTCGCGGCCCAGTGCCTTGGATAGCACTTGGCCCATGGTTTCGGTGGTACCACCCGCTTTATACGGAACGACCATCGTAATTGGGCGTTTGGGCCAGTCCGCCGCCATTGACGCACTGTTGATGCCCAGGCCTAACGCTAACGCGCCGACCGCCAGTAACCCTGCTTTTTTGAACATGAGGATGCCTCCTGTCTGAAGTTTTGTGCCCCGCACGCGGGTGCGAGTGCCATCATCCTATCCGCGCGCGTGCCCGAGATCAAAGCGGTAGGCTGAATCGGCTCTCCAGATACATTCAGTACATCCCGTATTTTCATGCCTGCGCGGCGGGGCGCTGAACTGCACCGGCGGCCTGACAAGGGAATCTCGCTTATCTGCGGGAGGGGTCGCGGCACTTCGCGGACTATGCCGAAGCCGTGCAATGGGCGCAGGACTCTGCCTTCACTTCGGACCTTTGTCGATTGTCATCTCGATGGACCATTTCTCAGCGAAGCGGCCTACAATACACCGCAACTTCCAGGTGACCCACGAGCGGCCGCGTTTTCGACCATGAGCACCAAGATCGTCCAGAAACATCCCGTCAAGGGGACACGCGCGTTTGAGTTGGTCAACGATACGATCGAATACCGCGTCAAGAGCGTGTTCGGTGACGAAGAGCTGACAGTCGTGTTGTCGGTGCTGGACCCCAAGCCCGTCACCAAAGGGTCCATGCTGCATTTTGTCAGCGAGGTGAATCGCGAACCTCTGGTCAAGATGTTCGTGGATAAGCCGGACGCTGCGACATTCAATGCGTTTGTGGAAACGCTGATAAACCGCATCAAGGAAGAGGACTTCGGGCGGCTTGCCGCGAGCAATCGGGAGTCGGCCATTCCGCCCGCGCAGCTGGATACAACCATTCAGATGCTCGAAACCTATGTGCATTCGAGCGACATTTCCGGCCTGTTGGACGCATTGCGCAACCTGCGCGAGGCGCCCGAGGACCGTGAAGGACTGGCCCGGGTAGTGGATGCGTTTAACGAGTTGGGTCCCAGACAAGGCCCCGTGTTGACGTATGCCCCGTTTTTCATGTCCTTGTTATCCAGCGTTGAGCTGGATGACCTCGCGTAAACGCTGATGTCTTACCGCGCGAAGGTAGAAGTCTATGGTACGAGTTTCTGCAGGCACTGCGTCGCGGCGCGCGCGTTGCTGGAACGCAAACAGGTGGATTACACCGATTACCTGCTCGATTTGATGCCACTGGAGCGCGACGAAATGATACGTCGATGCGGCGTCAAGAAAGTCCCGCAGATTTTCATCAATGACGTGCACATTGGCAGTGATGAAGAATTGATAGAGCTTGAGGTTGATGGCGCGTTGGATGCGCTCCTTGAAGCGCCACCGCCGGCATGACACCGATGATTGACACGACAATATCCAGGGTCAAGACCACCTTGCTGGAGGTGCCCTGGTCGGGCGAGCCGCCTGCAAACGGCATCATGCCGCCGACCCACCGCGAGTTCCTGGTGCTCGAGATTGAGACGCGCGGCGGATTGACCGGCATGGGGTACCTGCAGCCACTTTCGGGTGGCCTGCGCACGCTCGATATGTGCCTGAAAGACATGATCGCGCCGAAGATAATCGGCCGCGATGCGCTTGAAGTCGAAGGTATCTGGCAAACCTTGTGGGCGAGCACCTACTGGCTCGGGCGCGGCGGCATCGCGACCTGGTGCCTGTCGGCTGTTGACGTTGCTCTGTGGGACATCGTCGGCAAGCGCGCGGGCTTACCGCTGTATCAACTCTGGGGGCAGTGTCACGACCACATCCCAGCATATGGTTCGGGATGTTGGCGTGGCCTGGGCCGCGATGGAATGATTGAGCGGGCACGCGACTTCACAGACATGGGCTTGAAGGCCATCAAGATGCAGGTGGCGCACATCCGGCCCTGGCGTGAAGACGTGCGCAACGTCACGGCGATGAGAGACGCCTTGGGCGACGATGTCGAAATCATGATCGACGTGAACATGGGGTGGACACCTGACATCGCGATTCAGGCGGGCCGGTACTTCGACGAACAAGACGTCTATTGGTTGGAAGAACCGGTTGTGTGCGAGGACTTCGACGGATACCAGCGCGTCGCCGCGGCGCTGAATACCCGTGTGGTGGGCGGTGAAAGCCATTTCACCCGCTACGATATGCGGCCTTTCTTCAAAACACCATCGTCGCCCATTTTGCAGCCCGATCATCAGCGTGGTGGCCTGACCGAGATGCGCAAAATTGCCGCGGTAGCCGAAACCTGGGGCATTCGAACGCGCCACACTTGTTCCACGAACTGGTGATCCATGTGCTCGCGTCCATCCCGAACTCAAGTTACGCCGAATACATGGACTGGAACGATGACCTGTGGGTAAAGCCATTGATTCCCGTCGATGGCATGCTGAGCCCGTCGAATGACCCGGGTCACGGTCTCGTGTTCAAGCCAGAGGTGCTGTGCGCCTTCCGCGTCGGCGGGTTCGAAGCTTGAGTAAAGCGCGCGACTGATACTCCGGCCCACTGATACCCCGGTCCAGGGGAGAGCTTGTAACGACGCGAGCCCGAATCACCGTCATCGGCGGCGGCAGCGTCGGTGTATCACGAAAAAGGTTATCGCAGCCGGGGCTACGAACCGACCGCGGAGGTCACGCCGCATGCCGCAGGGTTCGAGTAATTCTGTTTCACGAAGAAAGACTATATCGGCCGCGCCGCCATGGACGCGGAGCGCATCAATCCGCGGGCAAAACGCTATGTCACGCCAACCGTTGCTCGGTCGGCGCCGCCCTATCGGAGGACAGAACCGGCGCTGCAGGATGGCCGGGTCACTGGTTGCGTCACGTCCGGGGTTCTGACAGCGGGTCTTCCAAGGAGAGCCCTGGCCAACCAGCAGGCGTAATGAAATAGCGTCGTATCCGGTTACTCTCGCCTGGCTCGCCCCATTGGACGACCATGGCCGGGCGCTCAATTGACCCCAGTTGTTGCGCCAGTTCTCTGACGGACAGAGGCTCCGGACTACTATCCCTGCAGGCTGGGGCGAGCCAGCGTTGTTTGGGTAATGGAATACAGGGCAAGGCGTGATCCAACCGCTCTTCGATATCATCGACGTGTAGCCAATCCCCATGCCCATGGTCGGCAGCCACATAGTCAGGCACCGGTACCGGTTCTTTTGGGTGAAAGAGATAACCCTTGAACAGGAGTCCCGGTTCGACTTCGTCCACGCCCAGGGCGCGCAAGGCCTCTTTCGCCACTGATTGCTGATGCAGCCTCAACTGGTGTTCCAGCGCTCGCTTGATTTTGATGTCCAGCCGGTCGCGGGCCTGTGGTCCAATCCAGAGATTGCGTCCGTCGGTATAGTCGAGGGTGTTGGTAGCCGGAACACCGAGATAGAACTTGACCGCCAGTTCCAACTGTAAGACCTGACCACGCTCGCGGTCGGACACGATGAAGTCGAACTCCCCAATCGTGCGATGTTCGTCGCGAATCTGCAGGTTTCTGGCGATGAGCTCGTAACGCGGGTGTTGGGCGAAGAAGAATGCCCACAATGCTTCAAAATAACTCCCGAGAAAGCGGGTTTCATTTTGCTCCACGTGTCGTTCCAGCGCTTCGGTGTCAATATCAAAAAACCAGGCAGGCGTGATATCTGGCGTGAAGTTGCCTGGCCAACCCGGCAACGGCGATAACAGTGAAGGCGAGCAAACAGCCCAGATCAGATCGCGAAGTGCCGCGGAATCCGCCGTGGTAGACGCCACGCGTTACGCATCCGCCCAATCAGGCGAGTCAAAGCGTTGAAACTCAAATTTGTAGCCATCTGGCCTGGTCGCGAAAAACGCGTAGATGCCATATTCCGGCAGCGCGTGTGGTGGTCCGTCCGTGGCGACGCCCGCTGCCTGTAGCCGGGTGTACCACGCGTCCACCTCGTCCGTCACGAACGTGATGAGCGACCCCTCAGGCTCGACCGTGCGGCCTTCCCGCGCGGCGCAGATGCCGAGATAGGCACCCTCGTTGACCTTGTAGATCTGGCAGCCGCCGCGCTGCAACACAACCTTCAGTCCAAGCACATCCCGGTAGAAGGCCTCTGCGGCGTCCAGATCATAGGTGTAACCCCAGGTGATCTGCGAGCTCGTGTCTGGCGCATCATTTGGCACTGAGGCGCTCTTTCGGTGGCACGGACTGGCAGGCCAGATCGCGCAACACGGCTTTGCCGCCGAGGGGTTCCAGCCGCGTGGGCTCCGGGGTCAGACGCTCCATACACGCATATGCATTCCGTCCGTTGATGCGCATGACACACTCCTTGCACACGTTGGCACTGATGCACGAATACCGGAATGCGAGCGACGGGTCCGCGTTCTCTCGAATCCACATCAGCCCATCCAGAATGGATGCGCCATGTGTGAACGGTACTTCAAACGTCTGCTCGTAGCTGGACTCACCATCCCCACGTGTGATGACAAGCGACGTGACTGTGTCATTGGACATCGTTGTTTTTCCATCTGCTGGTAACGTGGCCATTCTCCATCGAGACCAGTTGATTGACCGCGAGGCTGCTCTCCATAGCCGGGAAGTCCTCACGTTGATGCGAGCCGCGGCTTTCTCGTCTGGCGAGCGCGGTGCAGGTCACGGTCTCGGCAACAATCAGGGCAACGTTCAGCTCGTGCCAATCCACCAGGGCGGAGGCAAATGTGCTGGCGGGTGGTTGTGCAGGCATATCATCGCGCCACGCGCGAATCTGCCGCAGTGCGGATTCAAGACCGGCTTCGTTACGAAACGGTCCGACGTCGCGCCACATGAGTGCTTTCAGATCCCGCAGTCGCTGTGGAGCGGTCGTCGTGAGAGGCGCGTTGTCTGCGCCTGCAATCGCGCCGCTGCAAACGTCCGCTGCCGGTGGTGCATTGCTGCCGCTGGCGAACGCCGCGGCACTGCGACCGGCAATCTCACCCAACACCACCGCTTCGGTGATGGCGTTTCCGGACAAGCGGTTGGAACCGCCAGTGC
>CEUN01095533.1_pt1 | contig 14415 bp, 10 predicted proteins | sample 361501 | NCBI WGS metagenome assembly CEUN01 (sample SAMEA2622801, study PRJEB7988) | marine metagenome | biome: marine biome (ENVO:00000447); feature: marine epipelagic mixed layer (ENVO:xxxxxxxxx); material: "saline water (ENVO:00002010), including plankton (ENVO:xxxxxxxx)" | depth 120 m | reverse complement strand
CATGTTGAAATACCACAGGACTTTTTTCACGAACACACAATTCGTACCGGTCATACTCCGGGCCCCGGCCCAATCGCGGTAGGAATGATATTCCTGCCACGTACAGATCTAGCAGGTCAAGAACGTTGTCGCAGTATAGTCGAAGCACAAATATTGCAATTTGGGTATTCTATTTATGGATGGCGACAGGTGCCACTTAACGTGGAGGTTATTGGCGAAAAAGCAAACGCTACCCGCCCGGAAATTGAACAAATTATGATTGCTAGTCGATCCGAAAAGTCTGATGAAAATTTTGAACGAGATTTATATGTAATTAGGCGGCGAATAGAAAATCAAGTCATTCAAGAAAATATACCCGATTTTTATATCTGTTCGCTTAGTTGCCGCTCGGTAATTTACAAAGGAATGTTTTTAGCTGAACAGGTTACGGAGTTTTATCCTGATCTTTTAGATGAAAGATTTGAGTCTCGCTTTGCGATTTATCATCAACGCTATTCTACAAATACCTTTCCAACCTGGAAACTAGCTCAGCCATTCCGGATGTTAGCACATAATGGGGAAATCAATACCTTATCTGGTAATATTAATTGGATGAAAAGTCATGAGACTCGCCTCGAATCAAATCTTTTTGGTGAAGCAATAGAAGATATTAAACCAGTAATCCAACCGGGGAGTTCGGATTCTGCCGCATTAGATGCTGCCTATGAACTTTTGGCGCGCGGTGGGAGGTCAGCACCATTAGTTAAAATGATGATGATCCCAGATGCTTGGTCTGCAAAACCTAATATACCAGAAAATCATGCTGCATTTTTCAATTACTGTAATTGTGTAATTGAACCGTGGGACGGTCCAGCTGCAATTTGCGCCACTGATGGTAAATGGGTAGTAGCAGGAATGGATCGAAATGGCTTAAGGCCATTGAGATATTCTCTTCGTGAAGATGGCCTTCTGGTTGTTGGTTCTGAAACTGGCATGGTGGCCATGGATGAATCAAAAATAATTGAAAAGGGGCGTGTTGGGCCAGGCCAAACGATTGCAGTTAAATTAGATGAAGGTCGTTTTTATCACGATAAGGAATTACGTGAATTATTAACTGCAGAGGCACCATTTGTAGAATGGATTAAAAATATTACGCAGCTCGATAAAGTTATTAGATCCGAAATTGATGAAATTGCAGAATTTGATAAAAATGAATTGCGCCGTCGTCAACTCTGCGCGGGCCACACGTTAGAAGAACTAGAGCTTCTGGTTCAACCAATGGTCGAGGATGCTAAAGAAGCGACAGGATCGATGGGTGATGATACTCCGATAGCCGTTCTTTCAGAACATTATCGCGGGCTTCATCATTTTTTTCGACAATCCTTTAGCCAAGTAACAAACCCCCCTATCGATAGTCTTAGGGAATATCGTGTTATGACCTTGAATACGAGATTAGGTAATCTTGGTAATATTCTTGAAATGGATTCGGCTCAAACCAATTTGATGCAACTCAGTTCACCTGTGCTCACAAATTCGGAATTCGACGCTCTTACTAAACATATGGGTTCCACTGCATTTGAGATAGACTGCACATTCGACTCCAATGGTGGAGAGAATGCACTGCGGGATGCCATGGATCGAATATGCAGTGAAGCGGAAAATGCCGTACGCGGAGGTGCTATCCATGTTATTTTATCTGATAAGTCTTTGAATGCCGAAAAAACTCCTATTCCGATGATCTTGGCAACAAGCGGCGTCCATAGCCATTTAATTCGAGAGTCACTAAGGACCTTTACATCTATTAACGTACGTTCTGGTGAATGTCTTGATACACAATATTTTGCTGTTTTGATTGGATTAGGGGCTACCACGGTAAACGCTTATTTAACCCAGGAAGCTATAGCGGACCGACATCGCAGAGGACTTTTTGGTGAACTTTCATTGACGGAATGCGTTCGAAGATATTGCGAAGCCGTAAATCAGGGCCTTCTGAAAATTATGTCCAAAATGGGTATTTCTGTTATCTCTTCCTATAGGGGCGCACATAAATTTGAAGTAATTGGTCTTAGTCGTACCTTAGTTTCGGAATATTTTCCTGGTATGACGTCTCGAATATCAGGAATTGGTCTATCCGGTATTCAACACAACTCTATTCGCCTGCATCGTAGAGCTTTCTCCGAGGAAGTTACGACCTTACCTATTGGTGGTTTGTATCGATATCGTAGAACCGGAGAAGCTCATGCATTCCAAGGCGAGATGATACATATGTTGCAGAACGCTTGTAACAATGATTCATATGCAGGCTTTAAAAAATATTCTGATGGTGTTCAGAGACAATCTCCCATAAGTCTTCGCGATCTTATGGAATTTTCTCCTAGTGGTGAAAGTGTGGACCTGGAAGAGGTGGAATCAATTACAGAGTTACGGAAGCGGTTGGTGGCTCCGGGCATCTCACTTGGAGCTCTTGGTCCAGAGGCACATTCGACATTGTCTATAGCAATGAACCGAATAGGGGCGAAGTCGGATTCTGGAGAAGGTGGTGAAGACCCAGCGCGTTTTAAACCACAACCTAATGGTGATAATGCATCTTCTGCAATTAAACAGATCGCTTCGGGTCGCTTTGGTGTGACCGCCGAGTATCTTAATAATTGCCGGGAAATAGAAATTAAAATAGCGCAAGGAGCAAAACCGGGTGAAGGAGGTCAACTGCCTGGCATGAAGGTGTCTGGTATGATTGCACGATTGAGGCATTCCACGCCGGGTGTCACGTTAATATCCCCACCACCTCATCATGATATTTATTCGATAGAGGATCTTTCACAGTTAATCTATGACTTAAAGCAAATAAACCCTGATGCTCAAGTTTGTGTTAAACTTGTTGCACAATCAGGTATTGGCACCATCGCAGCGGGCGTTGCTAAGGCTAAGGCGGACGTAATTTTAATCTCTGGCCATTCAGGTGGTACAGGGGCAAGCCCACAGACATCAATTAAATATGCTGGACTGCCTTGGGAAATGGGTCTAGCCGAAGTTCATCAGGTTCTTACTCTCAATGGATTAAGGGATAACGTGCTATTGCGAGCAGATGGTGGGATCAAAATTGGTCGTGATGTTGTGATAGCAGCACTTCTTGGCGCAGATGAATTCGGTATTGGTACCATGTCCTTGGTTGCTATGGGCTGTATTATGGTACGTCAATGTCACTCTAATACTTGCCCGGTTGGCGTTTGCACACAAGACGATGCCTTGCGTAAGAAATTTACAGGCACTCCGGAGAAAGTGGTGAACTTATTCAGTTTTATTGCTGAGGAAGTCAGAGAAATTTTGGCTTTTCTTGGCTTTCGGACACTTGATGAAATAATTGGCCGCACTGACTTGTTGACGCAAGTTCGTCGGGGTAATCCGCATCTTGATGACCTTGATCTCAACCCCCTTTTGGTGCAAGCAGATCCAGGCGGCATCAATCGCTCAGAAACACGCGGTATGCGCAATGAAGTGCCTGATTCACTTGATGCCCAAATGATCAAGGATGCGGCCCCTGCCTTGGAAGGCGGGGAGAAGATGCAGCTTGCCTATAATATACGTAATACCCAACGGGCTATCGGTACGCGGATTTCGTCGGCTATTACGCGTCGTTTTGGTATGGAGGGATTACAGCCGGGGCATATTACTGTGCGTTTGCGTGGCTCTGCTGGCCAGTCATTAGGGGCTTTTGCTGTGCAGGGTTTGAAACTTCAGGTTTTAGGTGACGCTAATGATTACGTCGGAAAGGGCCTCTCAGGAGGGACTATAAGCGTAAAACCGGTAACCGCAAGTCCATTAGTGACAAACGAAAATACGATTATCGGAAATACCGTCTTGTATGGTGCAACCGCTGGGAAATTATTTGCTGCAGGACAAACCGGTGAAAGATTTGCGGTACGCAACTCTGGTGCGGATGCCGTTGTTGAGGGGTGTGGGGCTAATGGGTGCGAGTATATGACCGGCGGAACGATAGCTATTTTGGGTCCAGTTGGAGATAATTTCGCGGCGGGTATGACAGGGGGTATGGCGTTCGTTTATGATACTGACGCCAGTCTCGCTGGACATATTAATCCAGATACTGTTTTTCGTTACCGCATTGAGCTATCCCATTGGGAGGAAGTTCTACGAAGCCTGGTTGCAGAGCATTGGCAAGAGACCCAATCGCGTTTTGCAGAACGTTTGCTTGTTGATTGGGAAAGAGAATTACCTCGCTTTTGGCAGATTATACCAAAAGAGATGATAGATAAGCTCTCACATCCAGTACAAAGTCATTCTGAAGATATAGACAGATTGGCTTGAGTATTTTTGTCCTTTCAGGGCATCAGCTTTTTCAATTATACAGTTGTTGGGATGAGTTTAAGGCCCCTATGGCTATTATTTGTCTCGCCAGTCTTTAAGTTAAAGCGATTTTGAGCATAATCACCGGGGCGTTGGCTTCTGACGGTGATTGCAACTGAGCGTTCACCCATTCCCCATTCTGAATGAGGGACCCAAGGCGGCACAATGTCTACATGGCCAGAGGGCGCCGCACTTTTTGCGACTAGCTTTAATTCAGCTTTTCCAACAGTACCTCCATCATCTAATCGTTCGTATACGTGGGTTTGTTCTTTACCTTCAAGTACCCCATAAATTGTCCATGTATGTGCATGATCATGCACATTTGCTCGGTGTTGAGGTTCTCGAATTAAAGCTCCAACAAAAAACTTATAGTCTGAATCGTGGTACAATTCCAATTCAACTCCGCGTTTTGCAATCCATTCTCTCGATTTTGCACGCATTGCCTCATCGGCGCATAATGTTTGGAGTATTCGGCGGACCCCTTCCCAATGCTTTGTTTCTTGATATTCTTTAGAAAAATGTGTGCGAAGATTTTTTATAAAAGCTGTAAAAGCGGGTACAGAGTAATTTGGCATTCTTTAACTTCTCCTAGTTTAACTATCCAAGATTGAAGAATGAAATATTTGTTCCATAGGAATAGGCGCATTTAGCAAGGTTTGATCAACTAAATAGTTCATAAACCTCTCTATGTTATTTTTATTAGCCATTAGCCCTGTAGGCCATGGGTCACATCCGAATAATTCTTGTTCTTCTTCGAGAGCATTTCTGGCAAAAGCTACCTCAGAATAACCTGGATCATCATAGAATTCTGCGGCCTGCTCTTTTGCGTTTTTCCACATCACCATTAAAGTCTTTGGCAACTCAGGATATAAATCTGCAAGGGTCTTTTTGAAGACAAGTAGATGCATTATAGGATAGTCGCCATATTTGTGGAAATAGTGAACACATTCTTTTCGAACATCCGGCCATAAACGATGAACCTTTCCGATACGTAAACCCTGCAGTAACTTTGGGGGCGGGTGTGGATGAATCATCATGGCAAATTCACCTGCTATTAGTCTTTCTGGAGCAGTCGGTTCGTCAATAATTGATAATTTTACTTCCTCGTGCCCTTGGAAGGATACAAGTTCGGGGCTCATTGTATGCCAGTCGAGTTCTCGCCATGGCACACCATATTCAAAAAAGAGATCACCTTTGGCTAAAACCGACATAGTAGTTTGAAAGCTACGGCAAATTGCCTTTTTACCAATTAGGTCGGTTGGCTTTGAAATTTTAGCTGCAGAACTAATAAAAATATGATTTTGACTGAATAAACGGCGTGGAAATACCGGTATCGCGCTATATGACAGCGATGTTTCTTTTGATGTAAGATATGAAGACAAAGACATTTCACAAATATCAAATTCTTCGTCTTCATAAAAACGCCGATGCCGGTCAATCCCCTCACGTCTTGGCGGTGCCATCCCCACTTCTAATGCCTTAATTTTGAATTCTTTTGGTTGCTCAATCATATCCATAAAAAATGGAATATGCCGATCGTATCGTTCAAGTGCCAATGTTAGCTCGGGCGCCATGTTAATTGCCAATTGATAAAGTTATAATTTTCAGAAATAACATGCTAAGCCGGCTCTTGATTTATCGCAATGGTAGCACTGTCATTAAATACCAAAATCATTTAGACTTTTAATATGCGTGTTTTATATCATCTATGGTTATCTCCATCCTGCCGTAAGGTTAGAATTGTACTTTCGGAAAAAGGAATTGACGCGGAGTTTAAGACTGAAAATTTATGGGATAGGCGTCCTGAGTTTTTAGCTTTAAATCCTGCCGGAGATGTCCCGGTGTTGGTTGAAGAGAATGGCCAAGCAATTTGCGGTTCTATAGCTATTTGTGAATATCTTGAAGAAGTTGCACCATTGCCAAGTTTGTTAGGCGCTTCTCCACTAGAAAGGGCTGAGGTAAGGCGATTAGTTTCCTGGTTTGATCGGAAATTCAACGAAGAGGTCAGTGAGAATCTGGTCGGTGAAAAAATTATGAAGCGATTTTTACGCCGTGGTGCGCCCGATGGAGCTGCTATTAGGGCGGGTAAAAAAAACTTATCTTATCACCTTGAATATATAGCATGGTTATGTGAGCGAAGAAATTGGTTGGCGGGGAACGATATGTCACTAGCTGATATTGCAGCTGCAGCACATCTATCCTGTTTGGATTATTTGGATGATGTACCTTGGGGTGAAAATGAAAGAGCCAAAGAGTGGTATGTACGCATGAAATCTCGCCCATCAATGCGACCAATTCTTGCTGATCACCTGCCTGGTGAGCCACCCCCTAAACATTATGCAGATCTAGATTTTTAGTTTTTATCTATGCACAATCTAGTTAAATGAGATAGTAGTGATTTTACGCGGCATCTTCATATAATCCATGATGTTAACTAGGTAAAAACACTCCTTTTCCAGTCTTCTGCTCGTTTAAAAGTTTGTAAGCCTCATCAGCCTGTGCCAGCTTAAATCGATGCGTGAATATACCGTCAACATCGATTTTGCGATCTGATACAAAACGCGCACAATCAGCCTGACCATTTTTTGAAAATGTCCAGTGTCCAACTAGGGAAATCTGCCGAAAGGTCAGGTCAGGTCCTACTTCCACAGTTAGATCTCCTCCGCCAGCGATGAAACAAGCAGTACCCCATTTTCTTGTCCCCTTTACCGATGCAATGCGCGCTTGTTTAACACCGGCGGTTTCAATGGTCTTATGAGCACCTTCACCATGCGTGAGATCATGGATCGCTTTTACGGGATCAATTTCTTCTGGGTCTATTGCAGCGTAAGCACCTTTCTCTAGTGCTAAGGACCTGCGTTCTTGTGAGGTTTCGATAGCAATAACACGTGCTCCCATTTCGGCGCTAAACTGTGTAGTTGATAGTCCAACTGGACCCTGTCCGAAGATAGCAACAGTCTCATCTCCTTCAAGTCCTATCCTTTTCAAAGCCCCGTAGGCCGTTCCGGTGCCACAAGAAATGGCTGCTCCGGTCATGAAGGAAAGATCATCTGGCAAGGGTATTAAAGTATGTGATGCTACACACATATAGCGTGCATGTGCACCATGCCCCTGCCCAGAGCCATAGACAATTGGTCCCTCATCACAGAGTTGAGACCAACCAGATTTGCAATGTCGACAGTTTCCACAACCGTCATAATGATGCACCATCACACGCATTCCTTTTCGTGCTTCTTTCTTTGTAACGTGCGCACCTAATTCAACAACAATTCCGCAGGGCTCATGACCAGCAATAAAATATTCAGTACCGGTGAATTGCCGTCTGTATGCATGTAAGTCTGTGCCGCACATGCCCGAGGCCTTAATTTCTAATATCACATCGCGTGGACCAGGCGTAGGATCAGCAAATTCCCTCAACTCAACTTGGTGGTCCCCTAAAAATGTAATGCCTTTCATATTGTTTTCCTCTTTAAGTGGCCCAAATGGACATTAGTACTGTTTTATATCTATTTTAATGGACTTAATTATATTTGGTAAATAACTTGTTGAAACGGTAGCTAAGTAAATTTTCAGGTGTAGTTGCATATTCCCCGCATACAAATTTAAAAAATTCGCTTATTTTATCAAATTATGTCTCATTTGTTTTGTTTCGGTTTCGGTTTTTCCGCTCAGCATTTGGCTCAAAAGTTAAGCCAAAAAGGATGGGTGATTTCCGCTACGGCGCGTTCAAAGAATAAAATGAAGTTATTAAAACTTCATAATATTAATCTCCAGCTTTTCGATGGTTCAAATCCTCTAGAGGAATTATCTGATTTACAAAATTCTACTCATGTTTTGCTGTCCGTTCCACCAGGCGAAGATGGTGATCCGGTTTATAATTTACACCAAAATGAAATAAGTACTATCAAAGACCTCAAATGGATTGGCTATTTATCATCAACTGGTGTTTACGGTGATACCAAAGGTGAAATTGTTGATGAAAGTGCGCCCTTGCTTGCAAAAACAAAACAGGGGTTGAGGCGTGTTAATGCAGAACGGTTGTGGACTATATTAAGTGTGAAAAAAAAGCTGCCGATGCATATATTTCGGTTAGCCGGAATATATGGGCCGGGTCGAAGTGCGATTGACAAGGTTCATAATGGGACAGCGAGATTAATAATAAAAGCTGGACATCTTTTTTCTAGAGTGCATGTGGATGACATAGTCGCAGTCTTGGAGGCCTCTATGCAAAAACCGCGACCTGGAGCTGTTTATAATATTTGTGATGAAGAACCAGCAATGAGCTCCGATGTAGTCAAATACGCAGCCCAATTAATGAATATGCAACCACCACCTTCTATCCCTTTTGATGATGGGTCAGTTAGCTCAATGGTTCGAAGTTTTTATTCAGAATTTAGAAGGGTTGATAATTCTCTTGTTAAATCAGAACTTGGTGTAAGTTTTATCTACCCCAATTATCGCGAAGGACTGAGTGCAATTTTAACACAAAATTCTAATTCTTAATTTGACATTTTGATTATAGCATCAAAAATTCTACGCAGATCTTTTTCACGTGATAAACGATGATCACCATTTTTGATAAAGGTTATGGTTACATTGTTGGTGGGAATTGATTTTGAAATTTGCATCGCGTGTTGCCAAGGCACAGTATTATCCTTTTGGCCTTGAAAAAGATGTACGGGACATTTTATTGGAATTGGTTTGTCAAGTATAAGGTTCTGTCTAGCATCCTCAATGAGATTAAGGGTGATTGGGTAAGGTTTGTCGCTGTATTCTGTTGGTTGATAATAAATTTTTTCACGTAATAAGGTTTGTTTTATTTTTGCAGGAAAACGGTTCCACATAAGTTGTTCTGTGAAGTCTGGTGCAGCGGCTATGCCAATAAGCCCCCTGATTCGTTCGGGCCGGGCGAGTGCGGCTAGCATCATTATCCAGCCACCCATTGAAGAGCCAACAAGAATTAGGGGTCCTTGAGTTAGTTGATCGATAACGCAAATGGTATCATCAGACCACTGTTTTATAGTACCCTTTATGAATTCTCCAGACGAACGGCCATGTCCACTGTAATCAAAGCGTAAATATGAAAGGCCATGACTTTGGCAATGGTTTTGAAAAGAAATTGCCTTAGTGCCATCCATATCAGACATGTATCCTCCAAGGAATACAATGTTAGGTTCTTTTCCCACAATTTTGTGATAGGCAATGGTAGAACCATTCCTGCAATTTAAAAATTTTGGAATATTAGTCATTGCAAAACCTATTAATCTGGCAGTAAGTCAAAGTTATGAACTCTACTTTTAAAAATATTAGCACTGAAAAACCTCACAAAAAAGCTTGTCCGGTCGTTATGCAGATTTTGCCTTCTTTAGTGACCGGAGGTGTAGAAAGAGGTACCGTCGATGTTACACAAGCTTTAACAGATGCTGGATGGAAGGCTATTGTTGTTTCTAACGGTGGTCCAATGGCCCATGAGATAACTCGCGCTGGCGGTTTGCATATAGATCTGCCGATAGGTAAGAAAAATCCATTGACGGCTTACTTAAATGTTAATCGTTTAGTTAGACTAATCAGAGAGCACCAAGTCGATATTTTGCATGCTCGCAGTCGTTTGCCCGCTTGGAGTGGACTAATTGCTGCTGGTAGGACGCAGATAAAATTTATTACAACTTTTCATGGTAATTATAGCGCAAGAAATTCCATAAAAAGATACTATAACTCTGTTATGGCTCGTGGTGATCGCGTTATTGCAATTTCTGAATTTATAAGACAACAGATTTGTGAAAAATATGAGACAGATACCGATAACATAAGAGTCATTCCCCGAAGTGCGGATATAGATTTATTCGACCCTGTCGCAGTGAGCCCTGAGAGGGTAATTCAATTAGCAGAATCATGGAGAATACCGGACGATGCTAAAATTGTTATGTTGCCCGGAAGATTGACGCGTTGGAAAGGTCACCTAGTCTTGCTAGAAGCATTGGGGAGGTTAAAGGAGTATGAAAATCTCCGCTGTGTTATAGTCGGTGGTCATCAGGGTAAGCGTCGGTATGTTCGCGAATTGTATAAAACTATTAATAGATTTGGTTTGGAACCGATAGTGCAATTTACTGGAAATTGTAGAGACATGCCTGCAGCATTTATGTTGGCAGATGTAGTTGTTTCTGCGTCGACGGAAGCTGAAGCATTTGGGAGGGTAATTGTTGAGGCACAAGCAATGGGACGTCCTATAATTGCTTCTGATCATGGGGCTGCTAGGGAAATAATTACTCATGGTGAAACGGGGTGGTTAGTAACCCCTAATAATGCAAATGAATTAGCTGATGTGTTGCGTGATGCTTTAGTAATAGACTCAAAGGCTCGTAATCTTATTGCAAAACGCGCTATAGAAAATGTCCGCCAGAACTTTACGAAGGATTTATTGAGACAGAGAACGATGGCAGTTTATCAGGAAGTTTTAATGGATTAAATTTCATATGGTTACCAATAAACATCAAAGAATTCTGGTAATAAAACTTGGTGCACTTGGTGATGTAGTTTTAGCACTTGGACCATTTGAGGCAATTCGTAAGCACCACCCTAAAGCACATATAGTATTGTTGACTACTAAAACTTTCAAACACTTCCTCCAATCGAGTGGATATTTTAATGAAATCTGGACGGATAACAGACCCGGTTTTTGGAAAATAGCCGAATGGCTCAAACTAAAATCTAAATTACGCGAGGCAAAATTTACAAGGGTCTACGATTTGCAGACTTCAGATAGAAGTAGTTGGTATTTTAGGTTGTTTAGCCGACAGGGTCGACCAGAATGGTCAGGCATTGCTCGAGGATGTTCTTATCCACACAATAACCCTAAACGGAATTTTATGCATTCCATAGAACGCCAGAGAGAACAACTTGCCATTGCGGGTATTTCTTCAGTTCCGTCCGCTGATTTGTCTTGGGTCAGTTCCGATATAAGTAGGTTTGGTATAAATAATAAATTTTTTCTTTTAATCCCCGGTGGTTCAGCACATCGCTTAGCTAAACGATGGCCGGTTGATTTTTATGCAGAGATTGCTAGCAAAGCTATCGGTAAGGGTTTCCAACCTGTCGTAATAGGATCAGTTTCAGAAAACTTGCTGGGGATTAAAATTAAGTCAAAGTGCCCAGGTGCGATTAATCTTTGTGGTAAAACCAAGTTAGATGATTTGGCTGTACTGGGACGAGAGGCTGTTTTTGCCGTTGGCAATGATACAGGGCCAATTCATATGGTTGCTGCTACTGGTTGTCGCACAGTTGTATTGTTTTCGGCTGAATCAAATCCTGCATTGACGGCACCCAGAGGTGAGGGCGTTAGCTTGTTGCGTCAAGAAAATTTGGCGGAACTTTCAGTAGAAGCGGTTGCCGCTGCATTAAGATTGGTTTAAATGGCTGATGATGTAATCTAGTATAAAATAATTTTTAATCCTAATTTTAGAAAACGTTTTGATTAATACCAAATGACTAGCTCCAGATGAGTAATCCGAAAGATAGTGTGGAGGTTATAAATTCTCCCAAAAAATCAAGAAAAGATGTGGCGCTGACTCTACCAGATGGCAGCGTACGCACTTTTGATCGCCCTGTTAATGGTTTAGATTTAGCAACTGATATTGGACCAGGGCTTGCGAAGGCGGCGATCGCTGTTTTGGTTGACGGTACAATTTGGGATCTGAGTAGAGAAATAAATTTTAATGCAGCGGTTAGTATTATTACCCGAAAAGATGAACTAGCCCTCGATTTAATAAGGCATGACGCAGCCCACGTAATGGCGCAGGCAGTTCAACAGCTTTTTCCTGGAACTCAGGTGACGATCGGGCCCTCGATTGAAAATGGCTTCTATTATGATTTTGCCCGTGAAGAGGCCTTCACGCCTGAGGATTTAGAAAAAATAGAAGATTGCATGATGGGGATCATCGATGCTGATGAACCGTTTATCCGTGAGGTATGGGATCGCGATGAGGCTGTTAAGACGTTTTCTAATATGGGCGAAAAATACAAAGCGGAATTGATCGAAGGTCTGCCAATTGATGAAGATGTGTCGGTTTATCGTCAGGGTGATTGGTTTGACCTTTGTCGTGGCCCGCATCTGCCATCGACGGGGCATGTGGGAAAGGGTTTTAAGCTTCTAAAGTTGGCCGGTGCATATTGGAGGGGCGATGCCCGTAACAATATGCTTCAGAGAATTTATGGAACTGCTTGGCGCGATCCCAAAGAACTAGGGGCTTATTTGCAACAGCTTGAGGAAGCGGAAAAACGTGATCATCGACGCCTTGGCCGGGAGATGGGTTTATTTCATTTTCAAGAAGAGGCTGTTGGCTCAGCATTCTGGCATCCAAAGGGGTGGACCATGTATCGCGCGATTGAGAGCTACATGCGAGCCCGGCTTGAGCGATCTGGATATCAAGAAGTTAAAACCCCTACGCTATTTGATCGGGCGTTATGGGAAAAATCTGGTCATTGGGATAAATTCCGAGAGCATATGTTCACTGCTGATACACAAGATGAGCGGACGTTGGCGGTAAAGCCGATGAACTGTCCCGGCCACGTTCAAATTTTTCGCCAGGGAATTAAGAGTTATCGCGATCTGCCATTGCGGATGGCAGAATTTGGTTCATGTCATCGTTATGAGCCGTCTGGATCTCTTCACGGTTTAATGCGCGTACGCGCTTTCACTCAAGATGATGCTCATATTTTCTGCACCGAAGATCAGGTGACATCAGAAACCAAATCATTCTGTGATTTGTTGCAAAAAATTTATGCTGATTTTGGTTTTACGGATGTTGCTGTGAAGTTTTCGGATCGGCCAGAAATCCGGGCAGGTGACGACAGCGTTTGGGACAAGGCTGAGGGTGCATTAAGAGATGCTGTGGATGCTGCTGGGTTAAAATATACACTCAATCCTGGCGAGGGGGCGTTTTATGGCCCCAAACTTGAGTTCGTCCTCAGAGACGCTATTGGCCGGGATTGGCAATGTGGGACATTGCAGGTCGATTTTGTGTTACCCGAAAAACTGGATGCAGAATTTGTTGCTGAAGATGGAAAAAAACACCGCCCAGTTATGCTGCATCGTGCAATCCTAGGGTCCTTTGAACGTTTTTGCGGAATTTTAATTGAAAATTATGCTGGGCGCCTACCTTTGTGGCTTGCGCCCGTGCAGACGGTAATCTGCACTATCACTGACGCAGCAAATGAATATGCATGTGAGGTTTTGAAAACTCTATCCAAAGCAGGTCTCCGTGCCGAGCTAGATATAAGAAATGAGAAAATTAATTACAAAATACGAGAACATAGTTTAGCCAAGGTTCCAATTTTAATTGTTATCGGGACTAAGGAGCATGAAAACCAGTCAGTTACAATCCGCCGTCTAGGTATAAAAAATCAAGTGACCCTTGCCTTGGCGGATGCTATTGCTAGACTTTCGGCTGAGGCTGAATCCCCTATCGACAAGGGGTAGGCTTTTAACTTTAATGGATCAATTAAGCAAGGAGTAGAACCCATCCCAAGACGACCAATACAACCGCCGCAACCCCAAAAGGATGAGCGGCGCATAAATGACCTAATCGAGGCGACAGAGGTCCGTTTGATAGGGCCGGACGGTGAGGTGCTAGGTGTTGTTCCAACAAAGGAAGCTTTGGCCAAGGCCGAAGATCTAGATCTCGATTTAGTTGAGATGGCTTCCAATGCTAGTCCACCAGTATGTAAGATACTTGATTACGGCAAGTTGAAATATGAAGATCAAAAAAGAAAGGCGGAGGCTCGGAAGAAACAAAAAACTATTGACGTAAAAGAGATAAAAATGAGGCCAGGCATTGATACACATGATTACGATGTAAAAATGCGCGCTATGCACAGGTTTTTAGACGATGGAGATAAAGTTAAGGTTACGCTGCGTTTTAGAGGTCGGGAGATGGCTCACCAAGACTTAGGCATGAACGTATTAAACCGAGTAAAAGATGATCTAGAACCATTGGCTAAGATAGAGCAATATCCTCGTATGGAGGGACGTCAAATGGTGATGGTACTTGTTCCCCGTTAGGCTTCATTCTTGTTTTT
>CEUN01118067.1_pt1 | contig 14482 bp, 11 predicted proteins | sample 361501 | NCBI WGS metagenome assembly CEUN01 (sample SAMEA2622801, study PRJEB7988) | marine metagenome | biome: marine biome (ENVO:00000447); feature: marine epipelagic mixed layer (ENVO:xxxxxxxxx); material: "saline water (ENVO:00002010), including plankton (ENVO:xxxxxxxx)" | depth 120 m | reverse complement strand
CCCCATCATTCTCTAGTCGAACATCGCCCGTCATGCACAGACTGGGGCGGCCATCTATCACGCCGTGAGATACGTTGGCCTTGGAGATTCCGCCCATGACTTGGTCGCTGACACCACCCCACCGGGCGCCCAGCTTGGAGACAAGGCGGTAATCGGTAAAGTCGTCGATCAGCATAGCGACACTCTGCGCCAAGACCTCGAAATTGCGCAAGGTGATCGAGGTGGACAGCCTCATATTGACGATATTTCATTGGGCGGTGGCTCGAGGAAGATAGGCGTCAGATCAAGCGCTGGAAGGCGTTTCGACGGCGCACCGCTCAAATCAGACAAAACTATGAGCCGGGCGATCCTTTTTGCAGGCCGCGCCAGCGGCAGGCATTGCTGCACCGAACTTTAGACAGCCGCCAGGTATCAGCGATCCACCAGGGTCCATCATGAGATCGTGCCGCTGACCAATTCCATGACCTGATCCAACCGGCCGATCGGGACGTATGCATCGTACCGGCAAACGATGGGATCTTATCATGTTCTACTCCACTCGCAGGGTTGTCGCGCACTGCTGGAATTTTGTGTTCAACAATGAGGTGAGCCCACTTCGGCACATTCCTGATGTCGCCATGCGGCATTATGTTTTGCAGGCCCTGGGGCTGATGTGGGCCGTAGCTGTTGCGGTAGCGGCTGGAAGTTACACGTTCTTGGCCGTTAGCGTGATCGGACACACCGTTCTGATAGCGGCTGCGGCCATCACGGTGACGACCTGGACGGCCGCTACCGCGAAACCTGACTTATTTGTCCGCGGTTCTATCAAGAAGGAAGCTTAAAGTCCCAAAAGTCCGCTCAACAATGGATAATCGCCCCTTCACCGACCCGCCGGGGTTGCCATCCAGCGCGAGGGGTTGGTCATCTGAGCGATCGCCTCGCAGAAAACTTGGTTCGGGTGATTGGGATCCGGTTAGCTTCCAAACGAAGGCAGAAGCGTGTTTCGAGCTCAGCATTTGGCGCGCACCTATCCGTCGACAGGAAATCGCTGGGACGGGCCAGCTAAAACGCCGCCATGTTCGGCACCTGCATCGCCACCCAGGCTGGCGTCGGGCTGTACCAATGTCTTTGATATAGCAGGTTCATCATGCGTGTATTGATTATCGGCGCTAGCAAGGGCATCGGGTTGGAGACGACTCGTCAAGCCCTCGATGCTGGTCATGATGTGCGCGCCTTTGCTCGATCCGCTACCGCGATTGCTATCTCAAACCGTAGCCTCGAGAAGATGCGGGGCAACGCGTTGAAAACCGAGGATCTAGAGGCGGCTCTTGTGGGGGTGGACGTTGTGATCCAGGCCCTCGGCGTTGGATTAGGAGAGTTGTTCCGGCCTGTTCACCTGTTCTCGGACGCGACCCGAGTGCTGATCCAGGCAATGAAAATCCAAGGTGTCAAACGTCTGATCTGTGTAACCGGTTATGGCGCTGGTGATAGCCGCGCGAGCATCAGCTGCCTGCAACGTCTGCCTTTCCAGATCGTCTTTGGCCGCGCTTATGACGATAAGAGTTTGCAAGAGCAACTGATCGAGGAAAGTGAACTTGATTGGACGATCGCGAGGCCCGGAGTTTTGACCAGTGGACCGCGGACCGGTCACTACCAGATTCTTTCCGAGGCATCTCAGTGGCACAACGGAATCATCTCGCGCGCGGATGTCGCAGAGTTCCTCGTTCGACAGATTGGAGATCAGACGTACATCCGTAAAGCTCCGGTTCTGATTAACTGACGATTAATTTTTAGGAGATCAGCGTGGAGTCAGAGCTACCGAAATCGACGGTGTATTTTGACGGCTCCTGTTCCCTGTGTCGGGCAGAGATCGGATACTATCGGCTCAAGGATCAAGACCACGCTCTTTGTTTTGTCGACATTTCTGAAACCAGCACCGCTCCTCCGGAAGGAATTACCCAAGAGCGTGCAATGAAGCGCTTCCATGTTCGCGCAAGTAATGGGCGCGTTCTTTCCGGCGCAGCAGCATTCGTAGAGGTTTGGACTCGTTTGCCCAGATGGCGCTGGGCAGCGCGCGCCGCATCCCTGCCGGGAGCCATCATTGCCCTGGAGTGGGGCTACCGGCTTTTTCTCCCGGTTCGACCGTTCATCTCCCGTTTCTTTTGGCGAGTTCTGCGACTTTATGCCGTCATTGGCGGAGTCAAGAGCCTGTGACGGGGCAATTCGAATCCGAAGGCATACTGGCTGCTGACGTTGGCCTTGGGTCGTTTCCCCAGGCCGGCGTGGCGGTCGTTTTCGGTGCGAGTGGAGGTATTGGAGGGGCATTGGTCGAAGCCATCAAGGCCGCGGAACAGTTTAAGCATGTAGTCTCGTTCAGCCGCAACACTTCACCAGCGATAGACCTTCTGGACGAAGACAGTCTCGCACGTGCCGCGGCGTGCGCCGCCGATCAGGGTGAGCTTCGTCTGGTGATCGATGCGACGGGATTTCTGCATGATGAACGCCAAGAACCCGAGAAGAGCTGGCGGCAACTCGATGCGACCAATCTCGCGCGCGCCTTTGCGCTGAATGCGATCGGACCCGCACTCATCATAAAGCATGTACTGCCGCGGTTGCCGCGGTCGGACAAAGCCGTCTTTGCAACGCTTTCCGCCAGGGTTGGAAGCATCGAGGACAATCGTCTAGGTGGATGGTATTCCTACCGGGCTTCGAAAGCCGCTCTCAACCAACTGGTTCGGACAGCGGCTGTTGAATTGACACGTCGATCTCCGGACGCACTTTGCGCCGCCCTGCATCCCGGGACGGTTGCCACGACGCTATCCGCTCCGTTCGCGACGGCTGGGTTGAAGGTTCATTCTCCAGCTGTGGCGGCTCGACATCTGCTCGCCGTTATCGATCAACTCACGGCGGATGCCAACGGCGGGTTTTTCGACTGGCGCGGCCAGCCCGTGCCTTGGTGACCCCATGGCTGGGATGCGTCTCAAGTCTGATCTGCCGACTAAGCTCTGCGTGGTTTGCGGTCGGCCCTTCGTCTGGCACAAGAAATGGGCGTGCGACTGGGTGAACGTGAAATACTGCTCGGCGCGCTGCGACATCCCGCCCTGTGTCCGAGCGTAAACTCGCCTCGTCATGAATGTTCTGAGAATTATTCTCGGCGACCAACTGTCTCTGGACATGTCCGCGCTGGACGACCTCGATCCACGCAGTGACGTTGTCCTGATGATGGAGGTGATGGAAGAAAACACCTACGTCGGGCATCACAAACAGAAAATAGTACTGGTGCTGGCGGCGATGCGCCATTTCGCCGAGACGCTTCGCGAGCGCGGTCTGACTGTCGACTATGTAAGCCTAGAAGAGCATCACAATACCGGCAGCTTCACAACCGAGATCCAACGCGCAGTAGCGCGGCATCGCCCAAGCCGCATTGTGGTGACCGAACCTTCGGAATGGCGCGTCCAGGCGATGGCCAAAAGCTGGGAAGCTCTCACCGGCGTGCCCGTCAAAATCCGTTCCGATCGTCGTTTTTTCGCGAGCCGTACGAGGTTCGCTGCCTGGGCCAATGGCCGACGCAGCTGGCGAATGGAACATTTCTACCGCGAAATGCGTCGAGAGCATCACATTCTGATGGACGTCGATCAGCCGGAGGGCGGGAAATGGAATTTTGATTCGGAAAATCGCAAAAGCTTGCCAGTCGACGCATCCCTTCCAGAACGACTTCGCTTTGCGCCGGACTCCGCGACACGTGAGGTCATGGCGCTCGTCGCACAGCGCTTCGGCGAGCATTTTGGCACACTCGATACATTCAGTTGGCCGGTGACCCGTGCCCAGGCACTGGAGGCATTGCAGGATTTCATAGCCAATGCCCTGCCTTGGTTCGGCGATTACCAGGACGCTATGAAGGCGGGCGAGATCTTTCTCTATCATTCTCTACTTGCGCCATCCCTAAATCTCGGCCTGCTGTCACCGCGTGAAGTTTGCTCCGCGGTCGAAGATGCATGGCGCGCAGGCCGGATACCGATCAACGCCGCCGAGGGTTTTATTCGTCAGATATTGGGCTGGCGGGAATATGTCCGCGGGGTCTACTGGACGATGATGCCAAGTTATGCCGATGCTAATGCGTTAGGCGCAAGCCGGCCCCTGCCGGGATTCTACTGGACCGGCGAAACTGATATGCGATGCCTAAGTGAAGCAATCAAAAGCACCCGCGAGACCGCACACTCTCACCATATTCAGCGGCTGATGATAACGGGAAACTTCGCGCTGCTTGCGGGCATAGCTCCGAGGGAGATCGAACGCTGGTATCTCGCTGTTTACGCCGACGCTGTCGAGTGGGTCGAGATGCCGAATACGCTTGGCATGGCCGTATTCGCCGACGGTGGCAAGATGACATCCAAACCTTACGCTTCGTCAGGCGCTTACATCAATCGCATGTCAGATTTCTGCAAAGGTTGTGCCTACGACGTAAAGAAAAAAACTGGGCCGAAGGCATGTCCTTTCAATTACCTGTATTGGGCGTTCTTAATTCAAAACCAATCTCATCTTCATAAAAATCCCCGCATGGCGATGCCTTATCGCACACTTGCGAAATGGTCCTCGGAGAAAAAGGCGAGTTACTTAAATGAAGCGGGGACCTTTCTTGAATCCCTCACTGACAAGCTATCGTCATTAGGTGGAACTCACGAGGAATGAGGTGGTTTAGCAAATGACAACTCTTCTCTGGTTACGCCGTGACCTCCGCCTCGCCGATAATCCAGCCCTCGATGCGGCCGTCGCGATCGGACGGCCAGTCATACCAGTTTACATTTGTGATGACGCTGACGCTGGCGAATGGTCGCCGGGCGGCGCCTCGCGCTGGTGGCTCCACGGCTCGTTGTCCGCTCTCTCCTCTGAGATCGAAGCACGCGGTAACAGACTCATCTTGAAGACCGGCCCTGCAGAAGCCGTCATCAACGAGCTCATATCTGAAACAGGCATTGCGAGCGTTTATTGGAATCGGCGTTATGAGCCATGGGCAAGGCGGCGAGATGAAAAAATAAAAACAGCGCTGAAAGGCAAAGGCATAGATGCGCGCAGCTTCAACGCGGGCCTGCTCAGAGAACCCTGGTCGATTACCACGCACAAAGGTGAGCCATACAAGGTCTTTACACCTTTCTGGAAAGCATTGCGCGCGAGCGGAGTGCCCGAGCAGCTAAAGCCTGCACCCCAGCAGATTCCAGCGCTGAACGATTTTGCCAAGAGTGACGATTTGAACTCGTGGGGTTTGATCCCGACAAAACCAGACTGGGCAAGTGGCTTACGGGATGCATGGACACCGGGAGAGGACGCGGCACAATCGCGTTTGCATGACTTCACCGGCGCTGCGGTTTTCAACTACCAGGACAAACGAAACCTGCCTGGGGTTTCCGGCACCTCGCGTCTCTCTCCTCATTTGCATTTTGGTGAAATCGGGCCGCGCCAGGTATGGCATACGGTCATCGCCAGTGCGCTTGCTCAGACAGGCAGTCCAATGCCTCGCGGAGCCGAGACTTATCTCTCTGAAATCGCCTGGCGAGAGTTCTCTTACCACCTACTCTTTCATTTTCCAGAGCTGCCTCTAAAGCCGCTCCGCACGGAATTTTCCGATTTTCTGTGGTCAAATGATCGTAACGCTCTATCCGCTTGGCAGCGCGGAGCAACCGGTTTTCCAATCGTCGATGCCGGCATGCGTGAATTGTGGACCACCGGATGGATGCACAACCGCGTCCGCATGATCGTTGCTTCGTTTCTGGTCAAGGATTTACTGATCGATTGGCAAACCGGTGAGAAGTGGTTTTGGGATACGCTTGTTGATGCCGATCTCGCAAGCAATGCAGCAAGCTGGCAATGGGTCGCGGGCTGCGGCGCTGATGCGGCTCCCTATTTCCGTATTTTCAACCCTACCATTCAAGGAACGAAGTTCGATCCCGATGGCACCTATGTACGGAAGTGGGTGCCGGAAATATCCAAGCTTCCAGACAAATTGATCCATGCGCCTTGGACGGCCAAACCGATTGAACTAGCGGAAGCAGGGGTTGAGCTCGGTAGAGACTATCCAGCACCCATCGTCGATCACGCGATGGCGAGAAATCGGGCGCTGGAAAAATACAAGCTGCTCAAGGCAGGTAAAAATGGCAACTGATTACGCGCAATTTCCTTTCCTCTTGCTTCCACGGGTGCGATTAGATGATTAGGCCCAGAATAAAAAAGTTCCTAACCTATTGAAGTTAAAGGTTTAATTGATTTCAGGGGCGCGATACATAACCTGGGCGTCATGTATGCCCAGGGCGCCGGTGTCGACCCGATGTGATCGAGGCCTAAATGTGGTTCGATATCGCGGCCACGCTGGACTACGGGGATGTCGCGCCGGCCCACCAGACCGTCGCCAACATCCTGACGGGCGACGAGATCGATGAAGGCGAGAGCCGGTCGCTCGCCTGGCTGCGCAACAAAGGTTACGCGAGCTAGCGGTTCAGGCTAACTGCCGCAAGGGCTCCGTGCGGCCATAAAAGAGCTGACGCACCTCGGGGCTGTTGGTCATCCCGGGGCGGTCGCGATAACACAACACCGAGACGTGACGCGTGGTACCGCCCTCGACCCGTGAGACACGGTGCAGCAGGTTTCGGCCACCGAACAGCAGCATGGCGCCGGGCGTGATCGGGATCGTGGTGACACCGGAACGATCGCCGTCGAGAACCCGGGCAAGGCCATCGTAGTCATCGAAGTCGTCGCCGCGCAGCCCGGGCACATACTCGAAATGCCCCCCGGAGTCCGGAGCCTGGAGCATGACGGAGATCGTGAACTGGGCCTCGTCGAAGTGCCAGCCGTGGCCGTCGCCGTCGTTCATGACATTGATGGTGACCGCGCCGACCGGATCTTCGAAGCGGTGAAAACTGTCATAGCCCAGAACCCGCCCCAGAAAGTCGCACAGGGGCTGCCAGGCGTGGAGGCGCATCAACAGGTTTTGTGACGAAAGCTGATCACAGCCCAGAACATCAAGCTTCGTGGCTTCGGCGCGACGGCGCGGGTGATCGTCGCCTAAGTCCGGGTTGTCGGGCTCGAGATAGGGATTGTGCTGGTCGTCGCAGCGGAAGGCGTCGGACGACACGGCATCGGCTTCGGCGGCCATCAGTGCGACGGTCCCGGGCCGCAGGAAACCGGGAAGCAGGCAGGCACCCTCGCGGGCGTAACGCTCGGCGGCCCTGGCGATGAGGGCTTTCGCTTCCGTGCTTTCCAGATCGGTGATCGGGTAGGTATCGAGATCGATGATCCGGTCGATGGGAAGGCTTTCCATGGCGGGCGATCCTGCTGGTCCGGGCGGACTATATGGACCGGAGAACAGAGGGTCAAACGCCGGGACAGACTCCATATGTTCTTGACTTGTTCCTTCTTTGGAACAAATAAAGAACAATGAATCGAGTCACCCCCACCGCCCCCGATGACACGCGTGATTCCACGCTCGAGGCCCTGCGTCGTCAGATCGCCGGGATCGAGCGGCCTGCAGCGCAGTTCGGTGCCGATGGCGAGGACAACACCAGCCCCCTGCCCTGGCGGTTCGGCTGCGAAGAGGCCGATGCCGTGCTGCCCCCGGCTGGCCTCGCCGTCGCAGGACTGCACGAGGCCGCCGGTGACGACCACCGCGACGGCCCCGCGGCCTCATCCTTTGCCCTGGCGCTTCTGCGCCGCCTGCGGCACCGGGACGGGCGCGACACCGTTCTTGTCTGCCAGAGCGGCAAGGCCGAGTACCGGTTCGGCAGCCTCTACGGCCACGGCCTGGCCGACCGGGGTCTCGACCCCGACCACATCCTGTTTGTCACGATCCACCACGACCGAGATGTTCTGTGGGCCGTGGAGGAAGGCCTTGCCTCCGGCGCGCTGGCCGCCGTGGTGGGCGAGGTCGACACCATGACCTTTGCCGCCAGCCGCCGCCTTTCCCTTGCCGCACAGGAGACTGGCACCCCCGCCCTTCTCTTGCGTGCCGATGGCCTGGGCCCCGCCAGTGCGGCCATGACCCGCTGGCGGGTCAGCACGCGGCCCGGCGCGCCCGATGCGCTGGACCGCCGCGCACCAGGCGATCCTTGCTGGCGGCTCGATCTCGTTCGTTGTCGTGGCGGGCGTCCCGCAACCCTTGATCTGGAGTGGAATCGTGAGACGGGTGATTTCCGTCTGGCTGCCCCGTTGGCCGGTCGACCGGCTGCGCCGAGAGCACAGGATCCGGCGGAAGTCATCGACCTCGCCCTCCGTCAGGCCGGATGATACGCAACCTTTCGCCCTGGCAACAGCCGGACGTGACGGCCTGGTGCTCTCGGCCGTCAACCAGCAGGCCGAGATCGAGGGCCTCAAATCCGGCATGCGGCTGGCCGATGCCCATGCGCTCTTTCCCGCGCTCCGGGTCCACCAGGCCGACGAGGAGGCCGATCGCCAGAGTTTGCTGCGGCTGGCCCTGTGGTGTGGCCGCTTCACTCCCTGGACCGCGCCCAACGGCACCGACGGCCTGGTGCTCGACATCACAGGCTGCGCCCATCTTTTCGGCGGCGAGGAGGCTCTGATGGCCGAACTCGTAGGCGCTCTTGTCGGACTCGGCTTCGAAGCACGGCTGGGTCTCGCCGACACCGCCGCCGCAGCCTGGGCCTGTGCCCGGTTTGCCGACGATCCCGTGACAATCCTGCCCGTGGACGGCACGGCTACGGCACTGGCGCCCTTTCCCGTGGAGGGTCTCGACCTCAACAAAGACGCCGCCATGGTTCTGCGCCGCATGGGACTTTCGACCATCGGGGCGCTTTACGACATTCCGCGCACCTCCCTGGGCCGCCGCTTCCGTACCACCAAGGAGGGCGAGACCGTGCTGGAACGACTGGACCGCGCCCTAGGCCGGATCTCCGAACCGCTGTCACCTTTGATGCCCCAGCCGCAGTACCTCCGCCGCATGGCCTTCAGCGAACCGCTGATGCTGCGTGACGGGCTCGAGGCCGCCCTGCGGCATCTCGCCGCCGAGCTCACGCAGGCTCTGGACAGGGACCACAAGGGTGCGCGGCGGTATACGCTTTGGTGCTACCGGGTCGACGGCGGCATCGAACAGCGCCCCATTTCCCTTGCCCGTTCCAGTCACGATCCCGAGCACCTGCTGCGTCTGTTTGCCGAGCGGCTTGACGACATCGATGCCGGGTTCGGGATTGATGTCGTGACACTTCATGCCAGCCGCATCGAGACCACGATCAACGACCAGCTCTCCCTGACCCGTGGCGGTCGTGCGCGTGACGGGGTCGATCGGCTGGTCGACCGCCTGATCAACAGGCTCGGCACCGCAGCCGTGATCCGGCCGCAGCCGGTCGAAAGCCACCTGCCCGAACGCGCCTGCCGCCGTGTCCCTCCCGATATTGCCGAAGACACGGCATGGTCCGACCACATGCCGCCGGAACGCCAGGCCCGGCCCTTCCGCCTTTTCATGCGCCCCGAAGCCATCGAGGTCATGGCCGAGGTGCCCGACGGACCACCGCTGATCTTCACCTGGCGGCGGGTCACCCGCCGGGTGGCGCATGCCGCCGGGCCCGAACGCATCGCCCCGGAGTGGTGGACCACCCCGGTCGAACCCGATGAAGCCCTGCGCGATTACTACCAGGTCGAAGACACCGCCGGCCGCCGCTACTGGCTCTTTCGCGCCGGTCTCTATCAGGACAGCGCCACCAAGAGCCCGCCGTCCTGGTACGTCCACGGCCTCGACGGATGACGACGATGACAAGCAAGGAGACAACGCCATGACCGCCTATGCCGAACTGCAGGTCACGACGAACTTCAGCTTTCTGCGCGGGGGCTCGCATCCCGAAGAGCTGGTGGAGCAGGCCGCTGCGCTGGGCATGCAGGCCATCGGTGTCACCGACCGCAACACGCTGTCAGGTGTCGTGCGTGCCCATGTCGCGGCCAAGGCGGCCGGCATCAAGATCCTGGTCGGCGCCAGGCTGGACCTTCAGGATGGCCCCAGCCTGCTGTGTTACCCGCGCGACCGTGCGGCCTATGGCCGGCTCAGCCGCCTGCTCACCCTGGGCCAGAGGCGCACGGGAAAGGGTCAGTGCCTGCTGTTCACCGATGACGTCATCGCCCACGCCGAAGGTCAAGTCCTGATCGCGCTCGCCCCTGCCAACCTACCGGACGAGGGTTTTGCACAGAGACTGCTCCGTTTGAAGGAACGGCTGGAGCGGGCGACCGGCTACGTCCAAGGGCATTCCGGTCACTCTCTTCCGTCATCGCCCCACGTGATGGGGCAATCCATCTCCCACCGGTGCAGCCCGCACGATCAGGAGTTGGGTGCCCCGGTTAAGCCGGGGCATGACGGGTTGGTTGAGGCAAAGGAAAGCCAGGGAACGCGCCTCTACCTTGCCTGCCATCAGCTTTACCGGGGAAACGACAGGGCCCACCTGGCGGCATTGAGTACACTTGCGGATACGACCGACATCCCTCTGGTGGCGACCAACGACGTGCACCATCACGTCGCCGAACGGCGGGCCCTACAGGATGTTCTGACGGCGATCCGCGAACACACCAGCGTGCAGCAGGCCGGTTACCGCTTGAGCGCCAATGCCGAGCGACATCTGAAGCAGCCCGGGGAGATGACGCGGCTGTTCGCCGATCAACCCGATGCGCTGGCCCGCACGGTGGAGATCACCGATCTCATCACCTTCAATCTCGACGAACTGCGCTACGAGTACCCCGACGAGCCCGTGCCCGACGGCCTCAGCGCCCAGAAGCATCTGACCGACCTGGCGCGCAAGGGCGCTGCCTGGCGTTTTCCCAGAGGTGTGCCCGAGAAGATCAGGGCCGTGCTGGAACATGAACTCAGCTTGATCGACTCACTCGACTATGCGCCCTACTTCCTCACCGTCTACGACATCGTGCGGTTCGCCCGCAGCCAGAACATCCTGTGCCAGGGCCGTGGCTCGGCCGCCAACTCAGCGGTCTGCTACTGCCTGGGTATCACCTCGGTCGACCCGACCAAGATCGACCTGCTGTTCGAGCGGTTCGTCTCGGCCGAACGCAAGGAACCGCCCGATATCGACGTCGACTTCGAACACGAGCGGCGCGAGGAGGTCATTCAGTATCTCTATCGCCGCTACGGCCGCGACCGGGCGGGCCTGGCCGCGACCGTGATCAGCTATCGCGCACGAAGCGCGGTACGCGAGGTCGGCAAGGCCATGGGCCTGAGTGAGGACACGGTCGCCGCACTCGCCAGCACGGTCTGGGGCATGCATGGCGAAACCGAGTTTCCCGAGGAGCGGGTGCGCGAGGCCGGGCTCGATCCGGCCGACCCGTTGCTGCGCCGCACGGTCGAACTGGCGGCCGAACTGATCGGCTTTCCGCGCCATCTCTCCCAGCATGTCGGCGGCTTTGTCCTGACCCGCGGACCGTTGAGCGAGATCGTGCCGATCGGCAACGCCGCCATGGAGGACCGCACCGTGGTGGAATGGGACAAGGATGACCTGAAGGCCCTGGGCCTTCTGAAGGTCGATGTCCTGGGGCTCGGCATGCTGACCTGCATCCGCAAGGCCTTCAGCCTGCTGAGCCACCACAAGAACCTTCATTACACGCTGGCCACGCTGCCAACCGAGGACCCGATGGTCTATGACATGCTGTGTCGGGCCGATTCCCTGGGTGTCTTCCAGGTCGAAAGCCGGGCGCAGATGAACATGCTGCCGCGTCTGAAGCCACGGAAGTTCTATGACCTCGTCATCGAGGTCGCGATCGTGCGGCCCGGCCCGATCCAGGGCGACATGGTCCATCCCTATCTGCGCCGGCGCGACGGGATCGAGGAGATCATCTATCCCGCACCGGCCCCTGAACACGGGCCTGAGGACGAGCTGAAGAGGGTTCTGGAGAAAACGCTGGGCGTGCCGCTGTTCCAGGAGCAGGCCATGAAGATCGCCATCGAGGCGGCGAAGTTCACGCCGGACGAAGCCAATGCCCTGCGCCATTCCATGGCGACCTTCCGCAAGCGCGGCACACTGCACCTGCTGAAGGACAAGATGGTCGGGCGCATGGCCAAGCGCGGCTATAACGCGGAGCTTGCCGAGCGCTGCTTCAGCCAGATCGAAGGCTTCGGCGAATACGGCTTTCCCGAATCCCACGCCGCCAGCTTCGCCCTGCTGGTTTATGTCTCGTCATGGCTGAAGTGCCATCATCCCGAGGTCTTCGCCTGCGCCCTGCTGAACGCGCAGCCCATGGGCTTTTACGCCCCTGCCCAGATCGTGCGCGGCGCCCGTGACCACGGTGTCGAGGTGCGTGCGGTCGACGTGAATCACAGCCACTGGGACAACACACTGGAGCCCACGCCCGACGGCCGTTTCGCCCTCCGCCTGGGCATGCGCCAGGTCGACGGGATGCGCGAGGACGATGCCGGGCGCATCATGGCCGCCCGGCACGAACCCTATCCCGATGTCGAAGAGGTCTGGCGCCGCGCCGGGGTCAACGCCGCCTGTGTCGAACGGCTGGCTTCGGCTGATACCTTCCGCTCTATCGGGCTGGACCGGCGCCAGGCGCTGTGGGATGCTCGCGCCCTCGTAAAGGGCCCTACCCTGCCCCTGTTCGAAGCCGCAGACCAGCGCGAACAGGGTGGTGAACCCGAGGTCCTGCTGCCCGCGATGGCGTTGTCCGAACATGTCGTCGCCGACTACCAGACCGCCAGGCTGTCGCTGAAGGCGCACCCAGTCTCGTTCCTGCGCCGCAAACTGGCGCGCATGGGTTGCCTCGACGCCGGCACCATCGCCCGGGCCCGCGACGGCCAGCGTGCCGTGATGACCGGGATTGTTCTGGTGCGGCAGCGCCCGGGCAGCGCCAAAGGCGTGATCTTCATGACCCTGGAGGATGAAACCGGTGTCGTGAATGCAGTGGTCAGGCCCAAGACCATGGAGGCCTACCGCAAGGTCGTCATAAAGGCCCGGCTGGTTCTGATCCGGGGGCGGATTCAGCGCGCCGGCGACATCATCCATCTGGTCGCCGACAAGCTGGAGGACATGACACCCGAACTGGCCGTGCTGGCCGAAGGCGGCGAGACCCTGCGCCAGGCGCTGGACCGCGCCGACGAGGTCACCCGGCCGAGCCTGCGCGACGAGGCCTATCTCGGCGCAACCCTGTCACGGCACCCCCGGAACCAGCGCGTGACCCCGAAGTCACGGGATTTTCACTAAGTCGTTCCTCTTCCTAGACACCGCAACGAGACCGAACTCGAGGCATCGTCTGTCCGAGATCCCGGATGTCGCTGTGCTCCTCCGGGATGACAAAGCGGAGATGAGGCTAGAACCGGTCGGCCCGGAACGGAGCAAGGTCGAGGCCGGGATCGCGACCCGAAACGATCTCGGCGACGATTTCGCCGGTACGGGCGCCGAGCGTGAGGCCGAGATGCTGGTGGCCGAAGGCGAACCAACAATCCGACACACCAGGGGCCGGTCCGATCACAGGACGGAAATCGGGCATGGTCGGACGGCATCCCATCCAGACCGTGGCGAAATGATCGTCAACCGACTGCGTTTCCTTGAGCAGACCGCAGCTGCGACGCCAGATCGACCACGCACGATCGTCGTTCTCGACGCCGTCAACACCGGCAAACTCGACCGTCCCGGCAAAACGCAGGCCCGTCGTCATCGGGTTGATGCCACAGGCCAGTTCGTAGTGGATCGCAGGCCGTGACAGGCGCGTCTCCACCTCGGGCACCTCAATGTGATAGCCCCGCTCGGTGTCGAGCAGCACCTTGATGCCCATCATACGTGCGACCTGATTCGAGAACGCACCGGCGGCGACCACCAGCTTGTCGACAGGATGCTCGCCCTGGTCACTCAAAACAGCCGTGGGACGACCGTTTTCGATGCGGATTCCTGTCACATCGGCCTGAATCACCTGACCGCCGGCCACCACGGTCTCATCGGCAATGGCCCGGGTCAGAAGTGAGGGATTGGTCGTGCTGTAGGACATCGGAAAGTAGACCGCGCGCGGCACCGCGTCAGTGAACGAGGGTTCGAGCTGCCGCAGTTCCTCGGTGCTCAACTCCTCTTGCACGGCGCCCAGTGCGGCATTCGCTTCGCGCCGTCCGGCGTCAGCCTGAAACTGCTCTTCGGTTCGATAAATGCCGAGCGATCCGTTGCGACGGATGAACGCATCTGCCGGTGTGTCTCGCACGACGGCATCATAAGCCTCCTGCGTACCGGCGAGTAGATCGGACATCGCCGCGGCGGTGCGCTGTTTGTCGGCCGAGGTGCAGCCCTTCGTCATGGCCAGAAGCCAGGGCATGAACCGCAGGAGATAGGACCAGCGGATCGTCACCGTGGCATCGCTGCCGAACAGCATGCCCGGGATATCCCGCAGAAGATCGGGACCCGGCGGCTGAACCGATGACCCGCGCCCGGAGATCACGCCGGCGTTGCCGAAGGAGCAGCCCATGCCGGGCTCAAGCCGGTCGATCAGCGTCGTCTCGTGGCCTGATTTCTGGAGAAACCGTGCGCAACTG